>ENA-OSET01000973-OSET01000973.1-sediment-metagenome-genome-assembly--contig:-NODE-973-length-30960-cov-4.032024_pt1 | contig 30960 bp, 31 predicted proteins | sample MGYA00237882_ERZ534229 | MGnify/ENA primary metagenome ERZ534229 (study PRJEB26408, sample SAMN06266212) | sediment metagenome | isolation source: Hudson Canyon methane seep mesocosm | place: USA:Hudson... | reverse complement strand
GGTGGTGTTGAGCTCGGGTGGGATTCGGCAGCCGAAGTTCCACTCGATGATCTCCTCATCGCCCAGCGGACTTTGGGCGGCCTCATCATAGGTGGCTTTCCGGCTGGGCCAGTAGATCCAAAGGGCAGCCAACAGAAAAACAGCCAGCAAATAGGCTGCGCCCCAGGTTTTGGAGAACACCAGAACACTGTCATGAACGGTATCGGGGTTCATCGTGCTATCTCCTCTTCATTCAGGTTTTCAAAGTCGACCAGTGTTCCAAGCATTTGTAGATAGGCGACCAGTGCGTCCATCTCGGTCACCTTGTCTGGCTGCCCGTCAAAATCACGGATTTGAACTTTTTCGCCGTATCGATCGATCAATGCGTCTTCGTAGTTAGCATCGCGATCTGCCTGGTAGCGGGCATCACTGTCTGCATGGGCGATTTGTTCGCTGGTATAAGGCACCCCAGCTCGGGACAGGGCCGTCAACGAGGCTGGCAGCCGGGCCGTATCCAACCGGGTTTCGGATAGGAAGGCGTAGCCCGGCATGACCGACCCTTCGACGATCTCGCGGGGGGTCCTTAGATGGGCGACATGCCACGCATCCGAATATTTGTTGCCAATTCGGGCCAGATCCGGGCCTGTACGCTTGGATCCCCATTGGTGCGGATGATCATACATCGACTCGGCGGCCAGGCTGAAATGGCCATAGCGATCCACGTCTGACTTTAAGGTGCGGATCATCTGGGAATGGCAAGCATAACAGCCTTCGCGCACATAGATGTCCCGGCCTGCCAGCTCTAGCGGGGTATAGGGGCGCATGCCGTCGACCTTTTCCACAGTGTTTTCGATGGTAAACAGTGGGGCGATTTCAAAAATCCCTCCCAACGAGGCCACAAAGAGAATGGCGGCGGCAAAGGCAATACCGTTGCGCTCCAGTTTTGCGTGTTTGGTATCCATGAAATTACTCCGCCTGCCGTGCCAGAGGATGCCCCGCACCATCACTCTCTGTGGTGCGGGCCCCGGTTACGGTCATGTAGATGTTGAAGGATCCGATCAGGGCACCCAACAAATAGAGCAGCCCGCCAATCGCGCGCGCCCAGTAGTACGGGATCATCGCGTCAACGGTGTCGATAAAGGCAAAGGTGAATGATCCATTGGGCTCATATGTCTGCCACATTAGCGATTGGGTGATGCCGCTGTTCCACATGGCTCCGACGTAGATAAGCGTACCCGTCAGCGCGAGCCAGAAATGCCATGCCTCTAGTCGCAGGGAATAGGTTCCATCGCGTTTCCAGATCCAGGGCACCATCTTGTACATGGCTCCAAACGTAATGAAAGCGACCCAGCCCAAAGCACCGGCGTGGACATGTCCCACGGTCCAGTCCGTATAATGGCTAAGGGTATTGACCGGACGGATAGCCAGGAACGACCCCTCGAAAGTTGACAGACCGTAGAAGAGGATAGCCACCATCATAAACCGGATCGCAGGGTCAGTGCGGACCTTGTCCCAGGCTCCGTTCAGGGTCAGTAATCCGTTGAAGACCGACCCCCAGCTGGGAACCAACAAGATGATAGACATTGTCATGCCCAAGTATTGGACCCAGTCGGGCAGGGCGGTGTAATGCAAATGGTGTGACCCGGCCCAGAGGTAAAGAAATGTGATCCCCCAAAATCCAAGGATCGACATCCGATAGCTGTAGATTGGCCGACCAGCAGCTTTGGGCAAGAAATAGTACATCATACCAAGGAAACCAGCGGTAAGCAGAAACCCAACTGCGTTGTGGCCATACCACCACTGGGTCATCGCATCCTGTACTCCAGCGAACAGCGCATAGCTTTTGGGATAGGCGATGGACACCGGTATGCTGAGGTTATTGACGACGTGCAGCATCGCGATCACCACGATAAAGCCAAGGTAGTACCAGTTGGCAACATAGATATGCGGCTCCGCTCGACGGGCCAATGTACGCATGTAAAGAAACAGATAGGCGACCCAGGTAAACAGCAGCACCAGATCGGCGTACCATTCCGGTTCGGCGTATTCCTTTGATTGAGTGATGCCCAGTGGATATCCGGTAACCGCCAGCAGAACGAAAAGGTTATAGCCGCCAAATACCATCCAGGGCAGCGTTTCACTGGCCAGTCTGGCACGTGATGTTCGTTGCACCACATAGAAGGACGTGGCGATTAAGGCATTGCCTGCGAAACCAAATATTACGGCCGTTGTGTGTACGGGCCGAATACGGCCAAAATTGCTCCAGAACATGTCCCCATTCAACGATGGGATAGCCAGCTGCCATGCCAAAATATCGCCAACAGTGAAACCAATCACACCCCAGGTGAAACAGGCCAGAACCCCCCACTTAATGACATCGTCCTTGTACTCCAAAGGGATATCCGGGGCAGGATCGGAGAGTTTGGTGATAAGATGGATTGCCGCCCAGCCGGTACACCCAGCGATAAGCCAACCGTGCAGGATATATCCGGTATCCCGCCCATAGCCGAGAATAGCGAGCCCAAGCACAAACAGAACCAGCACCACCAGCAGTGATATAATCAGTTCAACTCCGCGTGTCATCGATCGGTCTCCTGACCCGGGATACGGTAGAACTCGACCCTAAAGCTGACGATACCCCCAGGAGTGACACTATGTGGTTCTTCGGGCCAAATCGTTGCTGGCTCGGCTGCGGTCACGGTCTGTGCGGGCTTGCCTTTGCGTAAGTAGAGCAGGGACCCCTCGTGTACCATGATCCTCCCCCAGACACTTGCCTTGGTCTGGTGATCACGGCGCAGCGCATCAGGGAGGGTATCTTGGGTGAACACTGGCGATTCAGAGTATTTCACGGCGTTAGGTGGGAAGATGTCAGGCATCGGTGCTCTCCTGAAAAAGGTCCGCATAGGCATGCCATGTGGCAAAACCCAAGATCGGGAAAAGGGGAATGAGGGCCAAAAGGCCGGTCAGCACGCCTATGGTCACCAGGACAGTGACGCAGGCGGCCCAGAGAAGCATGAGACGGAAATTCTGTGTGGTGGCGTTGAAGCTAAGACCCATTGCTGAAAAACCGTCGATGTCACGATCCACAAGCATTGGGAAAGAAAACACCGAAATGGCAAACCCCAGGGCTGCGAATAAACCTCCTACGGCGGAGCCAATCAAGAGCAGGGCCACGCCTGAGGGAGTCGTGAACAGTGATTGAAGCGATTCCAGAAACCCGGGAAAGGGATGTAGCCCAAAGAAAATTGCGAACAGCAATGTTGCGGCGCGAATCCAGGATAGAAGCAAGATCATCATAACCACGCTCACCAGAAAGATCTGTCCCGGGGCAGCAATACTGTCGCCACCTTTCCCTTGTTGCCGACGGCTGAGTCGGTACAGGCCAACAGTTGCCATGGGGCCCAGCAGCATGGCTCCGGCCATCGCAGGTAGCATCATCCAACTCAGACCCACTTGCCATAAAAGCCAGGTTGCCCCCCAGCCCAGTGCCACCAGGCCAACGCCATATATTATTGCGACTGGCAAGTGTTTTTGAAAATCCGCGATGCCAGACGTCAGCCAGAGAGAGATCCTCTCCACCGGGTTTTCGTTCACAATTCTGGCCTTGCTGCGCAAGGAAACTGCATGGTCTTCGGTCATCACTTCAGATCCTTAGCTGTAAGGTGAACTTTGAATGTAGCTTAAAGGGGATGTTTAGATAGTCAGCTTGAGCGTAAGTTAGGTGCATTGCCGTGCCTTTCCCGAAATTGCCCAATCCCCATAGCCAAACTCTGCCCGATACGGTCCGCCAGATCAGCAAGGCCGTGAGCGGCGCCGTCAGGCAAAATATCTTCCGCTGTGTCGCGAAAAATCCTAAGCCATCGGGAAAAATGCTCTGGCTGGACTTTGGAGTTTTTCACATGAACCAGCATTGGATTTCCGGAATAACTACGATCCAGCCCAGCGGCATTGCGCCAAAAGCTGGCAATTTTGGCTTCATGGGCGCGCCAATCCGCGGCACTTGTTCCTATTGCGGCATTGAATATGGGCCCCAGTTCCTGGTCCGATCTAATGCGAGAATAAAACTCGGTGACGACCAGTTGAATCTGTTCTGAAGTGATGTCGAATTTGTTCATTTATCCGGCCTTCGTATTGAATTTTAGGGTTGCTTTTGCGGTGTTTCGCGCTGTCTGAGTGAATGACAACAACAGTATGCCGCCAGCTGTCAGGAAGGCCCACTTGAGGAGTTCGGCAAGGATGAAAATGATATGAAGACTGCTGTCAGGGGCCTGAGCCCCGGCCACAATTTGGTCGCTACGCATTTGCAATTGCGGTTGCAATAAAAGCTGCTGCAGCAAAAATATGACCACGGCAATCAGGTTGGTGATGTTGGGCAAGCGCTGTGCATAGGCATACCCTGCAACCAAAATCGCCAACAAACCCCACTCGGCCAACCCTAGCCAAGCGAACTGCGCTCTGCCGATCAGCAGCAACTCGGCGGTCGTAAGTTGCACGACCTGAAATTTTGCCGGAGCAGCGATGATATTGCCTCCAAGGCAAATTCCGGCCCACATGAGAGTGGTTGTCGAAAGTACGACCCGCATCATTTTACCGCCTCTGTGATAGTGTTTTTTTCCAGTCCACGCGCCAGGCTGGCGGCGATATTATACGCGCGTTTTTGCAAGTGCGCAGTGAATTCAGGGCTGGGGCTGATCTCGGCCAGTGTGTCATCAAACAAGCGAAGCCATATGGGGAACAGATCGCCTGACATGTCTGCCAGACCCAAATCCGCCTGTACTGGTTTGCCAGAATATTCACCTGTGTTGAGCAGAACCGAGCGCCAGAAACGCTCCATTTTTTGCAAATGGAGGTCCCAGTTCTCGATGTTGTCATCAAAGACTGGTCCCAACACCGGATGGGCACGCACCTTGCCGTAAAATCCAAGAACTATCCCGGATATCACTTCCGGCTCAAATCCCATGGTAAGAGCGCGGCGTTGCACTTCGGCACGCCGGGCTAACGCTGGTGATTTCATATTTTTCATCATCTTTTCTGCACCATCCTTGATGAGTGGATGTAAATCTTTAAACTGGTATTGTAAATACCTATTTAATATTCTACACCGTGAAATGTGCAAACACGGAATAAGGAACACAAAATGATCTCTGGAAAAATGCTATCACTGGTCGCTGCCTTGGTGCTTGGAGCAACGGCAGTTCAGGCAGAATTACACGAAGTTCAGATGGTAAATCGTGCTGAATCCGGACGCATGGCGTTTGAGCCTGCGTTTCTTCGGATTCAACCTGGCGATACGGTTAGATTTATAGCGTCGGATCGTGGCCACAACGCCGAAACGAATGCGACTATGTTACCTGCGGGGGTCGAAGGGTTCGCCGGAAAGATCAACGAGGAAATTGAGATCGTACTGGATGTCGAAGGCCTTTACGGGGTCAAATGCAAGCCACACTTCAATATGGGTATGGTCATGACAATAGCCGTTGGCGACGTCTCTCAGGTGCCGGATACCTATTTTGAAGGGCGCATACCCAAAAAAGCAATGGCGCGCTTTGATACACAGCTTACCAACCTCAACTAGCGTTTCAACTTGAAGAGACCACTGCACTAGTGGCTGATAAGAAAGGAGAAATTGGAGACCTTCACAGGCTTATTCCAGTTAAAGACCCATGGGGCGTTGTGTGGATTTGATTGGGGCAAAACTGAAGGCGCGGTGTTTGGCAGTCCGGACAGTGATGTCAGGATGGCCGACGCCGCTCTTACCTATACGATCTGTGCGCCCTTGTTAGGCTGAACCTAATGAACGCTGAGGCATACGGTTCTTAAGTTCGCGATGCGCTCTTTCTATAGTTTCCTTGCAAAATGGCTTTGCCGAGGGAGTGACCATTGTCTGAAGAACGATCAGTAGCAATCGATGTTCGTGATGCTGTAAAGCGCTATGGTGACTTCACTGCACTCAAACAAATTTCAGTATCTATCAAGGACAACGAATTTTTTACACTGCTGGGCCCGTCAGGGTGCGGCAAGACGACTTTGCTGCGCATGATCGCCGGTTTTGAGAGTGTCACCGAAGGTGAGATCTATCTCTATGGGCAAGAAATCGCGAACCTGCCGCCTCACCAGCGACCGGTGAACACCGTGTTCCAAAACTATGCGTTGTTTCCCCATATGACGATCCTCGACAATATTGGATTTGGCCTTGAGATGCGGGGCAGTTCCAAAGCAGATGCACGCAAACGGGCCGGCGAGATGCTTGAACTTGTGCAACTGTCACAATTCGCCTCTCGTAAGCCCTCACAGCTTTCCGGCGGCCAACAACAGCGTGTCGCATTGGCACGTGCGCTGGCCCCACGGCCAAAAGCGCTGTTGCTGGATGAACCGCTGTCTGCGCTGGACCTGAAACTTCGCAAAGCGATGCAGATGGAGCTGAAGCACCTGCAGCGCGAGACCGGCATTACCTTTGTCTTCGTAACCCACGATCAGGAAGAAGCGCTGACAATGTCAGACCGTATCGCGGTCATGTCGGCGGGTGAGCTGCAGCAACTGGGCGAAGCGCGAGATATTTACGAACGCCCACGCAACATGTTTGTGGCGGATTTCATTGGGGAAACCAATCTATTGGATGTCTCCGTCGACAAAATCGTGAACGGGCGCGCGATTTGCCATTTGGGCGGTGGGCATGAATTGACTTGCAACGAGGTTGAGGGGGTCGGAGTTGGCTCGAATGTACATATGTCTGTTCGCCCTGAACGCCTGTTTATTTCGGACGAGCCAACAGAGAGCGAAAGCCTGAAGGGAAAAGTGTTGGAAAACATCTTTGCAGGCACCGATATCACCACAATCATTGATCTTGCTGACGGCCCAAATTTCACTGTTAGAACTTCGAATTCCGACCGGGGGAACAAACGAATTTTTGAACCCGGCAACGAGGTATTCGTCAACATGGAGCTGGGGGCGGCACGCCTCCTGGTAGACTGATGGCGGCCGGTGCAGCAAGTGGCGGCAGCGCCACCACAGACACTTACAAAGAGGCGCGGACCTGGCTACTGTTGCCAGCCTGGCTTGTTCTTTTGGTGTTGTCCTTGGTTCCAGTGGCAATAATGCTGATTTACTCTTTCTTGACAAAAGAGTTCAGGGGCGGAGTGATCTGGGACTTCAGTTTTGCGGCCTATGATCAGTTCTTCTTTGATCGTGGGTTGTTTGGCGACGAAGCGCCAAAGATTGAGTGGACCTATATCACCATATTCTGGCGCTCGATATGGCAGGCTGGTGCAGCTACAATTCTGAGCCTGATCATTGGGTTCCCAACCGCATACTTTATCGCCACGCGTTCGGAAAAAGTTCGCCCAATGTGGGTATTCCTGATTACTATTCCATATTGGGTCAACCTGTTGATCCGCACAGTTTCGATGAAATTCCTGCTGCGCGATCAGGGACCCCTCAATGATTTTCTGATGTGGACCGGTCTTATTGACAGCCCCATCCACATCGTGAACACAAATTTCGCCGTGCAGCTTGGATTATTCTACTCGTACCTGCCGTTTATGGTCTTGCCGATTTACGCTGCCGTCGAGCGTTATAACTTCGGTCTAAGTGAGGCCGCAGCGGACCTTTATGCCACGAAATCGCAGACCCTGCGGCGCGTTCTGCTGCCGGCGGTTAAACCCGGCGTGATCGCAGGATGTATCTTGGTTTTTGTACCGTCACTTGGTTCGTTTCTTGCACCAGACCTTTTGGGTGGCGCCAAGAATTTCATGATCGGCTCGCTGATAGAAGAGCAGTTTAAGGGCAACGCGGGCAATTGGCCCTTTGGCGCGGCGGCCTCAATGGTCTTGTTGACCATGGTTCTGATCATCTTGATGATCTTTGCCCGGCACCAGGCCAAATCCGAAAAAGCTGAGGGTTGAGCAATGGCAGACGCAAAGTTTGATATCAAAACCTATCGCGGCTTTCGGGCCATGACGCTGCTTTGTCTGGTGGTTCTATATGCGCCACTGATTGTGGTCACCATTTACAGCTTCAATGCATCCAAATCGATTACCGTCTGGGAAGGCCTTTCATTTCGCTGGTATATTGATGTTTTCAACGGACCAGAGAGCGCAAAGTTCAAACTGGCGGCTTGGAATAGCTTTGTGATTGCCATTGTGGCTGCCACTGTGGCGACAACCATCGCAACCCTTGCCGCAACCGGGATGGTTCGTGGCGGAAAATTCAAACTGCGCACTCTTTCCTTTGGGCTGATCTCACTGCCGCTAATGGTCCCGGAAATCGTCACTGCCGTGGCCACGTTGATCTTTTTCAATGCGATCGGGTTTGACCGCGGCCTGTTGACGATCCTTCTGGCGCATACAGCCTTTTGCATTCCCTTTGCATACCTCCCGATTTCAGCGCGGATGCAGGGGATCGAGGACACTTACGAGCAGGCGGCAATGGATCTCTATGCCACCAAACGGCAGGCCTTTACCAAGATTCTGCTGCCCCTGATGATGCCCGGTATCATTTCAGGATATCTGCTCGCCTTTATCGTCAGCCTTGACGATTTCATCATCACCAACTTCGTCAAGGGCGCCGGGGTGGAAACTCTGCCGACTGCGATCTTTGGCGCGGTGAAACAGGGCATCAAGCCCAATATCATGGCCATTTCGACGATGCTGTTAGCGTTGTCGATCGTGATGGTCACGATCTCATACTTCGTCAGTAAGACAGACGAAACGAAGTAACCCAACAGATGGAGACTCCTATGAAAACCCTGTTCAAAGCAACAGCCGTAGCATCCACAATTGCCATGTCGGCCAGTGCTGCGCTCGCCGATGGCAAAGTGGTTGTTTACCACTGGTTTGAGTATATTCCCCAAGAGCTGGTCGACAAGTTCACTGCCGAGACCGGTATCGAAGTGGTGATGGACACCTTCGATTCAAATGAATCGATGCTTGCCTCGCTTAAAGCCGGCGGGATTGGCACATACGACGTTTCTGTGCCCGGCGACTATATGGTCAAAATAATGTCTAACGAGGGCCTGCTGGATACCATCGCTGACGGAGAACTGGCTAACAAAGGCAATATCGCGCCGGAGTGGGCCAATCCCAACTTTGACGAAGGCCGCACCCATTCGATTCCCTATCAGTGGGGTTCGACCAGTTTTGCGGTGAACCGTGATGTATATTCCGGAGAGATCAACACGACCGATATTCTGTTCAACCCGCCGGCTGAACTGTCAGGCAAGATCAACATGCTGGACAGTCAGGGCGAAGTCATGGCAATGGCCGCGCTGCATATGGGCATCCCGCAGTGTTCGTCTGACCGGGAACAGCTGAAGGCCCTAAACGCCATGCTGCAAGCATCCAAAGGACACTGGGCTTCGTTCAATTCTGACACTGCAAAAGAGGTGCTGGTATCCGGTGATGCCGTTGTCGGGCAAATCTACGATGGTTTTAGCGCTAAGGTCCGCGAAGAAGGGGCCAATGTTGAGTACGCTTTTCCAACACAGGGCTACGTGGTCTGGATGGACAATGTTGTTTTGCTCAAGGATGCACCGAACCGGGCCAACGCGCTCAAGTTCATGGACTTCCTTCTGGAGCCGGAAAATATTGCAGCCGTCTCTAACTATGCCCGCTATGGTGCAGGCGTAAGCGGCGTCGCAGAGTACCTGGACCCGGCGTTGGCTGAGATGCCAGAATCCAACCCACCGTCATCCGCAGGCGCAGGCGTATTTATCGAAGTGTGCGATGAGCAGACGCAGGCGGTGTACGACAAAATCTGGACAAACCTGAAGAAGTAACCAAGGCCCCGTGCTCAGAATTACAGATCTGAGCACGGGATTTTTTGAGGTATCAGATGGGTTGAAGTTGTGAATTTCATTACAGGCCAGGCGAGCAGGCGAATAAACTGCTCAGATCGCAATAGAATTAGGCCTGCCATGATCCAGAGTGCCGTTCAGATTTAGTGCAGGCTTTTAGGATGTTGTGCAGCCAATCAACCAAGCTATCTATAGGCCGCCCGACACTGGGTATATGATCCGATATCTACCTGGAAATGTCATCGATAATGCGATCCATCATTTGATCGCAGGCTGCAAGTTGAGCCTCGGTGACATACTCGTCTGGTTTGTGCCCTTGCCCGGCCATCGAACCGGGGCCACACACGACGGTGGGCAGGCTCAACCCGGCGAACACTCCGGCCTCTGTGCCAAAGGCGACTTTGGTTGTTTCTGACCCACCCGCCAACCGCTGAGCCAGTCCAACAATAGCTGCCTCCGGTGCGACACTCAGACCGGGGTAGGTGTTGTATCGTTCCAGCAGGATGTCAGCCCCCGAAAAATCAAACTGGTATCGTCCAGCAATCCGCTGGGCTGCGGCGTTGATCGTGTCCATGATTAACTCAGGGGAATCCTCGGCCAAGTGCCTATATTCAAAGACCAGTTCAGCTTTGTCCGGGACGATATTGAGAGCAGTGCCACCTGATAGTGTGCCTACGTGAACGGTGCTACAGCTGATGTCATAGGCTGTGTCGCGCGCGCCGTCTGCGGCGAGCCAAGCTTGAATTCCACGCAACTCGGCAATGAAATCGGTGGCCAGATGCAGGGCATTGACGAAATTCGGAGCAAGGGCCGAATGGCCGTTCTGCCCGATGCAGGTCGCTTTGATCGCCGCCTTGCCCTTATGCCCGATGGCCACTTTCATTTCCGTTGGCTCACCCACAAAACAGGCGCGAGGGTCACCCAAATGCGGTGCCAGTTGTGCTGCCATCTGTTGGATTCCGACACAGCCGATTTCCTCGTCATAGGAGAACACCAGTTTAAGCGGTTCGGTCAATTCGCGTTTGCTGGCCTGATCAGCAGCACGGAGCATGCAGGCCAGATAGCCTTTCATGTCAGTAGCGCCGCGGCCATAAACGCGACCGTTGTCACGCGACATATGAAACGGATCGCGAGTCCAGTCTTGCCCGTCTACCGGGACGACATCGGTATGGCCTGATAAAAGAATTCCACCTTCGGTCGGGCCTATTTCAGCAAACAGCCCAGCCTTTTGGGATGGGAGGTCATCAAAACGGGTCAACCGAAAACCCCGCTCACGCAAGAAGCCCTCGATAAACGCGATGATGTCGAGGTTGGAACGCGCGCTGACCGAGTTAAACCCGATCAGCGGTGTCAGAATTTCTAACGTGTTCATGCGCTTATTCCGCGGCCAATTCGGTGATTTCGCGTCGGAACGGTAACGCGTCACCGATGTCTTCGCCGTCCAGTTCACGCGCGTAGCGATGACCCGCATAAGTTGCCCAGGCGATTGGTCCCGGAGCATTGGCATCGCCGATGATTTGCACTGTTTTGATCCCGGCATCGGCCCATTCTGTCTCGCGGGCTTTCAACGCGTTGTAGACCGAGTTGGTTTCCAGACGGGACGCCACCATGACGACTGCGTCACAGCCGAACTCGGTTGTCATTTCCGTATAGACACAGTTGGACACAACGTGGCCTTTGCCGATTTCAGTGACACCACGGTTCAGAACGATCTCAACGCCCATTTCAGCAAGTTTCTTGTGGATGGCGTGTTGTTCCAACGTGTTATTGGTCCAATCAGACAAATAAGCTGACGGGGTGATAATGGTAACGTCGCAGCCTTTTTCGCGTAAGAGTTCAGCCAGAACGCCACCCATATAATAGTGGTCGTCATCATAGATCACCACTTTGCCCGTGGGCAATGTACCCGCCATAATATCATCAGGCGTATAAATGGGCATTGACGCGTCCATGGCAAACGGCACCACGTGTTGTCGGCTCACGCCATCGCGGCGCCACTTTGACCCGGTTGCAATGCAGATGTTTTCGAACCCGAACTCCAGGATGCTTTCTGCATCCAATTCACTGTCGAAATAGGTGTCCACATTGGGTTTCTGGCTGATCTGGTATTCGCGGTATTCTAACACACGCCCCCAGGCACTTAGACCAGGTAACAAACGCTCACGCGCCACGCGGCCACCCAATTCGGTTGTCGCTTCGGCAATGGCGACATCATAGCCACGTTCCGAAAGTGCCCGCGCGGCCTCTAACCCGGCAGGACCAGAGCCCACGACCAATACGTTAGAGCTGTCGCCTTTGTTGTTCATCTTTTCAGGATGCCAGCCCTTGCGCCATTCTTCCATGAACGTTGGATTCTGGGTGCAACGGCTGATGGACATGGTCATGTCGCCGGTGATGCATATATTGCAACCGATGCATTCGCGAATGTCCTCTATCCTGCCTTCTTCAATTTTCTTTGGCAGAAAAGGATCTGCAATAGAGGGTCTCGCGCAGCCAATCATGTCCAGGTTTCCGGACTTGATCTGTTTAACCATCGTATCAGGAGAGGTGAAGCGGCCGACACCCACAATCGGTTTGTCCGTTAGTTCGTGAATGCCTTTGACCAGCGCCTGCTGGGCGGCTTCGCCTGTGAACCGCGATGGCCCAGAGCAATCTTCCCAGGTGCCCTGCGCCAGATCCCAAATGTCTGGCAGGTTCCGGTTCATTTCGACAAAATCGCGCACTTCGGCGTTGGAAAACCCCAGCTCGCCAATGGTCTCGTCCAGGCTGACCCGCAATGCGATGCCCATTGTGTCGCCAACCGCGTCCCGAATATCCCCGATGACTTCGTTAGCAAAACGGGACCGGTTCTCCAGACTGCCACCATATTCATCCGTGCGCTGGTTCGTGGCGCGGCTTAGAAAGTGCTGGAAAATGCCAAACCCATGCGCGCCATACAGGTTGATCAGGTCGAAACCGGCCTCTTTGGAGCGTTTTGCAGCGTTGACAAACCAGCGGCGCAGATCCCGGATATCGGATTTGCTCAGGGCACGCGCCTGCACCGGATCATTGGTGAAAGTTCGGATTGGCATGGCGGAAACCGCCAGCGGCACTTCTTTAGAGTAGAGGTTCGGCCCGTTGATGCCGGAGTAGGCGAGCTGGATACCGGCCAGCCCACCGTGTGATTGCATCTTTTCGGACATCCTGCGCAGTTGAGGGATATCTTTGTCTTCCCACAGCCGTAACTCGATGAAAGGGGTGATTTCTGACGTGTGGTGCATCTCGCACTGTTCGGTGAAAATAACACCCCAACCGCCTTCGGCCTTGATGCCGCGCATTGCAGCAGCGGCTGATGGATCGCGATAACCGCCGCCGTTACAATGCGGAACTTGATAAAATCGGTTCTTTGCGGTTACAGGGCCGATCTGCATCGGCTCGAACAGGATATCGTAGCGTGGATCGCGCAATTTTGCCTCCTCGGAAAACGGGTTGTTTTGAGAATACTGCGTGGCACACAAACTGAAAGACATGGATGCGAAAGCAATGGTTAGGTTGAACCTAACAATCTCAAATCATATCGAGGGTTCTAGCCGCCTAATCCAGGCACCGATCCGCCGCGAAGTTCCTCGCTACAATGTTGGACAAAGGCCCGTACAACACTGGTTAAGTCGGCACCGTTGGACATCAAAAGTCCAAGCCTCATTGGTCGAACAGCCCCAACAAGAGGAATATACTTCAAAGGTTTCCCGTCGGGTGAACTGTCGTTCAGTGGGCGCACATTGGCGATTGAATAGCCAAATCCATTTGCGACCAGGCTGCGCATCACGGCCATGTCCTTGGTCCGTTCCGCAATAATTGGGGTCGCCCCGATTTGAGCAAAGAACGACAAAAAATAGTCCGAGCTGAACGGCAAATCGACCAGTACCATCGGGTAACTTTTCAGTTCGTCGACTGATACAGCTGGCAGATGGGCCAAGGGATGAGTTTCATTGACAATGGCATAGGGGGGCAATTCTAACAACGAAGTGAATTGTAGATCGGCCGGCAGGTTAAGGTCATAGGTCAGTGCTACGTCAATCTCAGCCCGGCGGAGGTAACTGAAAACTTCTGACTGGTTCAGCTCATGCTGTTGAACGCGAACCTCGGGATATTTTGTTTGATAACTGCGACGGACTGACGGCAGCACAACCTGAGCAAAAGTACCCAGGCATCCAATCGACAGCGGCCCACGAATAGAGCCTGATATGTCGCCGGCTGTATCCACCAATCTGTCGGCTTCCTGCAACACGATCTTGGCTTGTCTCATCATCCGTTTGCCGGCCAATGTCAGCGACAGACCCTGCGCGTGCTGTCGCACAAAAAGCGGCAATCCGAATTCTTTTTCAAGCTGATTGATCGCCGCCGAGATCGACGGCGACGACACATTGACCTTTTCAGACGCCAGAGCAATGCTGCCGGCTTCGCCGACAGCAACAAAATACTCCAGTTGTCTGAGAGTGTATCTCAGCATTGCGTCTCCGTGGTTCGTCGCGGCCCATTATGTTTTGTACTTTATCCAAGTCGTCTTCAAAGCGGTATACTTTTCAAGTGAGTGCAGGGATAAATCGCGCCCAAACCCGGATTGCTTCATGCCGCCAAACGGAGTCTGCGCTGAAAGTGCATCAACCGTATTCACCGATACGGTTCCCACATGCAGCTTTTCGGACACGCGGCAGGCCCGGCTTAGATTGTCAGTCCAAACGGATGCGGCCAAACCATATATGCTGTCGTTTGCCATTGATACGGCCTCAGCTTCACTGTCAAATGGAATGATTGACAGAACCGGGCCGAAAATCTCATCTCGGGCCAGCGGGTTATCATTGCTCACGTCATCAAAGATTGTAGGCTGTATGAAACACCCTTTGCCATTTACGGTCACGCGGTCACCGCCGGTGACAAGGTTGGCGCTGGCCTTGCCCTCTTGGACAAATCGCATGATGCCTTGGGTTTGTTTCTCATCGACAATGGCCCCCATTTTTGAAGCGGGATCTAGTGGGTCACCAGGTTGCATCGCTTCAGCCCGTGCGATCATTTTTTCAACAAAAGCATCCTTGATTGAACGTTCCACATAAAGCCGTGAATTTGCCGAACACACTTCGCCCTGATTGAAGAAGATGCCAAAGGCCGCCATGTCGGCCGCTGTGTCCAGGTCCTCGCAATCCGCAAAGATCAGATTTGGGCTTTTGCCTCCGGTTTCGGGCCAGATTTGTTTCAGGTTGGACTGGCCGGAATATTGCATGAATATTTTGCCGATTGCGGTCGACCCGGTGAAGGTCAGGCAGTCGACATCCATATGCAGGCCCAGTGCCTGGCCAGCCGTGACGCCAAAGCCAGGCACCACATTGAACACACCATCGGGAACGCCGGCTTCGGCAGCCAGTTCCGCAAGGCGCAGGGCTGACAAGGGCGATTGCTCGGCTGGTTTCAGAACAACCGAGTTGCCAGCAGCCAGTGCCGCAGCAGCCTTCCAGGTTGCCATATCGAGTGGGAAGTTCCACGGCGTCACCGCCCCGACAACGCCAAGCGGCACCCGCGATATCAGCGCCAGATCTCCGGGACCCGTGGGCGCAACCTCGTCATATATCTTGTCGATACATTCGGCGTACCATTGAAAGAAATGGGCACTTCCGGGCGCGTCTATAGTGACTGCGTCTGTGATCAGTTTGCCCATGTCTAGACTGTCCAGCAGGGCCATTTCTTCCAGATTGGCACGGACCAGATCCGCCAGTTTCAGCAGCACCGTCTTGCGATCCCCCGGCGCCATACGCGACCATCGACCATCCTCAAAGGCGCGCCGTCCAGCCGCGACAGCCAGATCCACATCTGCTGCATCACATTCGGCAACGGCGCTTAATACCTGGCCTGTCGCCGGGTTGATGCTGTTAAAGGTCCGGCCTGAAATCGCGTCGGTGAACTTACCATCAATGAAGGCTTGCCCCCGAAAGGTCAGTTGTCCGGCGCGCGTTTTCCAGTCTTGGTATGTGTAGTTGAGCACGTTTTGTCTCCTGTCTTCACTGATCGCCGGGCACGCCATAGGACGGTGCCTCACGCGGGTCGAGTGCGCGCTGGACGTAGGCATCTAGTTGCGGCTTGTAGATATCCCAGGCTGTGGCAATGTTTTCAATGGGGCACTCATTGGTCCAATCACAGCGCAGATCGGCCACCGGCCAACTGACCCTGTCGACGATCTTCATACCGGCCGAATGGATTGGCCCGGCCTCGCCACCCGCTGCCAGTCCAGCCCGCATTGCTGCAATCAGTCTGTCACCCAGATGACCGGTTGATGTCGTAAATCCGTCCACAATGGCCTGAGGTATACCTTCGTTGGCCAATAGGTTGCCACCGGAGGCAACATCTAGCCCCTGCGCTTGCGTCCAAATTCCCAATGAATTTGGGCCGGAATGGATAGCGGTATTGCCCAGGGCGTCGACCATCAGCACTTGCCGGTATTCAATGAATTTGCCATGGGCAATCAAACCGCTCAGAGCCTCTGCTGCGGATTGTCCGCTTTGCATCAGGTCAAGGGCAAGCGGGCCCAGAGACGGGTCCGTGACATTTTGCGAAGCCACGGCCCCTACGCCTGCACGGGCAAACGAGCACCGGGCGGCGACGGCCGGGGAAGAGGAGGTAATGGCGATGCCGAACATACCTGTTTCAGCACAGCGGGCGACGAGGGAAAATGTCATGTCTTCAATCCGGAATTACGGCTGTGCCGTCGATTTCAACCAGCCAATCTGGGCGGGCCAATGCCTGTACGACCAGACCTGTGGAGCAGGGGTAAACGCCTTTGATGTATTCGCCCATGGTGCGATAGACTGCTTCGCGGTGCCGCACATCGGTTATGTAGACCACCACCTTGACCAGATGCTGCATGTCTCCGCCTGCCTCTTCGATCAACTGGCGAATATTCTGCATGACTTTGTGGGTTTGCTCTACAGGATCGTGGCTTGCAATATTCACTGCGTCGTCCAGATTTTGCGGGCATTGACCGCGCAGGTAGACGGTCTTACCGCCCTGCGTAACAACTGCCTGACATAGATCATTGTCCAAGTTTTGTTCGGGATAGGTTTCAGACGTGTTGAACTTTCGAATGCGGGTGTGGGCCATTTTTTGTCTCCGTCGGGTTGGCATGATAGCATAATTGGGCGCAGTCAAACGACAGGACTACCCTATCTGTGTCGGTGTTGACCGCGAATTTCTGATGCGGTGTCACCCCATGGAGGTTTCCGCTGTGTGAGATGCAAAGTCGGGCGAAAACCAACTGGAGGCGGCTGAATTTTTGGGCGTCACGGAGTGCTCGCCCATTACGGTATCGGATAGACCTGCGGCCTGTTTGACGAAGGCCAGCGGTCCGTCCCAGTTGAAATTTTGATAAATCGTCGCAAGTTGGGCAAAGTTTGGCGATTGCGCGAATGTCTGAAACGACAGGTGGTGCCCTGCGTAATCCGAGTTCAGAAGATCACGTGCAAAGGCCAATAGCCTCCGGCGATCTTCAGCCAGCCATTCCTCGTTAATTGAATAGTATTTATCAAGCCATGGCTTGGTTTCCGGGTTGCGAAAAGTCGCCGCATCAGGGGTCACACATATCTGACCACCACACAGCTCACGGGCGATGTGCACCATTTCAGGTAGTTTGGAGCAGGCCGTGACACGTCCGGCATACATTAACGACTGGTTCGGCATCATAAGTCCGGCCGGGGATTTCTCAGCCAATGCAATCGACGCCGTCAGATGTGCATTTATCCCTTCGCGATAACACGCCAGGGCCGACAGTTTGTCTTGAACCCCCTGCAATTTGTCCAGACCCGTCTGCCGGACGTTGAACAGCGCCGCGCCAATCAACATGTCGGTGTACTTCAATATACGCTGAACAAAAGCAAAAGCGGTGTACCGATGTAACGAGGCTCGCATGAATTTTGCTACCTTGGTTTGACGGTAAAACAATACGTCTTCCCAGGGGACCAGCACGTCATCAAAAATGACCAGGGCGTCGATTTCATCAAACTTGTTGGCCAGCGGGTAATCCTCGGCCGGCGCCCGGCCTGCAAAACCCGAGCGACATATGAATTTCAGGTTTGGTGCGTTCAGATCGCAAATGAACCCAATGGCGTAGTCCGACATTTCTTCGGAACCCCAATTGGCGATGGTTGGTTTGGTAAAGGCTTGATTGGCATAGGCCGCAGCTGTTTCAAACTTGGCTCCGCGGACAACAATGCCGGCATCGGTTTCTTTAACCACATGCAAAAGCATATCGGGGTCCTGGTCTTGGGGCGGCTTTGAGCGATCCCCTTTTGGATCCGTATTTGCTGAGACCTGAAAAGGATCACCGTTAATCACATTGCGGACATGCGCATCGATATTTTTGGCAAACTGGGGGTCAATGTTGTTCAGTACATCAGCCGCATCAAACAGTGACCACATTTCGCCAACGGTCTCGTCACCGATGCGTGACACCACTCCACCAGCTTGGGTCATCAGATGATCCGTTGCGCGGCGCTTGGCCCACCAATCGGTCTGACTATAGGGCAGCTTATACCCAACAGCTGATGTCTCGCCGTTTTCAGTATAGGTTAAAATGTCCTTGCTGTTCTCTTCAAACTGGGCGTCGTAGAGCCGTGCACGCAGGTCGACCAGGGGTTTGAACTGGGGATGGGTGGTGACGTCGGTGACGCGCTCACCGTTGATGTAAATTTCCCGGTTCCCACGGATTGACTCCCGATACTGGTCCCCTGTGCGTATCATCCTGGTCTCCTGTAATCGCACAGCCCCAAAGGGTGAATGAGGCTGTGTTTCATCCTTATAGTTTCACGCGCTTCGCATTATTTGAAAGAACGGTTTTTCTCATCGCTGGTAAGTCAGGGCCTAATCTGCAGGCAGGCAAGTGGACTGTATCGATACAGGTCGGCTTGCCACTTGCGCTGCAGAAATACACCGAAGAATACGCCAGCGGAAAAGCGGCTGAACCGGGTTCAACGATATTTTGCCATTAGCGGTCAATCATTTGGTCCTTGGTAAGCCAAGTACTTCCGCTGATTGGCAATTTGATCCGCCACATGCTTTGCGTCATGCCAGACACCCCAGATAAAGGTAGAGCCACGACGGGATTGCCATGGCAGGCCGAGGAAATAGACACCTGGTTCAGACGAGACCCCCCGCTGATGTTGCGGTTGCCCGGCTTCGTCAAAAGCGCTGACGTTCATCCAACTAAAATCCTGTCGAAACCCGGTCGCCCAGATGATGGTTGTGATCCCTTCACCGACCAGATCCAGTTCACGAATGGGTGTCGTCAGACAGTCTGGGTCTGCCCAGGCGTTGCGCGCATCTGGCTCTTGCGGAAGGGCAATACCAGTACGCTCCACATAGGCATCCGCCGCATCCAGCATCGTCAGATAGCTTGTGTCTCCGTTGGCGATATTCTTCTGCAGGTCCTCGGCAAAAGTCAGAACACCGTCTTTGTAAGACTGTGTCAGTCCCAATAGTGTCATACCTTCGCTCGCGAGGCGCCGAAAATCCATTGTTTGACCGCCATAGGCACCACTGACCGAGATCGTTACGTGTTCAGTGCCTGGTTTTTGTGCCGCAACATCCCAAAGACCCAGTACACCCAGCCACCAAACAAAATCGCGGCCACGATAGGCGCGTGGCGGGCGATCATGCGGGCCGACTGACAGATATACCTTTCGGCCAGCACGCTGCAATTCGTCAGCGATTTGCGCGCCTGACGAACCGGCACCCACAACCAAGACATTGCCGTCGGGCAATTGGTCAGGGTTGCGATAATAGAACGAGTGTAGTTGGGTAATGTCCGTCTTTTCAGGTACAACGGGTGGGATAACAGGGTGTTGGAAGGCCCCTGTGGCCGCCACGATGCTCTTGGCTTCGATTGGACCAGTTGTCGTCTCCACGCGAAAACCCGCCCGATCCGGTAGTCGCTTGGCGCTAAGCACTTCGACACCCGTGCGGATTGGCGCGTCGACCATCGTTGCATAATCAACCAGGTAATCAGCAACCCGGTCTTTTGAGGCAAAGGCTTCTGGATCGGTGTTAGCGAATTCCAGGCTTGGGAAGCGATCATGCCAGGCCGGACCATTGGCAACCAACGAGTCCCATCGCCCTGAGCGCCACGCCTCTGCGATCCGGTCTTTCTCTAATATCACATGGGGCACACCGTTGTTGCGCAGGTGCTCGCTCATGGCAATACCGGCCTGACCGGCTCCAACAACCAGCGTATCCGTTACTTCAATTGACATGTCTGTGCTCCCTTGATCTTGGCAATCGCAATAATCAGCGTGTTCGACATGCAGCCTACTGGAGCAACAATTGGGTCGAAAATACCGTTTCAAAAACCATTGCTTTGCCTAAGCCTAAGCAAGCCAGCCGGGAGAGTGGCTGCCAGGGAATGCCGCGCGCTTTTGTGAGCAATTCACTTTGGACAACGTATCCTACAAGCATTCGCCATTCATACAGATTACGGCCCGGGAAACGGTCGAAAAGGGAGCATGCCAGCCTTTTTACTTTGACAGGAAAAATTATCGACTATATTTGTTACTACAAAAAGATAGGAACAAATAATATCTCTATTTGCAGGCAAAACTTCAACACCCCTAGAGCATATGTCTACAGGCATGCCGTTGCTCAATTATTTTTGTGGGGCGCGTTCTATTATCTGTTGCCTGCGATCTCCACACTGATTGTGGCGGAGACCGGTTGGCCGGTGCTGCATATCTCGGTGAGTTTCACGCTGGCCTTTCTTATATGGGCCTTATGCGCGCCTGCGGTTGGCATTTGCATCGATCGCGGTTGGGGCGGGGCAGTGATGATCGCGGGCGGACTTTTGGGTGCTTTTGTATTGGCGGTTCTGTCTACAGTGTCCGACCCATGGGTGTTCAGCTACGCGCTGATGGTTTTGGGGATGTGCATGGCGGCAACGCTGTATGACCCGTGTTTTGCAGTTATGATGCGACGCCTTGGTGGGCATGGGGAAAGTGCGACAGCAACAGTCACATTGATCGCCGGCTTCGCGACGCTCCTGACATTTCCACTGGTACTGGTACTTTCCAAATACATGGGGTGGCGAGAAATCATTTTGGTTTTTGCGGTGTTGGCCTGTGTCGCAGTATGTTTTTTGCCCAGTCAGGACCGCCGCGAGCTGCGGGCCTTAAAGTCCGGTGGTGGGCCACCGTTTAAGATCAAAACGGCGTCTGTTCTTATTGCTTTGTCGTTTGGGCTGATCATGTTGGGGCACGCGATCTTACTTTTCTTGCTGCCAGTGGTTTTGGTGAAAGAGGGCGGCGCTGCGGCAATCGGCCTGTTGGCAGTTGCGATACTTGGGCCTGCTCAGATCGCCGGAAGATTGGTCTGGCGGGCGCTGGGGCATCGTTTTGATCCGCAGGTTGGGGCAGTAGTGCTGTTTGTACTATTTTGTATACCGCCAATAGTTCTGGTGGTTTTTGGCCCAAATGCCGACGTCGTATATTTGGCCCTGGGCATTCAGGGCGCCTGTTATGGCGTGCATACGATTCTACGCCCGACACTAGCCCGGCTATATCTTCCGACAGCGCACCTCGGACGTGGATTGGGCAGTATTGCAACCGTTGGCTTGGTGATGATGGCGCTGGGTCCCGCCCTTGGCGGAGTGATGTGGAGGGCATCTGGTTTCACCGGGTTAATGGGAAGCGTTCTAGTGCTGGATTTTCTAGGGTTTTGCCTAATCTTAGTTTTGTTCAAATTCCAACCTGATGAGGGGTGTCATGATCAATGATGTTTGGATCGCAGGCGGGGCGATGACACCGTTCAACCGGCGCAAAGACGGCAGCTCATTTCGGGATTGGGCCCGCGTTGTCGTGAGCGGGGCCCTGCAGGATGCCGGTCTAGAGGCCCGTGATATAGATGGGCTGGTTGTCGCATCCGAGAGTGACTTTTTCACACTGCAATTAAACCCCTCGGCGCTTTTGGCGGATGAGTGCGGCTTAGCCGGAGTTGCCGCAAAGCGGGTCGAGGGTGGCGGGGCCTCTGGTCATGTTGCAGTGCAGGCAGGCGTTGCGGATGTTGCCAGCGGGTTGGCGCGTCGTGTTATGGTTTTAGGGTTGGAGCCATCGGCCTCGCATCTTGCCGGATTGGATGTGGGCGCGCTTTATGCTTTGTCATTTGACGCGTGGACAGATGGAATGACAGGGATCGATTCAACGTCTCTATATGCGTTGTCAGCCCTGGCTTTCATGGAGCGAACGGGTGCGAGGCACGAAGATTTCGCCCGGGTTGCCGTACGAAACCGGGCCCATGCTCGGCACAATCCAAACGCCCATTTGCCGTTAGATATTTCTCTTGGTGATGTTATTTCGTCGCCAGTTGTCGCGTCGCCGTATCATAGGCTTGATTGCTCACCGCTTAGTGATGGTGCCGCCGCGATTATTCTGTCCTGCAAGGCAGATCTGCCGCTACTTTCGCGTAGGCGCACACGGTTCCGCGCAACGGCTGGGGCGACCGACACCGTAAGGCTGGGCGAACGGACCGATCCTGGCTTTTTTGCTGGCAAACGACATGCTGCAAACCGCGCCTATAAGATGGCAGATGTAACACCCGCTGACATTGATTTGGCCGAAGTCTATGACAGTTACTCGGGGGCGCAATTGCAAGCTATTGAGGCATTGAAATTGGCTCCGAATGTTTTGCAGGCCGATCGGGATGGCGTATTTGACACCGCCGGCGCATTGCCGGTCAATCTGTCAGGTGGTCTGTTGGGGCAGGGGGGCCCAGTCGGCGCCACCGGGGTCGCACAGATTATGACCGCCGCCTTCCAACTTGAGGGCCGCTATGTTGGACAGCGGCCTGCGCGTACACCGAAACTGGCCTTGGTCGACACCCATGGCGGTATCGCGACACTGAACTGTGTCAGCATATTGGAATCCCGATGAACCATCACATGCGCCTTAATTACACTCTTCCCGAAGGTGATTTAAAGCTCTACTTCGCGGCGCTTCATCGTGGTGATGCCCTGGCCAGTGAGTGCAGCTCTTGTGGTGACGTCGCCTATCCGGCGCGGGTTCTGTGCCGAATTTGTGGGTCAGAGTCGGTGGGCTGGGTAAACCTGTCGGGCAAGGCCAATGTGGTGCAGAGAGTGGATGGAAGGAACTCCAGCTACGCCTTAGTCCGTTTCACCGGTGCTGACACGCTAAGCACTGTGGCGCTGATCAACCCAACATCGCAGGTCTCGACTGGGCAGTTGTCAAAACCGCCTGCGGATCGGCCTGGTTTGTGGCTGACATTAGATAGAACACTCAAGGAGGACGCACATGTTTGAATTTTGGAGCGACGATGCGTTGGCAAATATTGGGCTGGAGCGGCAACAAGACCAATTTCGGATCGCAATTCCGCAAGACACCAATATCTACCATCTGACTGTTGGAGCGCAAATAAAGGCTGGTCAGGTGGATTTGCCAGCCATTGTGTTTGAGACCGAAGACGGTAGCCTGCAGCGCTGGACATTCGGCGAAGTTGATACGCAGGCGACCGCGCTGGCAGCAAACTTGCGCGGGCGGGGATATGGCCGCGGTGATTACATCGGGCTGCACACAGGGATGCGCCCAGAAACGGCAATTGCACATATGGCCATCTGTAAGTTGGGTGCGACGGCGGTGACTTTGTCACAGCTTTATGGTCCCGACGCTTTGGCTCATGCTCTAAACCACTGCAAGGCCCGTTGCCTTCTGAGCACCGAAGGCGCGTGGTCTTCGCTGCGTGGCGAAGCAGAATTTATGTTGCCACATCTTGAGGATGTTCTGGTGGTAGACAGCTGTGGCACCGAGCCGGATTTGACAGCCATATTGGCCTCAGCCCCGCCGACTGATTTCGTGGCCGACTATACCAGCGCGGATGATCCGGCGCTTTTGATGTATACATCTGGCTCGACAGGGATGCCCAAGGGAATTTTGCATGGCCACCGTATTCTGGCGTCCTACCGGCCGTCGATAAACCTGTTCTTTGATCTAGCATTGAAGGACGCCGATGCTGTTTACTGGTCTCCGTCCGACTGGGCCTGGGTCGGCGGATTGCTGGATATGCTTTTCCCCGCTTGGATGGCCGGTCGTCCGGTGGTGACGTCAGAGGCTCGGTTCAATGCTGCCTGGGCGTATCGCTTCATGGCGCGACACAAAATCACTCACACATTTCTAGCGCCGACGGCCATTAAGCGCTTGGCCGAAACCCGCGAACCGCGTGAGGTGTTTAATCTGGCGCTACGGGTGATCTGCACCGGAGGCGAGGCCCTGGCCGCGGAAACACTTGGCTGGGCAGAAGATAAGCTGGGTGTCATTTGTAATGAGTTCTATGGCATGACTGAAGTAAATCATCTGATCGGTAATTGTAGCGCACTATTCCCGCGCAAACCTGGCTCTATGGGCAGGGCCTATCCGGGTCATGATGTCCGGCTGGTGGACGCAGGCGGGCAAGAGGTTGAGCCTGGCGAGCCAGGCGAAATTGTCACTTTGAATACGGCACCGACACGCTATCTCGGGTATTTGGACAACCCCGAAAAAGAAACCGAACTGGCACTGGGCGATTTCATGCGGACACATGATTTGGCGGTTCGCGATGAAGACGGCTATTTTTGGTACAAGGGGCGTCTGGATGATTTGATCAAGTCATCGGGTTTTCGCATCGGTCCAGCCGAGATCGAGGACTGCCTTCTGGCCCATCCGGCGGTTGCTGAAACTGGCGTGATTGGCAAACCGGACCCTGATCGTGGCAACATTATCAAAGCCTTTGTGCGACTAAGCGCGGGCACGATTGGAGATGCCGAGTTGACGGCTGAGCTAAAGATGCATGTTCGTACCCGTCTGGCAGCTTACAAGGCCCCGCGAGAGATTGAATATGTTGCGGATTTTGAGATGACATCTTCGGGTAAAATCAATCGCCGCGCATTGCGGGCTTGTGAATTAGCGGAGCAAGGCGCTTGACGTCACATATTTGTTAATACTAATATATACCTACAAATATAGATTGGATGAACATGCGGTACAGGCAGCTGATCTCATGAAGTTTGGCGTACACGCTGGGCTCTGGATGAAGACATGGCAAGATGATGTGGCCCCGATCTTTGCAACTGTGGCCGACATTGGCTTTGACGGTGTCGAGGTTTCGCTCCTTGGCATCGGGAGAAACCGCGCAAGGGAAATTCGCGATGCGGCAGAGAGCTGCGGTCTAGAGTTGACCTGCTCCACGGGATTGGGGCCAGACGCTGATCCGACCTCGACCGATCCTGATGTGCGCAAGACGGCGGTGGCCGTGCTGACTGAGGCCATCGAAGTGACGGCACTGCTGGGATCGAAAAGTTTGGCAGGTGTGGTCGCCGCACCGTGGGGTCTGTTTGATCCGGCCAACAAAGGTGCACGGGCTGATCAATCGGCCCGGACATTGGCGATGCTGGATGAAGTGCTGTCTGACCAGGGAGTCACGCTTGGTATTGAGGCGCTAAACAGATTTGAAAGCGATCTGACCTCTACCGCTGCCGAAACATGCGCAATTGCACAGGCCACTGGGTCGGACCATATCGGGGTCTTACTCGACAGTTTTCACATGAATATCGAGGAAAAAGACCCTGCTGCGTCGATCAGAGCCACGGGACAAGAGCTTTGCCACTATCACGTTTCGGAAAATGATAGAGGGGTGCCGGGCAGTGGTCGCTATGACTTTGCATCCGACGCCGTAGCGCTGAAACAGATCGGCTATGCGGGGTGGGTGGTCGCGGAAATGTTCGTGACTGCGGGTAACCCTGCCAGCGCTGACCTGAACATCTGGCGTAATATCGAGCCCGATCCCACCCGTGCCGCGAGCCAGACACTGGCGTATCTACAAAAGGTATTTGGCGATGTCTGCTGACCGGTTTTTCACTGCACTGCACTGCAAATTCACTAACAATCTGGCGCATCTGAACGCGCTTGATGCTGCAGTAGGAGATGGGGATCACGGCTCTACAATGGTGCGTGGGTTGGCCAAGGCCGTCGCCGCTGATGAGGGTAAGCGCGCCAAGGCATTCATGCGCGCTTCTGGCGGAGCATCAGGCACTCTGTTCGGTCTGATTTTGATCGCGATCGAAACTTATCTGGACAGCGCTGCTGACCTGACCTCCGGTCTTGCCACCGCCTGCGATCGAATTTGTGACCTGGGCGAGGTCAAGGTTGGCGACAAAAGTATGATCGATGCCTTGGCGCCAGCAGTCACTGCTATGAAAAGTGGTGATCTGGACGCGGCGATTTCTGCAGCACGGGCTGGTCGCGACAGCACCCAACCATTGGTCGCGCGGCGGGGGCGGGCCCAATATGTCGAGCAGGGCGGTAAAGGGCATATCGACCCTGGTGCCGTTTCAGTCGTCATTTTCCTTGAAACTCTAGGTGAACTGGACTGACCGGCATGAAAAAACTATTCAATTCGGCCGAGACGATGGTGGATGATATGCTTGACGGTTTTGTCAGCGCCTATCCGCAGGTGACGCGGGCAGAGACAGATCCGCGAGTGATCATTCGCCAGAGGAACGTCAAAAATCCTGATGAAAAAGTAACGCTGCTGATTGGCAATGGTTCTGGTCACGAGCCGATTGCGATGGGGTTTGTGGGGCAGGGCGTGTTGGATGCAAATGTTGTCGGTGACGTCTTTGCGGCGCCCTCGGCTGATCTGATCCTGGATGGTATAACCGCGGTGTCTGGCGCGGCGGGGTCGATCCTGCTGATCTCGCAACACTCAGGCGATATGATCAACGGGCGCGCGGCAACGATGATGGCGCAGGACGAGGGCATTAATGTGCTGGCTCTGCCAATGTATGACGATATCTCGGCAGCTCCACCGACGCGTAAGAAAGACCGTCGTGGGGCACCGGGCACTATGTTTATCTACAAAATCCTTGGCGCTGCCGCTGAAGAGGGCAAATCGCAAGTCGAGCTCTTTGAATTGGGCGAGGCGGTGCGGGATCGGATTGTCACCCTGGCTGCGGCAGTGTCGCCAGGGGTGTCGCCGCTAACTGGTCTGCCGATGTTCAGCCTGCCGGAAGACGAAATTTTCCTCGGCATGGGGGTGCATGGTGAGCCCGGTGTCGGCCGGGTGAAAGTTGGGCCGGTGAACGAACTGGTTGATCTGATGGTTGATAAGCTGCTTGTAGATCGCCCCATTCCCAAAGGTGGGCGGGCCTGTGTAATCATCAATGGTATGGGCGGCACTACCATGATGGAGTTACTGACCATCTGGGCAGAAACTGAGACTAAACTGGCTCGCCACGGCATTCGTGCAATTTCGCCAATGATCGGAAGCTACGTCACGACACAGGAAATGGGTGGGTTCTCTATCTCGCTGATGGAGCCAACGGACGACATGTTGAACTACTGGTGCGCACCCTCTGATACGCCAGCTTTTCCCCAAATAAATTACACCAAAATGGAGCAGACATCATGACCCAGGTATCGTCCATTTTGAATAGTCTCGTATATGGGGTTGCAGTTGATCAGGGTAGTGGGCTTGAGGCCGCGATAAAACAGGCGCGAGGTTCTGCATTCCGTGACGACGATTTGTTGAATTTCAAACGTATAGTCGTCGAAACGTTGAGCCCAAATGCAACAACTTTGCTGGTGGATTCGAACTATGGCCCAGATCTTTTGGAGTCCTATAGTGTAAGTTGCACAAAAATGTTGGCCTACGAGGCGGATGTTTATCGGATCTCGGACGAGGACCGGATCACCGCATTGCCCGAGAACTTACGTGTTTCCGACTTTCCAAAACTCAATGCTGAGATTTTGAAGTTTTTCTTATATTTTGGTCCAAATGATCCTGCCGCACTGAACCAAAAGAAATTCGACTTGGTTCAGGACGTCAGTCGTGAATGTAAGGCAAATGGGCTGACTTTTTTGTTTGAGCCTATCGTCTACGACCGTGCCTTGCCTGATGGCACTTCGGCGGAATTTGCGCGGGCCAAGCCTGAGCTGGTACGCGCCGCAACAAAAACCTTTGCCGATCCCAAATTCGGTGTGGATATTCTCAAAGTCGAAATCCCAGTGAATTTTAATTTTGTTGAGGGACATGGCGGATCGCAAATGTCGCGCATCGAAGCCGAAGCTGCATTTGTTACTGCTGCCGAAGCGGCAGGGGATGTCCCGCTTTTGTACCTGAGCGCGGGTGTAACTTTTGACCAATTCCGCGATGCGCTGGCTTTTTCACGGCAGGCAGGTGTGCGGTCCTCGGGCTTTATGTGTGGCCGCGCAATTTGGAGCGATGCAATTGACATTTTTGGCGCCAGTGGGCCAGCGGCGATGGCCAAATGGATGGAGACAGTGGGGCGCGATAGGCTGTCTCACTTGAAGGAAGCGATTGCGTGACACTGTTTCAGCCATGCAAAAAGACGGCAGGTTCCAATCTTTACGGATCACAGGCGTATTGGTTGCGCCTTATTGGTGGAACAAAAGTGCCTGACTTGGATAGAAAGTTCTGATTTGATACAATCAATTCAACTTATCCAAGAGACAGGTGCCATGACAGACACAGAGCTTCCGAAATACCGGATCGTCCATGATGAACTGCTAAACAGATTGCAGATCGGACATTATTCAATCGGCACCCGTTTGCCGACCGAGGGCGAGTTGTCTAAGACATTTGATGTCAGTCGCGTCACAATCCGTAAAGCCTTGGAAATGCTGGTTCGGGCAGGATACCTGACCGCCAGACAAGGCAGTGGCTATATTGTGGCTACGCTGTCGCCACCATCGTCAACTTGCATGGCGTCGTTTACGGACCAGGTGTTGATCGAAGGGCGTATGCCTGGTGCCAGGCTTTTGCGGGTGGAAAACCCGGCTACAGAGCTGCCAACGGCGGTGGCAAATCTGTTTGATGAACCGCTGGTATTGGTTGAGCGGTTGCGCACTGTCGATGGCGCGCCAAAGATGTTGACCCAAACGTGGATCCCACTTCGGCTGTTGCCGGGCCTGACCGAAGGCGATTTCCCCGAAACAGGACAAGGTCAGTCGATCCTAAGGATCCTAAGGCAGAGGTTTGGCCTAGAATGGACGACGGCCTGCGAAACGCTTGATTCCGTCATCGCGGGGTCCGAAGTCGCTGATCATTTGGGTATCGCTGCCGACACCCCAATTCTGTCTCAGGCTTGTACCGCCTTTGATCCCCACAATAAGCCTGTTTTTGTGGATCAGGTCTATCGCCAGGGCCCGATTAATTTTGATTTGTCTGGTGGCTCAGCCCAGCAGACTGGAACCTAAAAGCAGGAGCGTCAAAATGTCTTTGACCATTGGCGTAATCAACGCCTCCCTTCCCAGCTATTTTCCGCAGGAGCATGGCGTGTTCGACGCCGCGAGCGCGATGCTAGACGCAATAGCCGAGCGTGAAGGCTATACAGTCATCCAGGCAGAGGGCATCCCGATGGACGCGACCGAGGCACGCGCTGCGGTCTCATCCTTGACGGCTGCTGGGGCCGATTTTGTATTGGTGCTACATGGTGGTTTCACCATGGGAGATGTTGTGAGAGAGATCGCAACGGCAGCCTTGCCCCTCGGTATTTGGGCGACACCTGAGCCGACCCTGACAGACGATATTCAGTTGAATAATTTTGTATCTCTGAACATGTCGATGTCCATTGCACGTGGTGTGCGTGATTTGCAGGCCAATCCGGTGCAATGGTATCTTGGCGCACCGACGGATCAACAGCTGGTTGCACGGTTGGAGCAGACGTTCAGTGCCCTGCGCGCCCGCAAAGCACTGAAGGATGCGCGCATTGGTGTTGTTGGAGGCCTTGCGCCAACGTTCTACAACATGGAAGTGTCGTCAGATACTTTGATCCGAAAATTGGGTGTGACTGTCGATCATATCGACATGCATACCATGATCAATCTGATGGCTGCCCAAGACAAAGACGATGTCGCGACTGAGTTGCGGGATATGACCGCAACAGCAAAAGTGCGCGGTGTTTCGGATGCCCAAATGGATCTAACGGTCAGGGCAGTTTTAGCGTTGCGTCAGATTGCACATCAAGGCGATTATGACGCTTTGGCAGTGTCTGATTGGCCGGCCCTGCAAGAGAATCCGGGAATGCATCCTGGCGCTGCTTTTAGTTGGCTGGAAGAGCGCGACAATCTGCCTGTTGCCTCAGAAGGTGATGTTCTGGGCGCTGTGACGCAGTTGGTTGTCAAGGCGCTAAGCGGCCGGGTCGGATGCCTTTTGGATATGACCTCGCCGGATCTACAGCGCGATCAAATTCTGATGTGGCACGGTGGCGGTGGACCGCTTTATATGGCCAAGGACGCGGTGGACTGGATCAACCATCCGATGATCGGACGCGGCACCGAGGCTGGTCCGATATATGGGGCTATTGCAGATTATGAATTTGCCAATGGGCCGGTGACAGTGTTGCGTATATCGCGGCATGGCACCGCTCAGTTTTCCGTCGAAGGTCAGATCTCACCCGGTCCGGCCATTGGATTTGTTGGCTGCCGGGGCTGGGTTGGAAAGTTTGAAACCACTGCGGGTCCCTGCAGTGCGGCCGACATTGTAACCACCGTTATGGAGCAGGGCCTGGAGCACCATTTTGTCCTTGTTCCCGGGGCATTTCGCAGCACGTTTGAAGAATTTGGCCGTTGGTGTGCGATGACTTCTCTGGATGTCGTTCCAGCGCACGCCGGGCTGCCAGCGATCTGAAGTTGGCGTGGCTTTTTCAGTTGACAACCCGGGATTCTCATTCATATTTGTATTAACAAATTGAACACTACTATTTCGATGAAAGGAGGTCCCGGTGACAAAAGTTCAGCTAAAAGGCGTTCGAAAGGATTTTGGCGCTTTTACGGCTATCTCCCACATCGATCTAGAAATTGGGTCGGGCGAATTGGTTGCTTTACTTGGCCCTTCAGGGTGCGGCAAGACCACGACATTGCGGATGCTCGCGGGACTAGAGGTGCCGTCGGCAGGTCAAATTCTGTTTGAAGATGAGGATGTCTCGGAAGTTTCTGTACAGAAACGCAATGTTGGAATGGTGTTTCAACGCTATGCGTTGTTTCCGCATATGACCGTTGAAAAGAACGTAATGTTGGGCTGAAGGTGCGTAATACACCCAAGCTCGAAATGCAGGAACGTCTAGAGGAAATCCTTGATGTCGTTCAGCTACAGCAGTTCCGGCATCGTTTTCCCGCGCAATT
>ENA-OSET01000971-OSET01000971.1-sediment-metagenome-genome-assembly--contig:-NODE-971-length-30972-cov-3.328403_pt1 | contig 30972 bp, 27 predicted proteins | sample MGYA00237882_ERZ534229 | MGnify/ENA primary metagenome ERZ534229 (study PRJEB26408, sample SAMN06266212) | sediment metagenome | isolation source: Hudson Canyon methane seep mesocosm | place: USA:Hudson... | reverse complement strand
TGGCGGCCAGTGCCCGATATGCGTCTCTGAAGGGCGAACAAGACCGCGCCATCACCAATTACAATCTGGCGCTCGAGGCCAAACCATCCATGCCAATGGTCCGCCTTGAACTCGCTAAACTGTTGGCGGCAGATCGCGAGGTGAATCTGGCTTTCAATCAATACAGCAAAGCCCTGGAAACCGATCCACTCCACCCCAGCATTCAAGAAGGGTTCATCTGGGGCCTAATGGTTAAAGGCGACTATGTCGATGCGGCTCGTTACTCTGAGCAGTTTTATCAACAGAATAATAATCCGAAGTTTCTCCAGCTCGCCTTGCGCAGCTATGTTGCCACAGGCCAATACGATAAGTCCCTGGAGTTCGCCGAGACTCATAGTGCACTTACCGATATTGAGCGCTACGTTAACTACTCGGTTATTGAATCTTTGTATTACCTGCAGCGATACGATGACGGCGACGCGATCAGAGAGCGTTCAGACGAAGCACTGGGTGCAGGCTCCCAAGCCTCTTTGGAAGTGAACAAAGGTGTTAGCCTGCGCGATGCAAACATTGTTTATAAGGCTGCCGACATGCTTGCCGGCACGGAAAAGTCGAGTTCGAAGGGCCCTAGTGCCTGCGCTCAGTCTTATGTTGACTACTGGCGTGCTTATGGTGCTTATATCGAACGAGAATACGCGAAAGCTGAACAGTATTTTAACCAGGCCGACGAGCTTGGTTTTCTGGATTGTAATGGTTATCCGGAAACCTTGATTTCATTTTTGCTCTATCGTACCCACTCCATGCAACTACTGGGTGATGATCGTGCAACGGCGATGGTCAATCAGGCCGCGGAGTTGCTGAGTTTCTTTGAAGAAAAAGGTTGGGGTGGTTCACGTCTCAGTATGTTCCGTGTAGCGCTGAAGTTGGTCGAAGGTAACTTTGGTCAGGCCAACACTGAACTAATCGCCATGCAGCAACAAGATATAGAACCCTTTGGCATGATCATCTCTGAACCTATCTTCGATGATTTTTATGGCAACCCAATTATTGAGCCTACCCTAAGTCTGGCAAGAAATGCCTTTGAGAGAACCCGTAATCGGAGTGGCAATATTCGATTGGCAGGTTTTGGCTTATAGGTTTAAAAGAGCGGCCTATCATGTGTGCCGCGTCAATGGATACGACTTCAATACAGGCAGCGTCGGCAAACAACTTCAGTTTGCCGGTGCAAGGCCTGAACCCAGCCTTCGAGTTCCCCCAGCCGCCAACACTTTGGCAATGTATTTCGAGCCTAGATAACCCGAAATGAAATTGGCAAGCACCATGCCAGCAAACAATCCCTCCATGCCGCCAAACTCCAGCCCCAATAAAACACACGGCAGATAAACCAGAAACAGCCTGAAGAGATTTAGACCTAACGCCGCTCGAGACATACCGACAGCATTAAGGGTTGAGACCGTTAACATCAGCCCACCGAGGGCACCATAGCTGACCGGCACGGTTAAAAAATAGAAGGTCAGTGAATCTTGAAGATAGTTATCGTCAGTAAATGACGATGCCAGTGCTCGCGCTCCAACAACCAAAATCAAATAAATTAATAACTGAAAGCGAGTCAGAGTTTGGCCACAATACTGCAAAGCCTCGGCCACTCGCCGCCTTTGCCCCATCGCCCAGTTTTGCCCCGCAAAAACCGGCATGGCGGTGGTCATCGTCATGGGCAGAAGCATCAACAAGGGTTCGATACGAAGTATTACACCAAAAGCGGCTACGGCGTTGCCACCATGTTGGGCCAACGACACGGTAATCAAGCTAGCAATAATCGGTAACAATAAGTTGTTTGCTGACGCGAGCAAACTGGTTGTTAATAAAAAACGCGCATCCTTCACACATCTTTTCATCTCAGACAGGACAAAAAGCTGGAGCCTTTCACGCCTGATCAGAACGGCAATGCCAACACAGGACATTAAGGCATCAGCGACAAAATGACCGACGGCCACACCGAGCATACCCTCGTATGCCTCCCCAAACGCACCTCCTACCAGAGCAATGTCCAACACCATGGTCAGCAGTGCCCAGGCGATCATGAGTTTTGCAGCCAAGCGTGTATCACCCAGCGCCCTGATAACACTGATACACACCATGCTGATCAGGGTAAAGGGCAAACCCAACCACCGCCAATCCATATAAGCCAGCACCACGGGCATCAGGTCTTCAGTGGGCAAAAAAGGCCCGTGGATATACTCAGAACTGACGCCGAGCCACACAAACAAAGTATAGGAACCCGATTTTCCCAGTAGGGCAATAACAGCCCCACCCAGGAAGGCGATCAGGATTCCCACAGACACAATACCGGGAAGTTTTTCCGTATGGCTCGCAGGGTTGCGCCCAATCGAGGCAACAACACCAATACTTAAACCAATGCTCAAACCAAACAAGGTATTGGTAATGGGAATGGTGAAACCCAGGGCAGTCAAGCTCTGGGAACCGAAGGTCGAAATGAGGCAGGAGTCGATTAAATCCAGAATAAACAGAGACAGTATCGCCAGCACCATCGGTCGGGTCAGACCGTTAAGCACCTGTTTATGACAGGCAGACAACAGCCAATCAGTGCGCTGTTGTCGTTCACTTTCTCGCCCTTGCAAGGTGTTTGGCATATCGATGGCAACCGAACGTCAGTCGACTTACTTTACAAAACGCAGAATAAACCGATCAGTTTTACCACGAACCGAGGGATCAAAAACCATCTTCGTGTGATCATCTGTTGTATTGCGCAGGAGCGCGTTCTCTTCCATGAAGGTGAAACCTGCTGAAACAATTTCCCGCTTTACAACTTCATCATTAATTCTATGTAATTTTGGATTAAAGTCGCCAGGTTTTGCTTGCATGTCAATCACGCCAAAAACACCTCCTGGTTTTAATGCCTTTTTAACTTCTTCGAGAAATGCAAAACGCAGAGCTTTATCGAGATTGTAAAAATCGTGGTAGTTCAAAATTAACGTGGCAACATCAATTTCATTGTCTAGCCCCAGGTCATCAGACTCCCGATGCCAGCGCGTCACATTTGACAGGCGCTGGTTCTTTAAACGTTGGGTCATTTCTTTATCAAAACGGCCATCCATGACTTCCAGCATAAATTGGTTGTTATGGGAAATCACCTCTCCTTTCGGCCCCACTCTGTGGGAGAGCACTTCGGTGTAGTACCCGCCAGATGCCACCAGATCCAATACACGCATGCCAGGCTTGACACCAAACACTTTCATCACTTCAGCGGGCTTGCGCCCTTCGTCCCGTTGTTTGTCTGCCGCCGGGCGCATAGGGTCTTGCAATGCTTTTTCAAATGCCATGTGGTGAGCACTGCCGGCCGCCGCCTGGCCTGACAGCAATGCCATCGTGCCCGAAGCCAACAGACTGAATAATGCTATTGATTGTTTTACCTTCATAGTAAGACGCCTTTCTTTATGGTTATAAGAATGACGCCCAGTGCTTTTTCTACCCAAGAACCCACTTAGCCATATCAGACGCCAGCCCCTAGCATAGGCGCCGCTTGCGTCAGACTGTAGACACCGGTGAGTAAAAATTCTCGGGGCATTTTTACATAAGTTTTACAAATGTGGAGGCCAGGAGCCGCTAAGATCCAGAGGTTTATCAATACGTTCACACCAGGGCAACTTCATAGATCAAAGCGATATAGCCTTCTGATTGATAATCGATCCAGCTGATCTATACATAATAGATCACGGACATAATAGATTGACGGAAGAAAATGATAACGGAGGTTGTTTACATGGATACCAAGACCATACTGCAGATAGGTGCCCTGGTGGTACTGACATCGGTTTTAACCGCTTGGGCGGGCGAAAAAGCCACCATAGAAACAAGCACAGAAACCACCAAAGTGAGAATTATCGACGAGGTCATTCTCCAGGCAGAAAGGGATGAAGCGACAATAGAAGAGTTGAGCAAACTCCCCGCGCCGGCAGCAGGCATGAAAACCAAGACAGACATGAGCAAACAGACAGACAAAAAACTCATCGAGGTCGACAAAACCAAAAAAGAAGCAAACATGAAGAAAGAGGCCACCCTGGAAAAGGCTGGCAGCCAGTAACAAACTCTATTTTCCTGCTACCCCCTCACCCTTTCACATAGTTTGAGCGAGGGGGACATCCACTAAGACTCGGGTTTCGAAGCCTGCAAAGCTTGCCTTAATTTCATCAATTTCTCGCCTTCCTCAGCACTGAGCGGCTCATTATTGTCGCAGCGCGGATCAGTCTTTTGCAACAGGGCCAATATATCCTTGGTTAAAGGGATGGGGTCACAGCCATGGCCCGTTTCACAAATCATGTCCCACTGGGGTTTCGCTTTAACGTGACAGCCAAAACAATTGCCACCAAAGCGATTAACCACATCCACAAAACCACGTTTTCTAATTTTGCTACCCTCGGTGGATACATCCAGCTCAAAGAACTCCCAGTCCTTGGTTGCAGGACTAAACCCCTTTTCGTGTTTAACCATTACCTCTCCCGGCACCAGCTGTACCACCGAGCCCGGCGGATACTGCCCACCCTCAACTGACTTGGCGATCGCGACCGTCCCGTCTACATCACCCTTTAGATTATCAACATAGAATCCATTGACCTTGGTCATATCGCGAATACAGTTAAACGTCTGATCAGTGACGGCTATTTCAGCTGAATTGGCAGATTCAGCACTTGCAGTGCCAACGGTGCCAAGCCCCACCAGCAGTAGGCCAGCCAGACCATGGGTAACAGTTCTTTTTAGCATGATGTCGATCCTCTATTATGGGTTATAACTTGCGCGCAACCTAATTGTGAACAATTATAATGATATTGCAAGCTGATAAACACTTTTGCTTGTAGCTGGTGAAAAAAGATACCGAAACGCCCTTCGAAGCAGGAAGCCAGATATTTTTTAATAAGCTGTCGGAAACCGCCAACGCCAGTCGTCCTTAGTAGACAACACAGCAATCACATCACAAAAGGACGAATTTTATGCAATACCTATGTTTGATCTATGAAGCAGAAGCACTGATGGCACAACGCAACGAAGCGGATATGGGAAAAATGATGCAGGACTACGGCACGTTTACCAGTGAGATCAAGGCCGCCGGTCAGTTTGTGGCCGGCGACGCCCTAATGCCTACTGAAACCGCGACAAGTGTCCGCATTCGCAATGGAGACATGATAACCACAGACGGTCCTTTTGCTGAAACCAAGGAGCAGCTAGGCGGCTACTACCTGATAGAGGCTGAAAACCTGGACACAGCGATCGAGATAGGTTCTCGTATTCCAGCGGCACAATATGGCACTATTGAAGTGAGACCGATCATGGTTTTTGATCAATAGCCCGGCTCCCGGCCCAAGATAGACATTGATGCAAGAGATAAAACACCTACTGCAGCGTCACTATGGCGCTGCACTTTCTATACTGATGGCCAGAATTGGAGATATCTCGCTGGCAGAAGATGCCATGCAGGAAGCCGCGATCAAGGCGTTGGAGCTTTGGCAAGAAACCGTGCCCGACAAACCCAGAGCTTGGTTAATAACAGTTGCTTATCGCTACAGCGTGGACCAATTTCGTCGACACAATAAACTTCACCAAATTATTGCGGCTGAAGCCCATACGATAGACCTTTTGGCTAACACAGAAGGCCCGGAACTCGAAGACCATTTGCTTCAACTCATATTCATTTGCTGCCACCCGTCCATCCAGGTTGAAAATCAGATTGCTCTGACGTTAAAACTGGTCATGGGTTTTCATGTGCTGGATATTGCTCGCGCACTTGTGGTGCCCGAGTCGACCGTTGAACAGCGTATTACCCGGGCCAAGCGAAAGATTCAGAAAGCAGGGATAGAATTCGAACTACCAAACCAGCACCAACTGAAACAGCGCCTACCCTCGGTTTTGAAAACTTTGTATCTTATTTTTAATGAGGGACACCACCGCACGAGGGGCGATCGACTCTACTGTGAACTTCGCTGCCAGCAAGCCATTCGTCTCATGCGTTCGCTGTGTCGCCTCTTTCGAGGCAATAGCGAGGCACTCGCTCTTCTCGCACTCATGTTATTTACCGACGCCCGACTACCCGGCCGCGGCCAATCTCAGTTTATTCCCCTGGAAGATCAGGATCGCAGCCTTTGGCGACACGCCCAGATCGCTCAAGCCGACATTATTTTACAAAAGTCGCTTGCCATGAAAGTGCTTAGCCCCTATCACATAGAAGCCGCAATTTCAGGTTTACACTCCCAGGCAAAAACATTCTCAGCAACAGACTGGCTGCAAATAAAAGGCCTCTACCAAAAGCTGTACCAATATAAACCTACGCCGATTGTTCAACTAAACTTGGCCTCCGCGCATTTAATGGATGGTGATATCGACGCCGCCCACTCCCTGCTCGCCCGCCTGGAACCCGAGCTATCACAATACGCAGGTTTTCATGCAGCCTTTGCCAAATTGCTAGAACAACAACAAGACCCCGAGGGCGCCAAACGCCATTTTCTGAAAGCGGCTCGTCTTTCAAAAAATGAACAGGATATTGCTTATTTTTTGAAATTGGCCGAGTGTTAGGTCGCTGAGTGCATCAACGGCAAACGCTGCAGTTAGCTTCAGCTGAGGATTGGCGTGCAATTCAACATTACATTCACCTAATTTGCGAATAAACAGTCGTAAAGAGCCCTATTCCTTTCCTATACTTAGTCCATACGCCGGAGAAACAGGACGCTGAGAGCCCAGATGAGCCAAAATCAAAATCAGCAAGATATTCTCTTGCGGCTGTCTCAAGCTCTATTTGAGAGTTCTGAAGATCTGGACGCCTTTTGGCGACTGCTCACCAAGCTGTCCGTCGACTATCTGGATGCCGACCTGATTTCCGTTTGGATTGTGATCAAAGACCCAAAAGGTGATATCAACCACTGTGTGTGTGAATACGATAGGGTCCAATCTAGCTACACACGACTTGAAGATGCCGACTACGACTTCCCCACCGCCCACTACCCGGTCTATATGAACGCACTGGAGACCGAGCGAACCCTTGCCATCGAAGATTGCAGGAACGACGCCAGAAGCCGGGAGCTGATCGAGCAGTTCTTTATTCCCGCCAATACCTTTTCCATGCTCGATGCAACCATACGCTCCAAACACGGTTACATCGGCCACATCAGCATTGAGCACAATCATGAAAGACATCAATGGACAGAGAATGAAATATTTTTTGCTTCAGCTCTGGCTGACCAGGCATCCATTGCAGTACTAGAGAATCAACGGACCCAGATGCACAACGAGAGGGTTGAACAGCTACAACGCATCAGGGTTCAGCAAGCCGCCGTGGCAGAGCTCTATAAAAGCCAGACGACAACAGAAGGCAATCTTGATGAAACGGCCGGCATGATTTGTCGCATTATTGCTGAAGTATTAAACTCACAAATCGTCACTGTGTACCTCTACAAAAAGCGCGACGACCGCTACACCAGCCTTTACAGCATCGATCTGACAGAACAGGATGCACAGGGTAATCAATTTGCTCCATCCTATAAAAAAGAGCACCATCCAATATACATCAATGCATTGGAGGCAGAGGACATTCTCACCTGCCACGACGCCGCCAATGATCCGCGGCAAATTGAGTTTCAACGCGAAATCGCCTTACTTGGTACCCAATCGGAATTAAGCTCCACGGTCAGACTCAGAGGAAAAATGATCGGGTTTATTTGTTGCGAAAAAACTGATCACCTGCACCAGTGGACTAGTGACGAGGTCACCTTCATGGGCAATATGAGCTCATTGTTTACTCACACCCTGCTCAACAATGAACTGCACAAAGCCAAACAAGAAGCGGAAGAGGCGACCCGACAGAAAAGTGCATTTCTGGCAAATATGAGCCATGAAATTCGAACACCCATGAATGGCATTCTCGGTATGACAGATATCATACTCGACTCGAAATTAAGTGAGCAACAACGATCCCATATAGAAATAATCCGATCCTCAGGCGACGCATTGATGTCTCTAATCAATGACATTCTGGATCTGTCTAAAATTGAGGCCGGTGAATTAGGCATTGAAACACGCTCCTTCGATTTACACCGCCTGATTCAAGAGATAAAACGATTATTCTTGATCAATGCCAATCAGAAATCATTAATTTTCACGGTCGAAATAAGTCAAGAGGTACCGCAGTTTATAGAGAGTGACCCCTACAGGCTACGGCAGATTCTACTTAACCTGCTTGCAAATTCCGTTAAGTTTACGCAACAGGGATCTATCAATTTAAGCTGTAAACTGGCAGGCATGATTGACTCAAGTTATCTCTTAAAGTTCGACATCGTTGATACCGGGATTGGATTCGATCAGAAAACAAAGGATTATTTGTTCGAAGATTTTACTCAGGCCGACACCTCCACAGCAAGGGAATACGGCGGCACCGGACTGGGGTTAAATATTTCAAAAATGTTGTGCCACCTGCTCGGTGGAGAAATCGGCGCAAGCAGTGAACTCGGGGCGGGTTCCACGTTTTGGTTTACGATTGTAGCCAAGCCCGGCACGGCAGCTGACACCGCGCCTGCAGACAGTAATGACAAACTACCCGAGACGCTAGAATCCGAGAAAATTCGAATATTGGTCGCTGAAGACAATCAGGTAAACCAGATAGTCATTAGCGCCATGCTCAAAAAGATGGGTGCAGATTTTGACCTGGTTGCAGATGGCAATGAAGCCTTGAAGGCCCTGCAGGCACAGGACTATGGACTTATTTTAATGGACTGCCAAATGCCCGGCATGGATGGTTTCGAAGCCACTCGTCGCATTCGTACATTTCAGGGAAAGAAGGCAAAGGTTAAAATAGTGGCACTCACAGCCAACGCAATGAACAGTGATAGAAAAATATGCCTCGCCGCGGGAATGGACGATTATATTAGCAAACCGCTAAAAGCAATAGATTTACAACGTGTGATTGAAAGCGCAATCGATCAAAATTGATATTTCACCTCAAGCTTAAGCCCTTTTTTAGACCATTTGGCCTTATACGCCATGCCTTCACTAAATTTATCAGCGCCGCTTTTATATTCTCCCTTCAGGAAATTGTACATCGGCATACCGATAAACCCCTTCACCTCTGACTGCCAGCGCTTGCTGATTTTTTTTCCATTTCGAGGGCTGCTCGACTGGGAGTTCATACCATAGGAGTCCAGTGTCAGTAGCGACTGATCAAAGCGCTCGTTGTCGAGTTTTTCCATCATTCCTGCATCAGTTTTAATAAACATTGAGGTATCTCGACGGGACTCCTCTGCAAGGCTCGATGCTTGCGCAAACATAGCTGGCGCCAAGGTGCAGGTAGTGACCATTGTTGCAAGGCGTGCAAAAGACTGCCACTTTAAACTTCGACGCACTTGGCGGGAGGTGATCAATTTCCTTTCTATTAGAATCTCACCTAAAGGCTGGTGAGAGGTTTTCTGGGCAGTGATGGCATCGTCCAGCTGTTCTTGTGTTACCAGCTTTCTCTCTAACAGGAGGTCGCCCAACCTTGCCTTCGACGTTTCTTGCATGCTCGCCATATCATACCTCTACCATAGGACGTGGTGACGTCCTGTCACTTTTAAGACTGACTCGCTATTACTATAGAGGCCAATACACCAAAGCAGAAGGATAATTTACGGACAGATTTTTGGCTTTTTAGACCACTAGATTATTAAACGACTGGAAGAGAAATCCTTGCGGCGTCTACAATGACGCCGCGAGGGCAAAACACCTACGACTGACACCTCAGTGTTGCTGCAGGTGCACTATCGGGAACGATCGATATCGTAGAGAAGTTAACAATCGAAGAACCTTTGGTTGACCAGGTGATCGGAGAAAATATTTGCCCCCGGTCAGCGCCTTTAATATCAAAACAGGCAAGATCAATACTGATATCTTGCCACTGATTGTCAGGCAAGATCGCGAGTGTCTTGGACAGGTCAACTCTCGCCGAACAGTTAGTGCCACAATTCATATCAACAAATACCGCACCGGACGGCAGGCCTTCGAGCTTTATCGTCAATGCCAGTGCCGAATCTGATTCAAAGTAGGAATGCAGGTCACTGGGGAAGTCACTTGATATTCCAAAACTGCCCAGAGACGCGCCATTAAAGGATACTTTACGCGCGTCTTCCTGAACCACCTTGTCGATGTTTTTAATGGACACCGCCTGATTCCGCTGAAAGCTGCTGATAACCGACTGCTGCTGACCTTCGGTACCGATTCTCAATTCCCAGGGGGCCGCAACGGAGCTGTTAAAGAGAACTAGTGGCTCAAGGCCCTCGGAGGACTTAGGTTTTATCTCCGACAGTTGCTCGGCCAACACATCTTCGTCACCGTATTGCAAACCAAAACCGTAAGGCAACAGAGGGTTATAGTTTGCGTCATCTCGATTTACCGACACCTGATCGGGACTGGCAGGCCAGGAAAATGAAAGCTCTCCTTTGAAGTCATGTTGTACTTGCCCCTGCGCATCCCGGAACAACACATCGGCGACACCACGGCCTTCACTGCCGGGTAACCAGGCGACCACAAAGGCATCTGAGGCGTTAAGCTCAGGGTTAATCCAAAGAGGTCTGCCCGTTAAAAACACAGACACAACCTTCACACCCTGCGCTTGTAACTTCCGTAATAAGGCCAGGTCTTTTTTATTCCCCCGCTGATACTCCAAATCATTCAGGTCGCCATTTCCCTCGGCGTAAGGCTCTTCACCAAAAACAACGATGGCAACGTCAGGCTTTTGCTCATAGCTGCCATCGGGGCTCAAGATCGCCGAACCTCCAGCACTGCTTACCGCTTTTTCAATCCCGGCATAGATAGAGGAACCGCCGGGAAAGTCGTTATTGTTGTTACCGGTGCCCTGCCACGTGATGGTCCAGCCGCCGGATTGTTTGCCAATGTTGTCCGCGCCATCGCCGGCAACAAGAACACGCTGGCCCGGTGACAAGGGCAACAGATCCTGATTGTTTTTGAACAGTACCAACGATTCCCGCACAGCCTGTAGAGCGATCTCCCGATGAGCTTTTGACCCTATCAGTTCCTGCCTGCCAGAGAGCACGCGGTTTGCCGGGCTCGGTTTATCAAACAAACCCGCCCGCATTTTAACGCGCAGAATCCTGCGCACCGCATCGTCAACTCGCTCAACACTAATCTCACCACTGGCTAGTTGGGCAAGTGTATTTTCATAGAGAGGTTTCCAGGCAGCCGTGGGCACCATAATGATGTCGAGCCCAGCGTTAGTGGCCTGACTACAACTCTCGTTTGTACACCCTTTAATTTGCCCGTGACCATTCCAGTCTCCCACGACCAGACCGTCAAAACCCATCCGGTCTTTTAATACGTCGGTCAGTAGGTATTTGTTGCCGTGATTCTTCACGCCGTGCCAACTATTAAATGATGCCATTACGGTCTGTGCGCCAGCGCTTAAGCCTCCAACATATCCTTGAGCATGGATATCAAACAATTCTTGCTCACTGGCGATATTGTTGCCCTGGTCATCCCCATCGATAGTTCCGCCATCGCCCAGGAAGTGTTTCACGGTGCCGATGACTTGCTCATCCCCCAAAAAGTCATCGCCCACGGTTCCTTGCAAGCCTTTAATGATCGCGCTGGCATAGGCTTTTACAATTTCCGGGCTTTCTGAATAACCTTCGTAAGTTCGACCCCAACGATCGTCTCTCACCACGGCAACCGTAGGCGCGAAGACCCAGTCGATACCGGTCACCATCACCTCACGTGCGGTAACAGACGCTATCTTTTCTATTAACTCAGGATTGTTAGCCGCGCCGAGGCCGATATTGTGGGGGAACAAGGTCGCGCCAATCACATTGTTGTGGCCGTGTACCGCATCTGTGCCCCACATGGTTGGAATTGCTGAACCATCTTGGGAGTCATCAACCGATGCCTGATACATGTCTTCAGCCAACTGTATCCAATCTGCCGGGCTTGCATGTTTATCATTGTTTGGGAATGCGCCGCCACCATTAAGGTAGGAGCCAAAGCCGTATTTGCGCATATCGTCAACAGTGATATCCCGTATTTCGGGTTGGATCATCTGCGCCACCTTCTGGGCAGCGGTCATATTCTCCATCATGTCAGTAATAGCCTGCTCCATCGCGGGATCCAGCTGTGTTGCCATGGACAGGCGCGGCCAAAACGGGGGTGGCACAGCGGCACTCTCAGCACCGACACTCTCAGCACCCACAGTCGAGCGGGAGGGTTCGTTCTCGCTACATCCCGACAGAGCAACAAATGCGCCGGCAAGAACAATGGACGCGGCCATAGAATAAGGGCGGATTCTCAAGAATTTATTCATACTGTTTTACATCGTCTCTTAGTCATTTGCTCCCCCTGCCCCAATTAGTTAAGGGCCAGGACCTGTTTCTTATGTCTACCTTGCCGCTGTCTCACCAAATTGTGTGAGATTAGGCATATAATCTTAATGTAAGCGCTTACATGCAGGTTAGAGGTTTCCTCTGACAAGGTCAATAGGTTTAAAAGCAAGATCTGGAATCGTAAAAATAAATTGCCAATGTTCACCAGCTATCGCCTCGCTCACCCGCTAAAATTTGATTCCGCACTCTTCAAAGCGGCCGGCTAGATGACACAATGTATGCTCCCGGCGATTAAAAAGCATTTTTGATATGCCAAATTGGAAGGCACATTTCTCGTAAGAGGCCAAATTAGCGTTGACAGGGTAAAACCATTAGGTTAATTTTGTAAGCGCTTACATTTAGCTTTGGAGAGAAAGCTTTTTTTTAACCACTGATGTAAGCGCTTACAATGTGTGCGATCATTAACAACAACGTGGCGAGAGCAGCAGGATAAAAATTATGACAAATAAGACATTCAAGAAAACACGGTTAGCAACAAGCATATCGTTCATTTTGGGGGCCACCGCGATGGCACCCGTTTTTGCCCAGGACGAAATCACTGAGGCAGACAAAGCATTTGCAGAAACCCTGGAAGAGATCGAGGTTGTTGGTATTCGTGGCAGCTTGATGCGTGCCATGGACATAAAGCGGGAATCCAATGGTGTCGTTGATGCCATCTCCGCAGAAGATATCGGCAAAATGCCCGATGCCAACCTGGCTGAATCGCTACAACGTATTACAGGCGTGTCAATTAACCGCAGCAACGGCGAAGGCCAGGAAATTACCGTTCGAGGTCTGGGCCCCAACTTCAACCTGGTGACACTGAACGGCCGCCAAATGCCCGCTTCGGGCCTTGAGGCAGACACTGTCAATTCCTCTCGCTCCTTTGATTTCAGCAACATCGCCTCCGAAGGCATCTCCGGCGTAGACGTTTACAAAACATCACGCGCTGATACTGCAACCGGCGGTATGGGTGCCACGATCAATGTTCGCACCACACGTCCGTTAGAAGATCCCGGCCTCAAGTTCACCGTTGGCGGCAAGGCAGTCTATGATGAGTCTCGACTGGACCCAGATCTAACACCTGAAATTTCTGGCATGTTTAGCCAAACGTTTGCCGATGACACCATTGGTGTTGCACTGTCTCTGAGCAAGCAGGAACGTGAAGGTGGATACCGCCAGGCTTCCGTCCCCAATGGCTGGCACACCCAATCAACTCAGCAAGTTGACGGCTGGTTTGCAGGCGTGGGTTTAACCTCTGGCGAACTCACAGATCAAGACCACATTCTTCGCCCCCAGAATATCGAATACAACTTCACTGAATTTGAGCGCGATCGCACCAACGGTCAACTGACCCTTCAATATGCTCCCACTGATTCAATTACTGCCACTCTGGATTACACCTACTCCGAGCAGGAAATTGCCTCTACCAACAACACCTTGAATGTTTGGTTTTGGGAAGGTGAAGGGCTGGACGAAGAGAACTCTGAATGGGCTCTGGGCAGTGCCGACAACGCCGGCGGCAATGTCTACTATCCCGTTGTGTTCAACCACTTTGGCGGCGACGACACCGTGTTTGGTACCGCCGACTTCGCCCAGATTAACGAAAACAACTCTGTCGGCCTGAACGTTGAATGGATTGTTAATGACCGCCTAACATTGGAGTTTGATTATCACGATTCCGATGCGAGTTCAAAAGCTAACAGCCCCTATGGCAACAGCTCTGTAATTCAGGTTGCCTCCTACGGTGAGCGCGCAGGTGCCGTGGTTGATTTCAGCCAAGACTTTGCAGCTCTGGGTCTTCGTAGCGCCGCCGGTGGATTCCTGTCTGGCAGTGACTTCAGCGCCAGTGGCTTACAGCCTACCGGTAGCTCTCTGAGAAACAGTGAATTTGTCAACGATATTGAACAAACTCAGATCAAAGGTACCTTCAACGTTGATACCGCAGGTATCACCAGCATCGACTTTGGCGTATCTCGCACCGAAAACTCCATTCATCGAGGACTAATGGTTGCACAGCGCGATAACTGGAGCGCGGCAAACGGTGACCCTTCCGAACTGCGGGATGAGGTGTTTACCGCCCTGAGCGTTCAAGGCAACTTCGATGAAGCCAATGGCAGCGGACAGCTGGCAAATGGCGCAGGCTCCTTCGACATGTTCGATTTGTTTTATGCCTTCGATTTCGAGGAAAACGCTGCAGATGTTGTTGCCAGTCAGGCTCCAGCAAACAGCGCCAATGAAGTTAGCGCTTCTGTATGGCCCTGTGCAGACCGTTTCTGTGTAACCCAAAACTGGACAACCGACCAAAGAACTGAGGAAGTCAGTACTGCGGCCTATGTACAACTTAATTTCGAAAAAGAAATTGAGCTGGGTACCGTTAGAGGCACCTTGGGTCTGCGTTACGAGGAAACAGAAGTTGAGTCCAGCGCTGTTGTTCCTGCCTTCACAGGAATTGACTGGGTTGCAGACAATGAATTTAGCCTTGTAGACTCCGGAGAGAGCACATCGTCACTGTTCGAATCGGACTATGACTATGTATTACCGAACCTGGACGTAAGCCTTGAACTGAAAAACGACGTAATTCTTCGTGCGTCATTCAGCGAATCGATTGCACGCCCGAACTACGACGACATATCAGGCGGTGTGGCGATCGGTACATTGCGCAACCTTGAAGGCGACGCAAAGCGAGGTGATCCAACATTGCTTCCCCATGAGTCCACTAACTTTGATCTATCTGTTGAGTGGTACTTCGACGAAGCCAGCTACGTTGCTCTCGGGTTTTTCCAGAAGGAAGTGGTAAACTTTGTCGGCTCCACCACCACGTCTGAAAACCTGTTCGGTTTACGTAACCCGTCTCAGGGTCCTCGTTTTGCCGAAGCGGTAGCTTCACTGGGTAACGGCGCTAGCAGCAGTGATATTCGCGACTATATCATCGCCAACTATCCCGGCACCGTAACCGGCAACCGGATTCACTCCACTTCGGACGATCCGCTTTACAGCTTTAACACGACCGTACCCTTTAATGAATCTGAAGCTGACATTGACGGATTCGAATTCGCGATTCAGAAAACCTTCGAGTCAGGCTTTGGAGCATTATTTAACTACACTTGGGTAGACAGTAATGCCGAGTTTGATAAAGCTGAATTCGACCACCAGTTTGCCCTGGAAGGGTTGAGCGATACTCTGAACATTGTTGCGTTTTATGAAGATGAAAAGTTCTCTGCGCGTTTAGCCTATAACTGGCGTGATGAGTTCCTAATCAACAAAGACCGCAGTCACGGTAACCCTGAGTTTGTTGAAGAGTACAGCCAGATCGACCTGAACATGAGCTATCAGTACAACGAACAGCTGTCATTCTTCATGGAAGGGCTAAATCTGACCGACGAAACGACACGTTCGTTCTCTCGTTACAAAGGCGCACTACAGTCGGCAACCGAACTGGGCGCGCGTTACAATCTGGGCGTTCGCTACACCTTCTAAGGTGCCAGCTCCGCTGTAAATCAAAAGCCGCTGGAAACAGCGGCTTTTTTGATTCCACAGTAGAAAAGTAACAGGCTCATGGTTCAAATAGGACTATATGCTATGATTATTTTCTACGGTTCTATCAGGTACATGTTTATGGTGTCGACATGAGTTCTACAATAAGCCGAGTTGTCATTGTGGGCGGTGGTACCGCTGGGTGGTTGACGGCGGCTCGTCTCGCCTATGATCATCGAGCGACGGAAGAAACCGGACTGTCTGTCACCGTCATTGAATCTCCCGATGTCGCAACCATCGGTGTTGGTGAGGGCTCCTGGCCCACACTTCGAATGACGTTGCGTGAAATTGGAATTTCCGAGCACGAGTTTATCCGAGAGTGTGAGGTCTCCTTCAAGCAGGCATCAAAGTTCATTGCCTGGCGCACCGGAGAACGCGACGACTATTATTACCATCCATTTACGCCCCCTGAGGGCGCATTGACCATAGACGTCAACCGAGCATGGCAAAAACATCAAGCGGATCGGCCTTTCGCATTTACCGCTTCAGCCCAGGCTCAACTCTGTGAAGCAGGCCTTGCACCTAAACAGATCCAAACACCTGAATACGCGGCGTTTTCCAACTACGGGTACCATTTAAACGCAGGTAAGTTTGGTCAGTTTTTGCAGCGATACTGCGTCGAAAAACTAGGCGTAGAATATATCCAAGACCACATTTCACACCTGAACGAAGATTCAAGTGGTTACGTCAAATCATTGGCGTGCAGGGACAGAGGAGAGCTGGCCGGCGATTTATTTATCGACTGTAGTGGTGCAACCGGGCTGCTTATAGACAAACACTTCAAAGCGCCCTTTATCGATCGCAGCTCAATTTTGTTTAACAATAAGGCCATGGCGGTACAAGTCCCCTACCACTCACCCGACCAGGCCATCGCCTCCGCAACGCTAAGCACGGCGCAAACCGCAGGTTGGATATGGGACATAGGGCTTCAATCTCGACGCGGCCTTGGATACGTCTACTCCGATGCACATACCAACCAGGAGCAGGTGTGGGAAACACTGAAAACCTATATTCAAGATTCCTCGCCCGAAACTGACATCAATAGCTTGACGCCAAAAAACTTATCTTTCCAGCCTGGTTATCGGTCGACTCCATGGGTGAAAAATTGCGTAGCAATTGGCATGTCTTCAGGTTTTATTGAACCACTCGAAGCATCAGCCATTGCCATGGTAGAGATATGTTCCAAAACTATTAGCAACGAACTACCCGCAACCAGAGACGCCATGGCAATTGTCGCCAAGCGTTATAACGCAAGATTTGTTCAGCGTTGGGAAAGCATCATTGATTTTCTGAAACTACATTATTGTCTAAGCGCCCGCGATGACTCCAGCTATTGGCTCGACAACAGGTCAGCGGAAACGATACCCGATAACCTGAAAAACTTATTAGAGCTGTGGAAATATCAGATTCCAAGCACCGCAGATTTCCAGCACATCCTGGAGTTGTTTGGGCCGCCCAGCTACCAATACGTTTTATATGGCATGGGTTATACACCGCTTGCGCGGATTACGGCGTCACGCCGAGACAATGACAATTACGCCTTACAAAATTTTCAAAAAGTCGATGAGACCACAAAAAAAGGATTGCGAGGTTTGCCCAGCAATCGGTCTCTTTTAAATGCAATCTGCAGCCAGTAAATGCTCGGCCGTCATCAAAGTATAATATCGAGGTTTTATGAACAATCTAGCGGTTCTGAACAATATTGACCACAAAGACCTGAAGATAAATACCGCGCGCTCCGGGGCAATGGGTGACGCGTATATGTGCGTGCCGACCTTCCCCAGGGAATTCAGGGCGGCGCAGGCACACTACCCCATTGTTTTTAGTAAAAACAGCAACACAGGTGAATACACCCCGCTAGCTTTACTTGGCCTTGAAGACGGTGAAAACCTGTTTCTCAAGCACGACAAGTGGGACGCTCCCTACATTCCTCTGTGCGCTGAAGCAAAACCATTTTTGATTGGCCAAGGTCAAGGCGATGGCCAGGACTGGGTAATTCATGTTGACATGGACAGTCCAAAATTAAATACAGAATCAGGTATAAACCTGTTTAAAGAGTTCGGTGGAAACAGCGACTTCCTCGATCGCACATGCGATATTCTAGGGGCCATTCATGAAGGCATCAGTGAAGTAAAACCGTTTACGGATATTCTCGAAAAACATAAACTGCTTGAGCCTTTTGCTGTTGAAACAACCCTGAAGAATAATCGTAAGTGCAAGTTTCAGGGATTTCATGTCATTAATGAGGACCGCCTATCCGAGCTTTCAGGCGACGACATTACCAGCCTGCATGCCAGTGGTTTTCTCTTTGACATTCATATGCAACTTGCATCTCTGTCGAGGTTTTCAAGTTTGTTTGACCGAAAAAACAATATCCTCTAGCGACGCAAGGCGATGAATACAAAAACAATAGAGTGCACACCCTCCTTCACGCTCGATGACAGTATATTGTCATCCCGTGAACCTATCGTACTCAGAGGGCTAGTTAAAAACTGGCCCCTTGTCGAAGCCGCCCAACAATCCGATACCGCAGTATCAAAGTATCTTACAAACCTCTACAACGGGCGCCCCCTTACCGTAGTTCGCGGTGAAGCGGAAAACGAAGGGCGCGTGGCTTACAACGATGATCTGTCAAAACTCAATTGCGCCTCTTTCCGAGCCTCTCTGCCCGAAGCTCTGGATTTGATGCTCGGCGAGGCTGACCGCTTGCACTACATCGGGACCACGGCTACAGAGTCGATCATGCCCGATTTTCGACAGCACAATGATGTTCTGACCGGCCCCGGTGCCAATCAATACATTTGGCTTGGCAGTCGAAGCTGCATACCTGCACACTTTGATGTGCCCGATAACATTGCGTGCAACGTTGTCGGCAGGCGACGTTTTACGCTCTTTCCTCCCGAGCAACTCGAAAATCTCTATGTAGGCCCTCTGGACTTCACTCCGGCCGGACAGGCAATCAGCATGGTGGATGTGCGCAAACCGGATTACAAACGCTTTCCTAAATACAGGGCGGCGGAGCAAGTTGCACAGGTCGTTGTATTGGAGCCTGGGGACGCACTGTTTCTGCCGAGCATGTGGTGGCACAACGTTGAGGGACTCGACGATTTAAATGTGCTGATCAACTACTGGTGGCGGCGCTCTCCGGGGTACATGAGCAGCCCCGCAGATGTATTAGAACTGGCGTTACTGTCAATTAGAGACCTACCGGCAGAGCAAAAAATGGCTTGGAAAAATATTATTGATTATTATGTCTTTAACGACAATAAAGAGACCTTTGCCCATATCCCGAAAAGCGCACAGGGCAGTGTGGGAAAAATGGATGATACAATCGCAAGAAAGATTGTTGCAAAAGTACTTTCACGGCTGAACAGATAGTGCAGTAATAAATAATATCGCAACAGCGGCTGCGACACTGACTCATGACTTAGGTGACACTCAACATGCAGACAAACGATACAGTAGTGAAGAAAGTGGTTATTGCCGGAGGAGGAACTGCCGGTTGGATGACTGCTGCCGCACTATCGTCACTCATTGGCAAGAACATTGACATCACCCTGATTGAATCAGACGACATTCCCGTGGTGGGTGTTGGAGAAGCCACTATTCCTCCGCTACTGACTTTCCACCGACTTCTGAAAATTGATGAACAGGAGTTTATGAAGGCAACTCAGGCCACGTTCAAGCTCGGCATCAGTTTCGAAAACTGGCGAGCGACTGGCCACGAGTATTTCCACTCCTTTGGCACCACTGGCCAAGACTGCTGGGCGGCAACGTTCCATAATTTCTGGTTAAAGGCGAAAAACGACGGTTACTCAGACAGTTTCGATGCCTACTGCCTTGAAATCCAAGCTGCCCGTAAGAATAAATTTGCACGCCTTGCTGACAACTCCATCAACTATGCCTATCACCTGGATGCAACCAAGTACGCCGGCTTTTTGCGCACGATTGCCGAACGCAAAGGCGTAACCCGGCGGGAGGGACTGATTAACAGGGTTGAACAACATCTGGAGTCAGGCAACATAAAATCCTTGCACCTCAAAGACGGCGGCATCGTGGACGGCGACCTGTTTATCGACTGCACGGGGTTTCGGGGTTTGTTAATTGAACAGACTCTTAACGCAGGCTACGAGGACTGGTCTCACTGGCTACCTTGTGACAAAGCCGTTGCAGTGCAAACGGAAAGCCAAGGTGAGATGAAACCCTATACCCGGTCCGTTGCCCACGACAGTGGTTGGCGCTGGCGTATCCCTCTTCAAAATCGCGTTGGCAATGGTTTGGTTTACTGCAGTAAAACCATGTCTGACGAAATGGCCAGACAAACACTGCTGGAGAATATCGAAGGAAAAGCGCTGAATGAACCCCGCGTCATTCCGTTTAAAGCCGGGCGAAGACGCAAGACCTGGATGAAGAACTGTGTAGCGATTGGACTGTCCAGCGGATTTATTGAACCACTGGAGTCGACCAGTATTCATCTGATCCAACGGGCCATTATTCGCTTGATGCAACTTTTCCCTACGCAGGGAATTAAAGCCCCCGATATCGCAGAATTCAACCGGCAGTCAGAGTCGGAAACCAATTTCATCCGGGATTTTATTATCCTTCATTACAAAGTGACCCAACGTACCGATAGCCAGTTTTGGCGTTACTGTAAGGAAATGGACGTGCCTGACACGCTGCAACGAAGAATTGAACTCTTTTCTAGATGTGGCCGAGTATTCCGAGAAGATGTTGATTTGTTTTTCGAGAACTCCTGGGTCCAGGTCATGATGGGGCAAGGTATCACACCCGAGCAATACCACCCTATCGCAGACCTTATGAGCCCCGCAGAACAAAAGGCCTTTTTAGGTGGGATTCGTAAGTCAGTCGACCAAGTGGTTGAGAAGCTGCCCTCACATGAGCAATTCCTGAAGAGTTATTGCTCGTAAGCTCGCAACATCGACAGAGAGACTCAAGGCCTGCCATCCAAAAACGGGATTAGCGATACCTCCGGTCTACACAAAACGTCAAACTGGGTTACTATAGTCCGCAGTTGATACCAGTATAAGCAGTGTAGGTGGCGTTGAGTGAGCAAGTTGGTTAAAAAAGTCGTTATTGTTGGCGGTGGATCCGCCGGATGGTTGTGTGCCGGTCTCATCGCCGCAGAACATTCTTCCGACAAAGACTCCGGCATAGAAATTGTGGTCATTGAATCACCCGATGTGCGCCCTATTGGGGTCGGAGAGGGAACCTGGCCGACTATGCGTACAACACTGAAGAAAATTGGTATTTCCGAAACCGATTTTCTTATGCAATGTGACGCCTCTTTTAAGCAGGGTTCAAAGTTTTGTGGATGGGTAACGGGCAAAGAAGATGACTGCTACTACCATCCGTTTACCATTCCCCACAAATACAACAATATTAACCTGGCGGAAGCTTGGCACACCCAGCAGCGACACGTTCCCTATGCCGATGCGGTCTCGTTTCAAAGTCACCTCTGTGAACAGGGGCTAGCCCCCAAACAAATCACCACACCTGAATACGAATTTTTTGCCAATTACGGTTATCATCTCGATGCCGGAAAATTCGCGACTATCTTGCAGAAACACTGCGTCGATAAACTAGGGGTTAGCCACATTCTCGACCACGTCGTTGAAATAAAATCGGCGGAAAACGGCGATATAGATTCGCTTGAAACAAAAAGTAATGGCAGCATTGAAGGTGACTTATTTGTTGACTGCACAGGATCACGGTCTCTGCTTTTGGGGGAACACATGGGCATTCCCTTTGTTTCGAGAAAGGATACTCTTTTTATTGACTCAGCCCTCGCGATACAGGTTCCCTATAACACACCGGATTCACCCATTGCCTCTCAGACCTTGTCAACGGCTCAAGACAACGGATGGATTTGGGATATTGGTTTACAGTCACGCAGAGGTGTTGGCCATGTTTTTTCGAGTGCCCACACTGATGCAGAAAAAGCTGAAGAGAAGTTGCGGCAATACCTTGACCTGAATCCGGGGGACATGAAGAACGCCACCGAGATTCGGAAAATCCAGTTTGAACCAGGCCACAGACAAAAGTTTTGGCACCGGAACTGTGTTGCGGTAGGTATGGCGGCAGGTTTCCTGGAGCCTCTGGAGGCCTCGGCACTTGTGATGGTTGAGCAGTCAGCCGCCATGATCAGCGAACAACTACCTGCCAACCGCGACGTGATGGACATTACCGCCAAACGATTTAATCAGACGTTTCTTTATCACTGGGATCGGGTCGTCGAGTTTCTCAAACTACACTATATACTCAGCCAACGGCGAGATACGGACTTCTGGATAGACAACTGTCGCCCCAACAGCATTCCGGATAATTTGCAGGACATGATGCAGCAGTGGAAATTCCAGGCGCCGTGGCATCATGATTTACCTCGTGTTGACGAACTGTTTCCTACTGCAAGTTTTCAGTATGTTTTATATGGAATGGGTTTTACTACACAATTTCATTCCACCCGAAGGCAGACAAACTACGAGACGCAATCACAACAGTGTTTCAAAGAAAATGCCAACAAGGTTCAACAGCTGCAGGGAGCGCTGCAAAGTAATCGCAGTCTATTGGAGAAAATTAGGGAATTTGGCCTTCAGGAAATTTAGGACCTAAGCATTCTCATCTTTGATCCAATGAAAAAAGCTATCAACCTTTTGATCTTTCATGTGGCTCGGCGGACAGACAAAGTAATATTGAAAATGCGCCAGCACCTGAATGTCAAAAGGTTTAACCAAACGCCCTGACGCAATTTCGTTGGCAACAAACGCCTCTCGACACAAACTCACGCCCTGCCCTTCCACGGCCGCCAAAATTTGCAAATTAAAATCATCCAAGTGTAATTTTTTACTTTGCGAAGCGTCTACCCTGGCTACCTTCAGCCACCGAGCCCACTCATCAAACCCCTCTGGCTCTACTACAAGGCGATGATTTTTGAGATCTTCGGGTTGTTTCAGGGTTTCAGCAACAGCGGGTGAACAGACTGGTGTCAGCAGATGGTCCGACAACTTGTAGGCAAACAGGTGAGGCCATACGCCGCGTCCCAGGCGAACTGCGGCATCAATGCTTGGATCTTGGCTAAAATCAATAGACTCATAAGAAAGGGAAAGGTTGAGCTTAATACTTGGGCAGGCTTTTTCTAAAGAAGGGAGACGGGGAATGAGCCAGTTGTGTGCATAGCTGGGCAATAAACTCACCGTCAGTTTTTCCTCGACTCCGTGGCGACGAATTCGGGACGCCCCTCGGCGTATCAAAGTTAGTGCTTCCTCCACCACCCTGTAAAATTGCTCCCCATCCTGTGTGAGCTGCACTTTGGGGCCCTGCCTGAGAAAAAGGTCGCAACCCAGCTCCTGCTCCAGCTGCTTGATTTGCCGACTGACCGCACCCTGGGTCACAAAAAGCTCAGCCGACGCCCTGGTGAAATTGCCATGGCGAGCCGCAGACTCAAAAATGCGCAGAGCATTTAGCGAGGGCAGATCTTTGTGAATATTGGTTTCCATCAACAAACCTTACCATGAGCCAGGCTCATGATATACCGCCATTTAAATCGATTTTAATGCCATTCAATAGGCCTATCATGAGCTGTAGGGCTTAGTAGAGAAGTATGCAGCTAGAGGAGTCTCAGCCATGCTGGAATTTACCGTAGGTGATTGGCAGATCAAACCCCAGGCGGGCTATTTTGAACAACAGGGTCAGTGCGTTCACGTTGAACCAAAAGTCATGGATGTGCTTGTTCGCCTGTTCAAGTCGAAGAACCAGGTCGTCACGCGAGGGGCATTGCTGGATTCGGTTTGGGGTGACGTGGTCGTTGGAGAGGAAGCGCTCACCCGCTGCATATCTGAATTGAGAACACATCTGGGAGATACTGGCCGGATTCGTCGCTATATCAAAACAATACCCAAACGCGGGTATGCACTCATGGCAGAGGAGCCACATCGTCCACAGCGACAGTTGTCATCACCTGTGAGCCTTGCTTCTATCAAGCGCTTTTCTTGGCTGGGTGGGGCGATACTATTCGCTGCAGCCACTTCATTTTTATACGACATAAATGCGCCCTCTGAGCTTGCGACACCGCTGCCACAAGATGAAAGCAATATCATCACCTTTCATTCGGAAGACAAAGTCGCCAGAATCTCGCCTATAAATAAAAGCCTTTCACCGACCCTTAATATTACGATACCTGCGAACGTCGATAAAAAGACACAACAGAACCCTACACACCCGCTTAGAGGCTCACTCACCGTCGATGGTGACTCTCTAGTGATTAAGATTGAGCTGGAAGCGACGGATTTCTCCCGCCCCAATTCTAGCTGACGTGAAACGACTGGCCATGTGTCAAAGCGTTGTTTGACATTAATTTCTTTCGGTTAATCGCTTAACGCACTTAAAAAAATCCCCGGGGGCTAGCCCCGGGAATGAGGCACAGTCCTTGTGCCTGGCACATTCCTTATGCCATACCACCACACTTACCTTCTCCGCACTTGCCCTCAGCCTTGTCGGCCTTTTTATCTCCGCCACATTTGCCTTCGCCGCACTTACCTTCGCTGTCAGCCTTTTTGCCGCCACACTTGCCTTCGCCGCACTTGCCTTCGCTGTCAGCCTTTTTATCTCCACCACATTTGCCTTCGCCACACTTGCCTTCGGTGGTCTTGTCAGCGCCCGCCAGATTGTAACCGGCACTCAACTGGTCTGCCTGAAAAGGGTTTTCAGCCGCCATTCCCGACACTGCGGAAAGACTCAAAACAGATGAAACGGCCAAGCTTGCAATAGTTGATTTTTTCATGATGTATCCTTAATAGTTAATGGTTAGGTGGTGTTTCTAGTTATTGATAGTGCTTGCTGTATAAAGTGGTTCACTTTTCCGTAATTTTTTATTGAGCCAGTAGTCCACACTGACGAAGTTACCCGCGCCGGTAAAAAACAAGCTGATCAGCATAATGGTATAGGTTGCGGCAAATTCAATGCCGTTATTCAGAATGACCACACTGCCACGCCCTGTTAACCAGTCGTAATTGCCATGCTCTCGCAAAATGTCTTTGGCAACGGCCAGTCGACTGGCGGCCTCAGCCGTTCTCTCACTCGCAAATATTCCCTGAGGTTCAGCAATCGCCAACCAACCGTTATCTATGTGAACGGTGAAGATAGCCACAATCATGGTGATAATCAGAGGGATGGAAATCCAGCGCAGGGCAAAACCCAATACTAAAAAAACAGCTCCCAATATCTCGGTCCATACCGCCATAAAAGCCAGTAATTCTGGGAACGGCAACCCCAATCCCCAATCGGCGTTGCCAAACCAGGCAACGGTGCTTTCGAAATCTGCCAATTTACTGGTACCCGCCATCCAAAAAATAGGCGCGAGGTACAGCCTGAGCAACAGTGGACCCAGGCCATCCGCGATACGCGTGGCATCGAGGGCTCGGTGCATTCTGTTGTAAAATCCCAATATCATTTAAATCTCCACGGCTGAAAACGCCAGCCAAAACAATTGTCTTCAGCTTAATAGTCGTCAGTGAGAGGGATTTATTACAGTTTTTTTAAAGAAAACCTTAAAAAAAGGGGAGCGCAGAGAGTGAAACAGAACTAACTCTATAAAAAACAATAGCTTACTTGTAACGCGAACAAGTCGACACGACGTGAAAAATAAAGAAATTAACGGCTAACGGACATCTTCGTCTGCGTCTAGATCCCCTTTTTTCGGATTTTTCGGGAGTTCAAGATCCGCCTGCGTATAAAAAGACGTCACCTGTCGCAATATGTTCATCTGCCGTTTCAGGTTGCGACAAGCGGCACACATGGACAAGTGAAATTTTAGGCTAAGCCGCTCAGCCAGCGATAAGTCACGATCTAAACCTTCCGACACCAATCGGCTTGTCTCTTCACAATTCAACATAGTGTTTCAGCCTTTCCAAACCAGTTCTTATCCAGGCACTGCCTCAGGCCCATTCGAGCCCGATGAAGTATTACATTTACATTTGTCGTAGAAAGTTCCGTTTCCTTACAAATTTCTTCACTGGAAAGGCCAATAAATTCACGCATCGCAAAAATACGTGATTGTTTGTCGGGGAGGTGGTTCAGACAGGCATCAAAAATTTGCCAGAACTGGCCCTGCTGAAAAGCGGACTCAGGGTCTCCCCATTTTCCGGGTCGACTTTGTTTGTGCCAATGGCCGCGCTGATTAAATAGATCGTCAAAATTACCTTCCTCATCATCGCTTTTGACAAGATGTTCATCTTGTTTTTGACGGAACCGGAGAATATCCGCAATTTTGTATTTTAAGATCGCAAATACCCAGGTTTTTAAGGCCGCCTTATTGGCAAACGAATCCGCATTTTTAAGCGCGCCAATAAAGGCTTCTTGAACGGCATCTTCGGCCTGGTGGCTATCACTCAGTTGCAAGGTGGCAAACTTCAGCATGTCTGGTCGAATTTCGCTTAAGTAGGCACTGTCCTGCAATAGAGTCTGGCCTTTGGCACCGGGTTGTGGATTGTCTGTCATGTTTCCTTAACCATCGATTGGGGCATTCGGTGCATAGACACCAGAATCTCCAAGTTTATCCCCTTCTTCCGGCACTCTCTAGCCTTTACGCTGTAACGACCCGGCTTTTACTGCCTATACTGTAGGGGCTAATCAATGACAATAATAAGGAAGGTTCCCATGCGCAATAATGTTCAATCGCTGATCATTCTCACATTGATGTCCTGGTTTACAATAGTCCCCTCTCAAGCCCAAAACACACAAAATCCCTGCAGTCAGGAACAGGCTCGGCAATTTGATTTTTGGTTGGGGGAGTGGAAAGTATTAACACCTGCGGGCAAGTTGGCAGGATACAACACCATTGAGTCCATATTGGGCGGCTGCGCACTCAAAGAAAGTTACCACACAGAGTCTGGTTACAAAGGACACAGTTTTAATATCTTCGATAAAAACAGTGGTCAATGGCATCAAACCTGGGTGGACAATACCGGCCTGTTGTTACAACTCGATGGTAGCTTGATCAACAATTCAATGGTGATGTCTGGGCCAGGCAAAAACCCAAAAGGAGAAACAGTGACGCATCGAATTTCCTTTTCTCCACTGGATAATGGGGTGGTCCGGCAGCACTGGGAGGTCTCAAAAGATGACGGCAAAACCTGGACGACACTGTTTGATGGTCAATACCACAAAATAAATTAAATTGAGCTGACAACAACGCCGCGCTATAATCGCTACTTATTTGGTAGCATTCAGCCAACCCATGGGCGAGCTCATACTCTGAGCCAGGTAGCGAATATGGCCACACCACAACCAAACGTTCCCGTCAGGGGCTCGAGTTCAGGCGTTGCCGTCATGGCCCTGTTTGATCTGCTCGGTCGAAAGTGGAATATGAGAATTTTGTGGGAACTGAGGCGTGAATCACTCAGCTTCAGGGCGCTCCAGAGCCACTGTGACGGCATGTCACCCTCCGTACTCAACTCTAGAATCAAGCAGCTAAACGAATCCAAATTGCTGATATCCACAGAAAATGGATATACCTTGACTCCACTTGGCGCTTCACTCATGTCCACACTTGACCCTTTAAGAGAGTGGTCGAACACCTGGGAAGAGGCACTACTTTAAAAAATGAAACCATTTATACACGCACTTCGTTGGCTGCTAGTGTGGTCCGTTTTACCGATCTCTTCAGCTAACGCAGAAACCGCAGTCCAAACGCCCACAAACATCACTCTCGCCAGCGAAGAGTGGAAAAACGCCACACACAGTGATGGCAGTGGGCTCTACTGGGACATTTTTCGCTATGTCTATGAACCTATTGGAATTACGGTAAAAACCGTCTCCATCCCCTATGAGACAGCGGTCAACTATACAGAGCGTGGTCGTGCAGATGCCTGGGTCGGCTCTTACATTGATGAAAAAGAATTTCCGCTATACCCCAGCTGGCACTTCGACATTGATGTCATCAGCGTGATGTTCACCAGTGAGAAAGTGGATCAGTTTCAGGGGGCCAGCTCCTTGAATAATCAACGTGTCGCCTGGATAAAGGGTTATGACTTTTACCCTTACTTCGATAAATCTATTGTCGCTTTTGAAATTGAAAACAGAAAGAACCTGCTACGAATGTTAAAAAAGGGCCGCATAGATTATTACTTGGATGCTCGCGTTGACATGGATTTTGCGAAAAACGAGCTCTACCAGAACGATGATTCCCTGATCGTAAGAGATTTGCTGACCTTAAAGTTATACCCGGCATTCTCTGATTCGGAAAAGGGAAAAGCACTGTCCAGGATTTGGGATCAACGGATGGAGGAAATCAAGGGTACAAAAAAGATGAAGGGTTTATTTAAGCAATGGGGGTTTGATTACCCTTTCCACTAACTGTCCCACGCCCCCACAAACCAGGTTAACGAAATAAACACCACCAACACAACCGGCAACAAAAAGAACAACATCCGCAAGGGTTCACGTCTGAAACGTTGCCAAAAACTATCAACATCACCATTGAGTTTCTGCTGCTGATAAAGTAAACGTGCCTGTTTTACCCGTTCAAGCTGATAGTCGTCAATCAATGAGCGGGCCAGGGCCTGATGAGTGTCGTCCTGCAACCAGATGGCGGCCAATGAGACCCCCCAATTCCCCGCTGAAGTTTCATAGAAAGGAATGTCCCTGGAGGATAACAGCGCACGAATATCTTCAGCTTCATCCTCGGGTATACCATTGAGTTTGAAAAGTAGCACACTCATAGGGCGAGATCTCTGTCGCAACACATCAAAAAAATTTCGACTCATTTCATTCGAGGGCACACTGCGCTGACGCAGAGCGCCCCTCAAGAAACGAAGCCCGATACTACCAAATTGAGACGCGTTCGTCCTTCTTAAGAAACAGCTGATCGCCTTTCTTTACGCCAAAGGTCTCATAGAAGGCCGGCACATTGACGACGGTGCCATTAACTCGGTAACGTGAAATTGAGTGTGGATCTGTTTTAACTTGCTCTCTGGCGCTATCATCTCTGGCCTTAGAGGAAAATACCTGAGCTGAACCTAAAAAGAAACGCTCATCGCCTGTAAAACCATCCAATACCGGTGCGTCTTTACCCTTCAGAGACTTTTTATAGGCTCTAAAAGCGATCGACATGCCAGAGAGATCACCAATGTTTTCACCCTGCGTTAACTCACCATTCAAAAACAGGCCCGGCAGCACTTCATAGTGATTATATTGATCAACCAACTTGCTGGTTCGTTTTTCAAAGGCTTTGCGGTCGGCATCAGTCCACCAATTTTTCAAAACACCATCGCCATTGAACTTTGACCCCTGATCGTCAAAACCATGACCCAACTCGTGCCCAATGACCATGCCAATGGCCCCATAGTTCACCGCGTCATCTGCATGCTGGTTGAAAAAGGGTGGCCGCAGAATGCCGGCTGGAAAGTTAACGGTATTTTGCATGGGGTGGTAGTAGGCGTTCACCGTTTGAGGATTCATGCCCCATTCCGCACGATCAGCTTTTTTACCCAGTTTGGCCAACTCAAAGGCATAGTTCCAGTTCGCGGCACTGTCTACGTTTTCCAGCAGAGTTAAGGCATTGGCACTGACACCTTGATAGTCTTTCCATTGGTCGGGGTAGGCAATTTTAGGCAGAAACTTAGCCAATTTATTTAACGCCATTTCTTTAGTGTCTTCACTCATCCAATCAATTTCAACAATAGATTCACGATAAGCATCGACGAGGTTTTCCACTAACTCCAACATGCGTTTTTTAGCGGCCGGCGGAAAGTGCTCTTTCACATACACCTGCCCCACAAGCTCGCCCACACTCTGGTTAACCAGTGCAACGCCTCGCTGCCAGCGTGGCCGAGGGCTTTCCTGGCCTCTCAGAGCGGTACGGTAAAAGCTGAAATAAATGTCGTAAATGTCTTCACTCAGGAAAGGCGCCGTATCACCCAAAAGGTGAACCTTCAAATAGTCGCGCCATTCAGGCAGAGAGGTTTCTGTCACGATGGCATCCAGGGCAGCAAAATATTCAGGCTGGGCCAAGGCAATTTCTTTTTGTCCGTCAAAACCAATGCCCGTCAGAAACTCGTCCCATTCAAAGCTGGGCATAAGATCGTGTAAGGCTTTTTGGCTGTGTTTATTGTTCCACTTATCGAACTGACGGTTTTCTACCGGGTCGCGCTGCGAACCCGCCAATCTTTTTTCCAGGGCAAAACAATTACGCTTTCTGGATCCGGATGCGATGAGATTTCCTCGTCACTGACATCCTGCGGAATTCCATCGAGCGCAGCACCGGTGCACAACTCTGAACCATTCATCATCCGATCAAAGTGAGTAATCGGTACAAATTTTGACTTTGATACACCGTGAATATCGACATAGCTGGGAAGGCAATAGCGAACACCCTGCTCTACAAGGGAATTCTTTAACTGGTGTAAGGATTCGTTGCTCATGTTCTGTTTTCTCCCGTCATAAAAGTTGGACAAAATATCCAGCGGATTATTCCTGGATCCGCTATTACCACCATGTTCTGAAGTGTTAATTTTGATCGTACAGAATTGGTTGATTCTATTCCAGCCTAAATACGCGTTATTTCAAAGTATTAGGGCATTCTTTTAGAATCATAAACACCAATCCGTTCTAGAGTAATTCCTTAGTATTTTCAAGAATTTTGCTGTAAACTGGTTGTCCATCTGTAGCCAATTTGCTAGTTTCGGCTCGGGTGCACCCATCTGCAAGGTGCTTCATTAGTGTCAGGGGATTATACGTACCCGACTGCTTTTGTTTAAGCGCCGAGTACACACAGCTGTCAATTCCCTGCCCGATTAACTCAACTCGGAGGGGTTACTAAATGAGTCCTGAAGAAGTATTAGCGGTAGTCAATGCCGCGGCTAATGTAAGTATGGAAGCCTACTACTGGTGGTGTACAGCCATCATGGTATGCATCCACGCGGGTTTCATGATGTACGAAATGGGCGTATCTAGAGCCAAGAACGTTCTGGCGTCGGGTGTAAAGAATATCCTTGCCTTTGCGTTCATGATTCCGACGTTCTTTCTCTTTGGTTGGTGGCTGTAC
>ENA-OSET01000969-OSET01000969.1-sediment-metagenome-genome-assembly--contig:-NODE-969-length-31013-cov-96.096748_pt1 | contig 31013 bp, 27 predicted proteins | sample MGYA00237882_ERZ534229 | MGnify/ENA primary metagenome ERZ534229 (study PRJEB26408, sample SAMN06266212) | sediment metagenome | isolation source: Hudson Canyon methane seep mesocosm | place... | reverse complement strand
AACAAGTTCTGCCATCTTCACATGCAACAACAGCTGTAGAAAAAGAACCTAAAGATAGAGCTAAAGTTAATGCTACGATCGCGCTTTTTAATAATTTCATGTAATGTAAACCTCGTTGTAGTTATTTTTAATTTAGCACATAACTTCTAAGAATTAGCTAAATGCTGAAATGAATTTTAGCACAACTTTTGTGAATATTGCATGAATTAACGCTCTAACGATTTTTTTTTGTAATAATAGTATGTTAGAGGGCTTTTATTCGTCATCCCTTTTAATGTTAAGGTTTGTGTTGCCAAGCTCATCCTCAACAGTACTAAATAAAATAGGGCAACAACATACTGAACAGTCTTCATAATATTGCTGATCCCCTGCTGAAGTATCAATGAATACATTAATACTTTCACCACAATAAGGACATTCAATATTATGTTCTTCCACTATTGTACTGTTCGTAACAGATAATCTAGCCAAGCCATGGGCAGAATACGTTTTAAAAAGCCAAATAAATAGGTAGGGAAGGTTACGTAATAGCGTATTTTCGGGTTTTTAGACTCTAGAGCGTGAATAACCTTTTTTGCAACTGCCTCCGCAGGTAAAGTAAAAGGAGCTGCAGGGCCTTCTTTTTGTAAGCGTTCTTCCATTGCTTTATAGGTTTGTTGGTGCGCGCTTTGTTCGGGGTTTATATTCTTCTTATATAAGGCAAAGGCATTTTTTCTAAATTGACTGGTGATAGGGCCTGGTTCTATCAAACAAAGCTGAATATTTGTATCGTGTAGTTCAATACGTAAGGTATCGACTAAGCCTTCTAAAGCAAATTTACTGGCATTATAAGCACCCCTATATTTCATTGCTACAAACCCTAAAATAGAGCTGTTATATAAAATACGTCCATGGCCTTGTTTTCGCATCAAAGGAATAATAAGGTTTGTTAGCTCATGGGTACCAAAAAAATTGGTTTCAAATTGATTTCTTAATACATCACGAGTTAAATCTTCTACGGCTCCAGGTTGCCCAAAAGCACCATTATTAAATAAGCCATCTATTTTTCCATCAGTTAGAGTGATTAGTTGCTCAACTGCCTGCTGAATACTTGTTGAGTCTGCAAGATCAAGTTGTAAGGTTTCAAAACCTTGCTGTTGTAGTTTTAATACATCGGCTGATTTTCTTGCTGAACAAATAACACGATAATCACGTTTTTTTAGCTCTATTGCTGTTGTGTATCCAATGCCTGTTGAGCAACCCGTGATGAAAATTGTTTTTGATGCCATTACTTTAATAATTCTGTTTCATTAAATTGAAAATTCTTAGCTGAACTGCAGTCAACTGAGAAAACTAGTTTGTCAGCTTTACTTTGTACGCTTAATTGATCAGATTCTACACGATTGCATTCACCCGTTGCTAAAGCCTTTTGAGCAGCTAAGCGTCTAAATTTTTCAATCTCTGGTAATCTGGCTTCAAAAGCTTTTACGAGGGGAGGTAATTTATCATGATGATAAGGGGGGATAGCAAAAGCGGTAAATTGAACAGGATTATTTTTTATTAATTGTTGATTGATAGCACTTTGTGCAGATGAATCTTTTTTTCGTTTAATTTCTTTAATAAGATCTTGTTGCTGAGCAAGTTCTTGTTGTTTTTTTAATTCAAGTTCTTGTTGATGTTGCTTTATTTTAACGGCCAAATCTATTGATTGCCCTGTTTTAATATCAATTTTAAGAGCATTGTTTTCTTCAGCACAAGGAGATGATTGGTAAGCTGTTTTACCTTGGCTATCGGTACATTTATAGACACTTGCGACACTATGCGAGGGTAATAATACTATAGCGAACAAACTGGCTATTGAATATACTGCTTTCATGTTTTTTCTCCGTAAAGTAGGGTCACTATTACCCAACTTGTTCTTCATGTAAATAAGTTTTTTCTTGGTAGTGACGGCTAACAAAAATAAACAAAATTGCTGTAACTAACATTAGGATGGTAAAAAACCAAAAATAGTCAGCCCCATTTAACTTGTGGCTACCGTCATCATTTACCATAAAAAAATTGACAGCACTGGTGAATAAATTCCCTAGGGAGACGGACATGAAAAACAAGGCCATCACAAAAGATTTCATTCTCCTTGGTGCTTGTGTATATGAAAATTCAAGACAAGTGATAGACACCATAACTTCTGCTGCTGTTAATAATAAATAAGCTAACAGTTGCCAAGCAATATGAGGTGTACCTCCATTGTCTATTTGCATTTGAATCATGGCTGGAATTGCAAAGGCCACGACGGTAACAAATAATCCTAAGGATATTTTTTTAAGTGCAGTTAATTCATATACTTTATTAAGTGTAGGATAAATTACAAAAGTAAACAGAGGAACTAATAACATAATTAATAAAGGATTAGCTGCTTGAATTTGAGAGGGCAAAACTTCTACCCCCCAAAGTACTCTATCCATTTTCTGGGCTTGTAATACCCAGGAAGAGCCTGTTTGTTCAAATAAAGCCCAGAACACAGCAATAAATATATAAATGGAGCCTAGTTTTAATACAGTTTTTAAGCCAAAAGGACTGAATACCTCTTTAATAAACAGTTTGCCCGCAGGGGGAATATGGATAAACTTATAACGGCCGCTCCAGAAAGCAAGGGTTGCCGCTAGCATTAATAGACCTGGTACAGCAAAAGCAACGGCAGCACCATATTCAGCCAATAGCCATGGAATGATCAACATGGCAGCAAAAGCACCTAAATTGATTGAAAAATAAAACCAGCCAAAGACCTTGCTTAATAAATGCTGGTTTGATAACCCAAACTGATCACCTAAATGTGATGAAACGCAGGGTTTAATACCACCGGCACCTAAAGCAATAAAGCCAAGGCCTATTAATAATCCCATTCGAGTATCATCTAGAGCTAAGGCAAAGTGCCCGATACAATAAAACAGAGACAAAAATAAAATAGTACGATATTTCCCAATGACGCCATCGGCAAGGAAAGCACCTAAAATAGGCATAAAGTACACAGCAGAGACAAATAAATGATAATAACCTTGAGCATCATGCTCACTCATTACATCTAATTTTCCTGTTGGACTCATTAAATATTGGGTCATAAAAACCACTAAAATAGCGCGCATACCATAATAGCTAAAGCGTTCAGCTGCTTCATTGGCAACTATAAAGGGAATGCCAGAGGGAATAGATGGATTTGCTATGGGGGCTATTTTATATTTTGATTTCATTGCTCACTTACAAAATTTTATTGGATAAAATAAAATAGTGAACTTTACACTACAAAGCTCGTCAGATGGGCTTGAATTTTAAAAACAAGTTTAAAACCTACTGCACCATTGTCAGTTGAGTTTGGGCGGTGCTCGAAATCCTCATTTACTTCGTGTAAACTCCGGTTTCTGCGCACCATCCGCACACAATAGACAATGGCACGTAACGATTTGAACGAGTTTTAAGTCATCGCTAACTTAAGGATATAAAAAACTAATCATGCCAGAGATAACTCATTCCCAAACAGCTTTTCAGCAACTTAAGAGCTATATCAGTGAACAAATCATTGGCCAAGAAGTTTTGGTCGAAAGAATGTTAATTGCTTTGTTGGCTGATGGACATATGTTGGTAGAAGGTGCGCCCGGACTTGCAAAAACGCGAGCTATTAATGTATTGAGTAAAGGGATTGAAGCTGATTTTCATCGGGTGCAATTTACTCCCGATTTATTACCTGCTGATTTAACAGGCACAGAAATTTATCGTCCACAGCAAGGTTCATTTGAATTTCAAAAAGGTCCGTTATTTCATAATCTGGTTTTAGCTGATGAAATAAACCGCTCACCCGCTAAAGTGCAAGCGGCTTTGTTGGAAGCGATGGCTGAAAGACAAATTACGGTAGGTAGTACTACCTATCCATTACCTAAATTATTTATGGTAATGGCAACGCAAAACCCTATTGAACAGGAAGGAACATACCCTTTACCTGAAGCTCAATTAGATCGGTTTTTATTACATGTTTCAATTGATTACCCAGAAGCTGAGCATGAAAAAGCCATTTTACATTTGGCACGTCGAGAAGCTAAAGGTAACTTTCAAGAAAAAACTGAATTTCAAGCTATTAGTCAGCAATCAGTTTTAACTGCACGTGATGAAGTGTTAGATATTTATATGGCTGAAACGCTAGAAGAGTATTTATTACAAATTATTCTAGCAACGCGTAATCCAGGTGCTTACGGAGAAGATTTGGCCGGATGGTTACAGTATGGTGCAAGTCCAAGAGCTAGTATTGCATTAGACCGATGCGCTAGAGCAAAAGCTTGGTTACAACAACGTGATTTTGTAGGGCCAGAAGATATTCAAGATATGGCATTTGATGTATTGCGACATCGTTTGATTTTATCTTATGAAGCCGAGGCTGAAGGGATAACGACAGATCACTTTATTAAAGAATTGATTTCTAGAGTTGCTGTGCCATAGATGAAAACGACTGAAAGTAACTTAGTCTCCGTTCAGCTAAAAACATTAGTTAATTTAGCCAAACCAGCTTCATTACTTAAATTACATCATTCTGCTATTCGATCAAGACAAAGTGGAGGCTATGTTTCTCGCTTTAAAGGCCGAGGAATGGAGTTTGATGAAGCGAGGCTTTATCAACCTGGTGATGATATTCGCAGTATAGATTGGCGAGTCACTGCGCGGACAGGGAAAACGCATACCAAAGTTTTTCGTGAAGAACGTGAGCGTCCTGTTTTTATATCTGTTGATAATCGCCCTGCAATGCACTTTGCCACGCGTGGTGTTTTTAAGTCAGTACAAGCTGCAAAAGTAGCCGCTTTGTTGGCTTGGACAGCTCAGCATAAAGGTGACCGCATAGGTGGCCAAGTTTATACCGATTCTATTTGTCAGGAAGTTAAGCCACAAAACGGTAAACATGCAGTACTAAGGTTTTTTAATGCTTTGGTTCATTCGCGTTCGGCTATCCAGTTAGAAATTACTTTGGAGAAAACTTTAGCGCGATTAATTCAGCATGCGCGTCCTGGAAGTTTAGTTTATATCATCAGTGATTTTAGAGGTTTAAATCAAAAAGCAGAAAATCACTTAGCTAAATTATCAAGGCATTGTGATGTGGTATTAATTCATATTTATGATGAACTCGAAAGTCATCTACCTGCTAAAGGGCGTTACCGTTTTACTGATGAACAACGTGATGTAGTGATTGATACTGGTGATAATCAACGACTTTTAAGTTATCAACAGCAGTACCAACAACGTTTGGAATATTTACAGCATACGGCTAAAAAATTAGGATTGTTATTCTTTCAATGCAGTACAACAGATGATCCAATTGAGGTTTTACGATAATGGGCCCTCAACAATTACCCCTTAGAGATATACATTTACCCGATACGATAGGCTGGTGGCCACCTGCTATTGGATGGTGGATATTAGCAGTATTAATTCCTCTGTTTTGCTGGTTTGTATTTTGGTTATATAAACGAATAACACGTAAGACAGCGGTTAAAACAGCAAAAAAACTGCTAAAAAATATAAAGCAAGATAATGATCTTGATACGCTTATTGCCTTGTCCGAATTACTTCGCCGAGTTGCGATTAGTCAATCGCCTAGAACTGAAACGGCTGGTTTAACCGGGACTGCTTGGCTGGCGCATTTGGATAAAACAGTTAAAGGAACCCCTTTTACTCAAGGGCATGGCAAAGTTTTTGCCGATGTTCATTATCAAAAGCAAGTAGCAACTAATATAGATATTCCTGCTGTGATTCAGCTTTGTGAAACATGGCTAAAAGCTCAAAAATAAACTAAAAATGATTCATTTTGAATGGCCATTATTAATATTGGCACTCCCTCTTCCTTTGTTAGTTCGCTGGTTATTACCTGCAGAATTGCCTGCTGAACAAGCCGCTTTAAAAGTCCCTTTTTTAGATGACTTTGGCAGTGGAGAAACAAAAGTGGTAACTCAGGCTAAACAGTGGCCTTTATTGTTAGCCGCATTGGCTTGGTTTTGCTTAGTGTTGGCTTGCATGAGACCCCAATGGATGGGGGAGCCGATAGAACAAGCGGTGAGTGGTAGGGATTTAATGCTAGCTGTCGATTTATCAGGCAGTATGGAAGCAGAAGACTTTATTGTTGAAGATAGACGGGTAGATAGATTGACGGCTACAAAAAATGTAGCCAGTGAATTTATTAGTCGACGAGCTGGTGATAGATTAGGGCTTATTTTATTTGGGACTCAAGCTTATTTACAAACACCACTGACATTTGATCGAGCTACGGTCATAACTTTATTGAATGAATCTGCATTAGGTTTAGCTGGTGAAAATACTGCGATTGGTGATGCTATTGGTCTTGCTGTTAAACGCTTAAGAAAGCAAAAGACAGAAAGTAGGGTGTTGATTTTATTAACAGATGGGGCAAATACAGCCGGTGAAGTAAAGCCACTAAAAGCTGCTGAACTTGCAGCTGACAATCATTTAAAAATATATACCATTGGTATCGGTGCAGATGAAATGATTATCCGAAGCTTTTTTGGTTCACGTAAAGTAAATCCATCCAGTGACTTAGATGAAAAAACTTTAAAAGCTATCGCAGAAAAAACAGGTGGGCGCTATTTTAGAGCTAGAAATACCGAAGAATTAAATAAAATTTATCAGTTATTAGATGAATTAGAACCCGTAGAAAAAGATAAACAATATTTTCGCCCTAAGACTGAGCTTTATCACTGGCCATTAGCCATTGCATTGATGTTCGCTAGCTTTATCAGCATTAGCCGAATGAATTGGAGAGGGTTATGGAGAGCTTAAATTTGGCTGAATTTCATTTTATTAGACCCTATTGGTTATTGGCTCTAATCCCTGCCATAGTGATGATGGTTTTTTTATTAAAAAATAAGCTTAACCAAGGTAACTGGTCTACTGTATGTGATGCTGAATTATTACCGTTTATTCTACAAGAAAAGGCAGTAACACAGAGTCGTTGGACTTTATCGATTGGCGCTGTTGCCAGTATATTAGCTATTTTTTCGATAGCGGGTCCAACATGGGAGCGACTCCCATCTCCTGTATTTAGAAATGATGCAGCCTTAGTGATTGCTCTAGATTTATCGAAATCAATGGATGCATCAGATATAAAGCCCAGCAGACTTAGTAGGGCAAGATTTAAAATTGCCGATATTTTAAAGCAGCGTAAAGATGGTCAAACAGCATTATTAGTTTATGCGGGTGATGCTTTTACAGTAACGCCTTTGACTGAAGATAACGAAACTATTATTAGTCAGCTTTCGGCCTTAAAAACTGGGATTATGCCAAGTTCTGGTAGTAATACTGCGCTTGCTTTAGAAAAGGCTGTTGAATTATTAAAACAGTCTGGACTGCAATCGGGTGAGATATTGTTGGTGACTGATGAGGTTAATTACGACCAAGCAATAGATGCTGTTGAATCACTTGCCGCTTATCATTTATCAATTCTTGGCGTTGGTACAACAGACGGTGCACCTATAAAAACAGCTAAAGGTGGTTTTTTAAAGGATGCTAAAGGTAATATTGTGTTGCCTAAATTAAATAGTAATGAATTAGCGAAACTAGCAAAAAAGGGAAATGGCCGATATATCACAATAACTGATAACGATAAGGATATTGAAAAATTATTTAAGCAATTTGATAAGCCAACAGAAAAACAAGGAAATGCAGATAACAGCTTACTCATTGAGCAATGGGATGAAAAAGGGCCTTGGCTTTTATTATTAGTTTTACCGTTAGTGGCCCTACAGTTTAGAAAAGGATTGTTATCGTTAGCTTTTATCTGTTTGCTTCCCTTTCCTGAAGATAGTTATGCACTAGAGTGGAAGGACTTGTGGCAAACACAAGATCAACAAGCGCAACAAGCGTTTAAGCAGCAAAACTATCAACAAGCGGCTGAACAATTTACAGATTCAAAATGGAAAGCAGCCTCGCAATATAAGGCGGGTCAGTTTGAACAAACCACTGAAACATTAAACCAAGATGAATCAGCAACAGGGTTTTACAATAAGGGTAATGCACTTGCTCAATCAGGGAAATTAGCAGAAGCTTTAGAAGCCTATAATAAATCATTAGAAATAAATCCAGCTGATGAAGATGCAAAATTTAATAAAGATCTGGTGGAAAAAGAATTAGAAAAACAAAAACAATCTGAGCAAGATAAACAGCAAGGTGAAGATAAAGAAAAGTCTGAGCAAGAAGATGGAGAAAAGAAGGAGGACCAAGACGGCGAGCAATCTGATGAGTCTGGTGATAAAGATAAGCAACAATCAGAACAAGATTCTGAATCAAATGAAGATTCTGAGTCCGAACAAGATAAACCATCAGAAGCAGAACAACAGAATGAAGAACAAGCTGAAGAAGAGTCTCAAGAGCAGCAGGCACAACAAGCTGCAGAGCCAGAGGAATATGATGAGACCAAACAAGCTAATGAACAGTGGTTGCAAAGAATTCCTGACGACCCCGCTGGTTTATTAAAGCGTAAGTTTAAATACCAATATGGGAAACGGAAGCGTAAAGCAACAAACGACCAAGCTTGGTGATTTTAAAGGGTAGGAGGGGCCTTTGGCCGCGACCGATCAAAAGCAAACAAGGTTAGGTTAGCCCAACCACTTTATTTGAAGCAGTACTTAAAACAAATACGATGATAGATAGAAAAAACAAATTCTCATTTTTATATTTACTGATGTTTTTAGTCAGTATTCAATCTGCATTAGCTGTAGAGATTAAAGCAACTTTAGACAGAAATCCCGTTAGTGTTAATGAATCGGTTCAATTGATTTTTACAGCAACAGAATCTCCTGATGATGATCCTGATTTTGGACCATTAGAGAAAGATTTTGAAATTCTAAATCAAAGTCAGAGTAGTAACTCATCTTGGATCAATGGTAAATCGAGTAAAACTATTCAATGGAAACTAAATGTTATGCCAAAACAAGCAGGGAATTTAATTATTCCTGCTATCTCTTTTGGTGATGATAATAGTCAGACTGTTTTATTAAAAGTAACTCAAAACCAAACTACAAATTCAAATCAAAATGCGGAATTGTTTTTAGAAGTTGAAGCATCAACTTTATCGCCTTATGTGCAAGAACAAGTGCTGTATACCTTAAAGTTATTTAGTCGAGTGCAGTTATCACAAGCACGGTTAAGTGAGCTTGAACTAACAGATGCATTAGTTGAAAAGCTAGGTGAAGTGAAGAAATATTCAATAAACCGTGATGGTATTGAATATATGGTAAATGAATTAAATTATGCTGTTTTTCCTCAAAAAAGTGGCGTGATAAATATACCACCTATGGTATTGAGTGCCGATGTAGTTTCTAGCTCTAGACAACGGTTTAATGGTTTTTTTAATCGACAAATAAGTAAAACTAAACGAGTTTTATCAAATAAAATAGCTTTAGATGTAAAGGCTGTACCGGAAGAATTTAAAGGAACTCGCTGGATACCCGCTAGCCAAGTGGTGATTGAAGAAAAATGGTCTGGTGACACTAAGCAAATGAAAGTGGGTGAACCATTAACACGTACTTTAACTTTGCTAACCGTAGGTAACACAGTGGCTCAGTTACCTGAGTTACATCATGAAACAAATATTATTGAACTAAAAACATATCCTGACCAGCCTGTTTTAAAAGAGCAAAAAAGAACAGAAGGATTAATTTCCTTTAGGGAAGAAAAGATTGCCTATATTCCATCAAAAGCAGGTCGTTATACTTTAGCGGCAATAGAAATTCCTTGGTTTAATACCCGTACCGAAACGATGGAAGTGGTGAAAATTGCAGAGCAAACAATTGAAGCAATTGGGGTGGCTGTAACTCAAGCTAGTAATGATAATAATGTTAGCCCAGAACCTATTAAAGTAATAGAAGATAGTGCTATTAATGCGCAAAAACCTATTGTTCAGACGGTAGAAAATCCATTTTGGATGTGGCTATCCATTGCTTTGGCAATAGGCTGGTTGTTAACCATTGTATTTGTTTTAATAAAACGCAAACCTAAACAAATTGAAGAAATTGATAATAGTAGCGATATTAAAGTAAAACAAATAGTTAAGTCGTTAAGGTTAGCCTGTAAGGAAAATAATGCTTTAGCTGCTAAAGATGCCTTATTAGCTTGGGGTAAAGTGAGTTATGACTGTAACACTTTATCCGCTATTGCCCCTCATTGTGAGGCACGATTGAGAGATGAAATACTTTTGTTGAATCAATATTTATATGCAAATCAAGTAGAGCCATGGCAAGGTAAAAAGCTATTTCAGACTTTTACCGAAAATAAAGCGCGTAAAGCGGTTGATAAAACTGTGAATGATGAATTAGAACCTCTTTATAGAGTTTAAGGAAAGGCTTGGGCAACGATGGCTTTATCAGCTGGTAGATTAATTTTTGGGGCGCAGGTTTTAACCTGCATTCTTTAGAACAAGATCAGGCTAAAGAGACTATGAAACTATTCTATTTTTTGACCTCCCCCTTTGGAAAAGACTATGTCACAGTTAAGTGTTGATTTTGTTAGCTCTTAAGCCCTCTCCTGCTGGAGAGGGTTTGGGTGAGGAGAAAACAAACAGTATGTAATTCAAATTTTCTTTTATTTCTTGATTTATAGGAAGATATTAAAGAAGAAGAGAATTATTTAAATTTCTCCTCACCCCTCCCTCTCCAGCAGGAGAGGGCTTTTAAGAGCCACTTCAATTTTTCAACACTTAACGGTGACATAGCCTTGGAAAAGGGGGATAGAGGGGGATTTTATAAGAAAGCAACATATTGATATTAAACGTCTTGTTTTTATAATAAAATCTCCCCCAGCCCCTCTTTTCCAAAGAGGGGCGCTAAAAGCTATACTTTCTCAGCCAAGTAATCTTTTACCATATATAAGGCAGCAATCGAGCGAGCTTCAGTACACTCACCTGTTGCTAATAAGCCTTGAATGTTATCAAGTTTCCATGGAATAACTTCTAATTCTTCAGGCTCATCTCCAGGCAGCTTCTCTTCATATAAATCTTCGGCAATTACAATTTCAATCATGTGCTCTAGATAAGAGGGGGCGACAGATAAAGAAGTTAAGTGATGTAATTGTTTTGCACCATAACCCACTTCTTCTTTAAGCTCTCTATTTGAAGCATCTAAAATACTTTCACCCGGATCAATTTTACCTTTGGGTAGCCCAAGTTCATATCTATCGACCCCTGCTGAATATTCTTTGATTAATAAGACAGTCTCATTATCAATTAGCGGAACGATTAATACTGCACCTGTTGCCCTGCTTCTTGCTAAACGTTCATATTGGCGTTGTTGACCATTACTGAATGTAACATCCATAGATTCAACACAAAACAGCTTTGTTTTAGCAATAATTTGTTTATTCGATATTATCGGTTTATCTGTCATGTTGTTTATGGATGGGTTGTTGTTTTAAATTATTTTTCTACTGGTTCTTTTATAGATTCCCAGACAGGAAAAATTAAATTATTACATTGTGTTTCAAATTTATCATCGAGTAGCTCTGATAAATCAGTCATGTTTTTATATAGCAATTGTAATGAGGGATCAAAACTAATCTCTTTTTCCAGCTTGTCTTTAGCAATGTTAATAGCGGGTGTTTTGGCGCGTTTACTACTATTTAGCTTTAATAACTGTTGGACATAAGCAAAGCTAGCTTCAGTGAAAAATATATCAGGTTGTTGTTGACCTTGTATATAAAAACCAATTAATTTTTCTAATGTTTTTTCTTGTTTGTCAGCAGTAAAACAAAGGCTTTCATCTGTGCTGAGTAAATAACTGTTTTGTGGCGATAGCTGATTAATAATTAAATGATGCAACCAAGCTTGCATAAAGTCTTTACCTTTTAACTTAGCATAGCGATAAATAAGACTACCATTTTGATAGAGGTTAGCCAAATTGCCCACTAAGCGGTATTTGCCGATATGTATATCAATGGCTTGATCAGGCTTTTTGGGGCCAATATTTTGCTCATCTATTAAGTCAGTGAATGCAGTTATTTGTTGCTGCTGGCTATTGTATTTAATTGTACCAGGTGTTCCTGAAAGCCAGCGGCCTTGTGCTTTTAATTTGTCTAATGAAAAAGGCGTGTCATTAAGTTCATGTTCTATCCATTGTTGATTAATGCTATAGGCATCCAGCATATCTATAGCAAAGTGCTCTCTTTCTTCAATTTCTTTAGCAGTATCAGTTAAACGAATCCCCAATTGTTTTTTTAAAAAATAATGTTGAGGCTGTCGAAAGAATGCGAATAAGTCATTTATATCGATAATTTCTAAAGGACTCGTTTCCAATGTACCTTGCCACCAGTTTTCTGGCTTAGCTTTGTCAGAAGATAAAGTTAGCATAGTCTCATAATCAGCTTGAGAGAAGCTAAAGTGTTCAGAGCCTTCAGTAAAGTAGCGAGGACTAAAAGCTTGTAAAGGATGCTTGTTAATAACAGCTTTCATTTGATAACTGCCTTCTAACACATCTAATAATTCGCTGATAACAACGGAAGGTGGAATATCATCATTTTTATGGATAGATAGACCTATGTAGGTGATTATTATTTGCTGGCGGGCAGAGAGTAAAACTTCTAAAAATTGGTAACGATCATCCGCACGGCGCGAACGATCACCCTGTCTAAAATTTTGTCCCACTAAATCAAAAGTCGGGTGTCGATCAACTTTAGGAAATTCACCTTCATTTAGGCCTAATAAGGCGATGACTTTAAAGGGGATTGAACGCATGGGGAGCATGGAACAAAAGGTTAGTTGCCCACGTAAGAAACCATTAGATGATTTTTGTTCTGATACTCGACTTTCTAACCATGCAACAATAACATCTATAGAAACTTCTTCAGAATGAACCGTTGATATTTTATCACTAAGCTCTTCTAATATTTCATTGAGTTGTTGGCGTTCTAATTGTTCATTTGATGACTGACTTGAGAGTAATTGGTCTGCAAAATAATATAGTTTTCCACTCCAAGACTCTAATGTTGTTGCTCGGTTTAACTCTTTACTGGCTTTAAATAAGAACTGAATAAAGTCATTAAAACCACCCAGTATTAAGGCTGATGAGCCTTCAATTTCAGGGTAAGGTAAAATATCATCAACAAACTCTTCTTCTCTGCCAACGGCATAACCCATTAACAAACGGTCTAAGGTTGCTTGCCAGGTATTTTCACTAAACTCAGGGAGCCCAAGTTCTTTTTTATGCGAGGCAGATTTACCCCAACGAACATGAGTTTCTGCTACCCAATGTTTAATTAATTCTAAGTCTGATTCAGATAAATCAAAATTTGAATAAACGCTGGGTTGTTCTAATAAATCCATTACCGTTTGCCAGCCAAAACGTCCCTGACTTAACTTTAAAAAGCGGATAAAGGCATCTAATAAGTTATTACTTAAACGTAAGCTTTTATCTGCAATAGCATGTTGAATATCACTGAATACTGCTGATATAAAAGGCGCATACATTTGAATATCGGGTGCCATCACCACAATTTCACGTAGCTCTAGTGTGCTGTCTTGTTCCAGAGCTAGTAGTAATTGGTTTTTTAGAACCTCTACTTCCCGCATTCTGGAATGACAAGCATGAATGCTGATGGAATGATCTTTAAAAGGTTGAGGCGCTTGAAATTGATTGTTTAAAATATCATTTTGTAACAGTTGTAAATTATTAGTGACCTCAAGTGGCTCAAAACTTTCAGGTTCAAAAGTGAAATTGGCCTGATCAAATATCATTTGTTGAAATTCACGACCTTGCTGGCCTAAAGCGGCAAGTAAAGGATGGTCATCACTCTGTTGTTCCTGCAATTGTTTTTTACTGGCTAAATCTGCCCAGTAAACCTGAGAGGGGTTGAGTAAAAATAAATGGATATCACAATGTAAAGATAAACCCTGTAGATAATCTAAAAAAAGTGGCGGCATCGTATTTAAGCCAAACACAAATATTCTTTCAGGTAAGTGCTTTGATAAATCAGCTGATTGTTTAAACTGATTAATAACTTGTTGCCATAATAAGCCCCGATGATTATGGCCTAATTCTTCTGTAACCTTCTGCCATAAAGCACGTTGCCAACGCTCACTATCTGTTTGATAAAGTAATTGATTCTGTTGCCAGAGTGCCAGCATATCAGGGCGCATCATTTGGTATTGATCAAAAAGCTGAGCAAGTTGCTGAGCAAGTTGAAAGCGTTTTAATTCTTGATTTTCGCCTTGAATATAATGTTGTAGTGGAGCAAAGCAATCATCATCTAAATGTCGTAGTAATTGCTCAAATCGCCATAACATCAGCTCTCTATCAAACACCTCATCGTTTAATTGCTGATCAACTTTTTTAGCTATGCCACTAAAGAACTTACCTGGAAATAAAAATTCATAATTCCCCCATACACTATATTGGTCTGCTAATTGCTGTGAAAGCCAACGCTCCATGCCTTGGCTTTGAATAAGAAAGGTTTCTTTTTCCAAGGGATTAGATAGTTTTGCACTATTAATCACGGTGGTTAAATGAATGAACAGGTTTTCTGTTTTATTTGAGCTGTGTAAGATGAACATTTACTAATCTGTTTTAGTCTATTTATTAAGAGTATGATAGAACAAAAATGTATATGGTTATGAACAAATCACAGCTTGTGTTGAAAATAGTTTCATACTTACTAAAACAATTTTAGCGTGGAAGTGAGGCTTTAGCCTCGGCTGAATCATGCGAGGCTAAAGCCTCACTTCCAAAAGACAAGCTGTGGTTTGTATATAGTCATGAAAATATAAAACAGGTGAATGTTATGGGCTGCTGTGATGATCCAACGGAACCAGTAAAAATTAATCGTACCGATGTTGCCAGGGTTCAAGAGCTACATGGCAATTTAGTACGTGACCTTTTTACCGATGATCCAGAAAAAGTTATCTTAAAACAATTAAATGGGGCTAATACTTATTTAACAGAGTTGGCTGCACTAAATGCACATTATGATTCTGTTCGAGAGCAGGCTATTAAGTTATTAGAGAAAGAGAGTCTTGCTATCTTGCAACAAATTGTAGATAAACAGCCAGAAAGTAAAATAGCTGAATGTGCATTACAGCGGATAGAATACTTGAATACAGATCATGGCATTTTTGGAAAAATATTTAATTAGTTATTTTGTTTTCCAAGTTTTGTATCTCTTGGTTTTCAGGCGTCATTTGTTGGTTAATATAGCTACCGCCTACAATAAAGGTAAATACCAATAGATAAATAATGGAGGCAATATATTTAGCTTTTTTTGCCGCAGCAAAATCTGAGGAATTATCAGTCATAATGAATTAAGGATTATTTCGTTGTATCAACAGTTTTTTAATTTTAACACAGCTCCGTTTTCCATAGCCCCTGATCCTCATTTTATTTATATGAGTGAGCATCATCAAGAAGGCTTGGCGCATTTATTATATGGAATTAATCATGGTGGAGGCTTTATTGCCTTAACGGGTGAAGTGGGTACGGGTAAAACAACATTGTGTCACTGCTTATTACAGCAGTTGCCTGAAAATGTTGAGATTGCATTAGTTTTAAACCCTAAAGTAAATGCTATCGAATTATTGGCAACAATTTGTGATGAATTACATATTAGCTACCAGCAAGAAAAACAAACGCTTAAAGGCTTAGTCGATAACTTAAATGACTATTTACTAGCTGCACATGCTTGCGGTAAAAGAACGGTATTGGTGATTGATGAAGCACAGAATCTAAGTTTAGGCGTGCTAGAACAAATTCGACTCCTCACTAATTTGGAAACCAGTACCACTAAATTACTGCAGATTATCCTTTTAGGACAGCCTGAATTAAAGCAATTGTTAGAAAAACCTGCATTACGTCAGCTTAATCAACGTATTACCGCTAGATATCATCTAACAGCTTTATCTTATCCAGATACTCAGAGCTATATAAAACATCGCTTAAAAGTAAGTGGTGGCAATGCTCATACTTTTAATCGCAGGGCGATAAAAAAAATATACTTATTATCAAAAGGTATTCCTCGCTTGATTAATGTTTTATGTGATCGCGCACTGTTGGGTGCTTATGTAGATGGTACGCAGTCGATTAACGTTAAAATTATAAATAAAGCGGCAAAAGAAGTTTTCTCACCTGAAGAAGCCTCAACTAGAGCATCATTTATTATTAGTTTTTTTGTAGTGTTTATAGTGAGTTCTATCTATTACTTTTGGCCTAAGGCTGAAACTACTTATTCAAAACATGTGACTTTATCGGATAGTTTCGAGAAGCCTAATAAAGCAGTAAACAAGCCTCAAGTAATTGTTGAAAAGGAAGCGCTTATTATTGAACCAGATAAGCTAAGTTTTAGAGAGTTTTTGGAAAATCAGCCATCGTCATTAGCAGCGTTAATTCCTCAGCTTGCGACTTTATGGGGTAAAGGTATTCTGCAAGGGGAGGGTTGTACAAATATTGAGGCAACTGGATTATCCTGCTTGTTTGATAAGGCAGAATGGGCAGAGTTAAAAGCGCTAAATCGTCCTGTGATTATGGAATTTGAGCTTTCAGAATTAAAGAAAGTTTATGCATTATTAGTAAGAGTAGATAAGGGTTTGGCTATATTTTTAATAGACGAAGAAATTAGCGTCCCTTTGGAACAAGTTTTAAAATATTGGAATGGCTATTATTTAATAGTCTGGCAACCACTTATACCTGAAATGACAATGGTTTATCCTTATAAAGAGACTGATAGTGCTTTGTGGATTAGACGACAGTTAGGAAATATTTTGGCAGATGGTAATGCTAACTTATTTGATCAGACTTTAAAACAGGCTGTTATAACTTTTCAAAAGGAAAAGGGATTATTACCTGATGGAATAGTTGGGCCAAAAACGTTTATTCAGTTAAATAATAATGACCCACTTAATGTATCGCCTAAACTTAATAGGGATGATTAATGTCTTATATTTTAAATGCACTCAGAAAATCAGAGCAAGAAAGGCAAATTCAGAGTGTAGATACATTGGAAAACCGAATTCAAGATAAACCTGAGCATAAGGCTAAAGCCCCATCAATATGGCTGATCGTTTTAGTTGTTTTTAATTTATTATTCATACTTTATTTTGCTTGGTCTTATACAAAAGATCAGAAAATAGAAAGTAAAGTTGAGACTATTGTTGTTGAAAAGCCAATAATAATTAAAGACCAAGCTGTTGAGCTTAAAATTGAAAAAGAGGTGGTAGCAAATGCTTCTCCGGTTTTAGAGCAGAAAGAAGATTATAAAGCCTTATCTATTGCGGAACAGATTGAAAATAAAAGAACTAAAGATAAGCTGGTCGCTAAACAGAAAAAAATATTGGAGCCTATTGTTGAAGATAAGGCTTTAATTGTGGGAACTGATATTCAACCTAAAAAAATAGCACAAGCGATAGTGAAAATAGAAACTATTGCTGATGAAGGTATAGTTGATAAACAGCTGAATGACTTTCCTTTTCTGTCAGAATTAGATTATGAATTTCGTCGAAAAGTCCCTGTTATTGATGTGAACGTTTATGTTTATGCAGAAAAAGAGTCTGAGCGCTTTATTATGATTGCAATGAAAAAATATTCCTCAGGGCAAGAAATAGTCTCAGGTCTGTTACTGAAAAAGATTCGTATCAACAGTCTGGTTGTTGAATACAAAAATAAGGTTTTTCAAATTAAGCGTAAATAAAAGGCAGTGATTACGCTGCCATTGCAAGCTCATGCTCATCTAAGTCTGAGTTTTCATTATCGGTAAAGTTATCAGCAGCTGTTTGTTCTTGTTGCAGAATATTTACTACGTGTGCTGGCAGTAATGTTTCAAAACCAATAAATTCATCATCATATATTTTCATTTTATGTTTTCCTCATTTTAAAATTGTATTGTCGGATAGAAATATGACAGTTTTATGACAACCTTGATTTTTTTATGTTAATTTATTTTCTTATGAGCCACCAAATACGAAAAGTTATCTATACTTAGCTGTAAATTGAAGTAATCCATTATTTTTGGGGAATATTATGCTTACTGCACCTGCCACAGCCTTGATGAACAAATTAAATTGTTCCAAGAAAATGCTTTTAATTTCAATAGCATTTATTACGCCATTGCTTATTACACTGTACCTTTTGTTCAGTGAGCAAATGATAGCTGTAAAATTTGCTGAAAATGAGATAACGGGCGTCGAGTATATTGTTCCTGTGCGACAGCTTATTCAGCATTTTCCTGAACATAGGGGGATGACAAATGCTTATTTGGCAGGGAATGAAAGTTTTAAAGCAAAAATCTTAGCCAAAAGAAAACAACTGGCCGAGGATATTCGCTTAGTTGACGAGATTGATCAAAAATTGGGGGCTCAACTTGGTACAGCTGCCCAATGGAGAAGAATAAAAAGCACCTGGAGTCAATTAGAAACAGAAGCATTTAATGGTCCCGCAAAAGAAGTTTTTGCTAGACATACGGCATTAATTGCAGAGGTTTTAGATTTAGTTAAAAATATAAGTGATAGCTCAAACCTTACATTAGACCCAGAGTTAGATAGTTTTTATATTAAAGAAGCAATCGTTAATTTATTACCTCAAGTGGTAGAAAATTTAGGGCAAGCGAGAGGCATGTCCTCTGGTTTGGCGGCAAGACAGCTGGTTTCTAATCAAGAAAGTATCAAGTTGACCTCATTAATTTCTACTGTTCAGAAAAATATTAATGGTCTTAAGCGTGGTATGCAGGTATTAGGTCAAGCAAATACTGGCTTATCAAATAAAATAGGCTCGCAAGTTCAGCAAACGATAGCAGGTTCAGAAGGCTATTTGAATTTTCTAACGACAGAAATCCTGAATGCTAAACAAATTAATGTTCAGTCCGGTACTGTTTTTTCTAAGGGTACTACAACGATTAAAGCTAACTTCAAAATTCTAGATACATTAGTTCCTGAATTAGATGGGTTATTGGAGCAAAGAATAGAAGGGCTTTATAGCAAAATGACAATCGTGTTATCAATAGTTGCTGCTATTGTTATGCTGGCAATCTATCTATTTGCTGGATTCTATCAATCATTTGAAACAGCTATTTCTAAATTACAGGAAACAGCAACGACACTTGCTTCTGGAAACTTGGTTCCAAGAGCTCAATTAGATAATGAAGATGAATTTGCTGATTTGGCTGATGCGTTTAATTCTATGGCGGATCAGTTTTCTGATGTTATTAGGCAATTAGAAGTTTCTATTGATGTGTTGGCATCTTCAACAGAAGAAATGTCGATGACCAGCCAAGAAACTAATCGGGGCGTTCAGCAACAGCAAGAACAAATTGAACAAGTGGCAACAGCGATGACGGAAATGGCTGCTACAGTGCAAGAAGTAGCTAAGCATGCAAGTGAAACTGCATCGGCAACTCAAGCCGCGCATGGTTCCGTAACAGAAGGTCAAGACTTGGCGAATAATACTAAGCAAGTGATTAATTCTTTATCTGACGAAATTGAAATTGCAACAAATGTAGTGCAGGAACTGGCAGATGATGGAGATAAAATTGGTGGTGTTCTTAGTGTTATTCAAAGTATTGCAGAGCAAACTAACTTACTTGCACTTAATGCGGCAATTGAAGCAGCAAGAGCAGGCGAGAATGGTCGAGGGTTTGCGGTAGTTGCAGATGAAGTAAGAACCTTAGCTAGTAGAACGCAAGAGTCCACCGAAGAAATTCATAAAATGATTGAGCGTTTACAATCAGGAACTGAAAAAGCAGTAAAAGTTATGATTGAAGGGAAAAAACGATCTGAACGTACTGTGACAGAAACAGAAAAAGGAAATGAGCACCTTAAAGGAATTGCTGATTCAGTTATTAGTATCGATGATATGGCGACACATATTGCTAGTGCTTCTGAGGAGCAAGCAGCAGTGGCAGAGGAGATGAGTCGAAATATAAGTAATATTAGTGCTGTTACTGAACAATCAGCTCAAAGTTCTCAGCAAATTAGTCAAAGTAGCGATGAGCTTGCAAAATTAGCAGCTGATATACAATCTGCAATTAGTCGGTTTAAAGTGTAAAAGAATTAAGAGCCTTCTTTTGTAGCCTTGATGAAACAAAGTGGAATCAAAGTTTATCTGCGATTCCCCTTGATTTCGTTTCACTACATCAAGGCTACCTATTTTTATTCTCTTAATTTTTCTCAGTCTATTTAATCAAGAAATCACGCATCATTCCCATATCTTCATGTTCAAGGTTATGACAGTGATACATAAACATGCCCTTGAAATCATTAAAAGGTTTTAAGAAAGTAACTTTCTCCCCTGGCATTACCAAGGTGGTATCTTTCCAGCCACTATCAACTAGCCCTTCAGAAACAGTCGCATGAGCAGCTTGATGACGAGGATTTATTTCACGCTTAATGATTTGAAATTGCTCACCATGTAAGTGCATCGGGTGAGGCATAGCCATCATTCCCATACTTCGATGAAAGCCATTATCAAAAGCCATTAACTGTAATGTATTTACCGGAATAACTTCATCAGGCCTAATATCATTCATTTTATAAGACCTACCATTTAATAATGCAGACATATGACGCATTGATAAAGTAATGGTTCTAGGGTCATTAGAATTTGCAGCATCAGCTAAACGAAGTGGTTTGATTGGTGTTAAGCGAGCAGGAAGTGAATCATTGCTTTTAGCTTTTTTAACAACTTTAACTTTTAGTACAGCGTAATCGCCACCTAAAGGTAACGAGTCTCCAGAGCTCATACCCCCCATTCCGCCTCGACGGCCACCCATCATACCGCGGCCCATCATGCCACCTCCCATACCTCCGCCCATTCCACCCATCATTCCTCCATGGGAAGATGCGCCTTCAAAAGGGATGGAGCGTAGAGTTAGTTCTGTACCGATAGGTTTATTACTAAAATCAATCCATAGTTCACGCCTTTCAGCAGGAGCTAACATTACATAAGGCATTGTTTCTGGTTTTTCAATTAAACCACCATCAGTGCCGATAACGGTAACAGGTGTACCATCATCCCAAGCTAATTTATAAATTCGGGAATTAGAACCATTTAATAAGCGTAAACGATAAGATCTTTTTTCTACGGGCAATACAAAATCAGGTTTTCCATTAATCATGATTTTATCACCTAGAAACCCCATCATTTTTTGCATCATATGAGATACATAAACAAGCTGGTTGTTGCTATCAAATTTACGATCTTGAATAACAATAGGTACATCATATTCGCCTTTGGGTAAACCTAAGGCTTGTTCCTCTTTATCGCTCACAATAATCAAACCAGCTAGGCCTGAATAGACTTGTTTAGCTGTTACGCTATGAGTGTGAGCATGGTACCAGTATGTTCCCGCACGATTAAGAATTTCAAACTCATAAACAAACGTCTCACCATGATTAATGGCATACATAGGATTGCCATCCATTTTTGATGGCACATGCAAACCATGCCAATGCAATATGGATTCAGCAGGTAGTTTATTTTTTAGATAAATTCTAACTTTCTGACCTTTCTGTAAATTTAGCGTAGGTGCTAAATATGAGCCAGGTAAGCTGGTTATAGTCGAGGCTGGGCCTTTAAGTACTTTGCCCGAAACTTTCCATACCTTTGTTTGAGGTCCATCAAAAATGGGGATTTTAACGGATTCTTCAGTCAGTTCAATTTCAACATCAGCGTGAAAATTAGCAGAAGGTTTACTAGAAGTTCCCATGCTTTTGGCTTGTAACAGAGAAGGGTAGGTAGCTACCGCAGCGGCTGAAATGCCAGAATATTGTAGGAATTTACGTCGTTGAGTATTGATTGTGTTATCCATGATACCGCCTCTGTTGTCTATCATTAGAATATTAGGTATTAATGATATACAAAAAATCAATTTATGACAACTTAATTATTAATAGGGTTGAAAATAACGCTTATGAAGAGAGTGGAGATAGTGAGGTGTTAGTTGAAAGCTAGGTATTCATGGGTAAAAAACTGATAACACAGTGGCGTTTTGCCATTATAAAAAGGTGGTTATTCTTTAACGGGTCTTTTATCCAGTTTCCGTTGTAATGTTCTACGATGCATATTTAGCGCGCGTGCAGCAGCAGAAATATTACCATCATGTTGCATTAATACTTTTTGTAAGTGTTCCCACTCTAAGCGTTTAACAGATAAAGGGTTTTGGTTTATTTTAATAGATGAATCGCCTTCGTTTTTATACAGGGCGTTGACTATCTCATCTGCATTAGCTGGTTTGGTTAAATAATGGATTGCGCCTAATTTAATGGCTTCAACAGCTGTTGCAATACTGGCAAAGCCTGTGAGCATAATGATTTGAGTGTTGCCATCTAATGAAATAAGCTTTTTTACCATTTCTAAGCCTGAATCATGGCCTATGCGTAAATCAATCACGGCATATTCAGGTTCAGTTTGTTCGGCCAAAGACATGCCTGATTTAACATCATTTGCGACAGTAACTTGAAAGTTTCTTTTTTCCAGTGCTGGCTTTAGTACAGAACAAAAGGTTTCATCATCATCAACTAGTAGTAAGTTCGGTTTGTCCATTTCCGTTGTCATAATCTGTCTCTGTTGTTAATAGGGGTAGTGTAAGTTCAACACAGGCTCCCCCTGAATCTATATTGAGAAACTCTATTTTACCGCCTAAACCGATAATTGTGGAGTGTGTTAAAAATAACCCAACCCCTAAGCCCTGTTTGCTGCTGATTACAGGTTCTTTTCCTGCATATTTTATTATCTCTTTAGGGAAGCCTGGTCCAAAGTCATGGATTTTTAACTGTAATAAATGATTATCCCAATTGGCTGAAAAATCAACTCCTTTGCTAGGGTCTGTCACTTCTGCTGCATTATTTAATATATTAATAATAGAGTGAGTGAGTGTACGAGCTGCGATAATTTTAGCATTAACTTCAATGTTAGGAGATATATTTAAATTAATTTTGCTGGAGGTGTTATGTGCACGCCATTGATTTAATAGTTCATCTAGGTATTCTAATAGCAACATAGGTTTGCCAGATTCTGCACGCATTTCACCTGAAGATGCAGATAATACAGATAGAGCCTCTTTGCAGCGTGCTATTTGTTGATCCATAATCTTCAACTGGGAGTGTAGTTGAGGAAACCGTTTCTTAGGGTAGTCTTGTTCTATTTCATGGGTCAAAATAGCTATTGTTCCTAAAGGTGTACCCATATCATGAGCAGCACTTGCTGCCAAAGTACCTAAGGAAACAACGCGTTCATTTCTTAATGCATTTTCTCTTGCATCGGCAAGGCTTCTTTCTCTGTCTTTTAGTGTTCTTGATAGTTGTATAACAAAGAAAGCAACTAGTCCTGCGCTAAATACAAAACCAAACCACATACCAAAAATATGTAAGTTAAAGTACTGGTTTTCTTGCATATTATGCAAGTAATGTTGCATTCTGGGGCTTACTAAATTTGCGTCTGGGATATGCGGCTGAATGGCTGGTAAAGGAATGTTGTAACCCACTAATAATGTATAGGTACAACAAGTAAGTATTACCATATTCCAAGCATAGGCTTGGGGTAACATAATAGCGGTAACGATAATAGGGAGTAGAAAAACCCAAATAATGGGATTAGATGCACCTCCTGTTAAATAAAGTAAAGAGCCAAAGGCAAATACATCAATAGAAAGTTGAGAGAATATTTCAAGCTCAGATACGGGTTCATCTGTTTTTAAGCGCATCCAAGTATAGAGGTTGACCATACAAATGGAAAACACAACAAGCCATAGTTCTTCGTGAGGAAGATTTATGTCAATAATAAAATAAGATGCAGTAATCAGAAATGAGCCACCTAGTAACATAAGGTTTCTGAGAATATATAGCCACTTGAGATTATCTTTAGTTGTTATATTCTTTTTTGGTAAAACGGTTCCAAACATATTATGCACTTAGGGCAGATTTGCTTTATTGCACTTTAATATAGCTGTTTTTAATGGGGGCTGTAGTAATTTTTTGTTTTTAGATTTTGTTTGATTCAAATAAATGGTTTTATATAGGGTAAATTGTCTTGCAAAAAATGTGGTTGTTTGGTACTGCGACAATTTGTCACATTTTAACTTGACATAAGTCTTGTTAATATAGACTCAACTTTTAAAGCTCTGGTAGCTAACAGCGAAAGTTGCGTTATGTTATTCCTAAAAAATACCCTCAAAGCAGTTAAACATTAACTGCTTTTTTTTTGCCTGTCACTTTTTAAAACTTAATACCCACACCGCCTAAACCGCAATATCCTTGAGGATTTTTTGCTAAGTATTGTTGGTGATCATCTGCAGCATAATAAAAAGTGGCTGCATTGAGTATTTCAGTGGTTATTAGATCAAAACCTGAGTTAGTTAATTTGGCTTGATAATGAGCTTTTGATTTTAAGGCTTGCTGCTGTTGAAGCTCATCAAAAGTATAAATTCCTGAACGATATTGTGTACCTGTATCATTTCCTTGCCTCATTCCTTGAGTCGGATTGTGAGATTCCCAAAAAATAATCAGTAATTGTTGATAACAGATAATGCTTGGGTCAAAAATTACCAGAACAACTTCATTATGCCCTGTCTCTCCTGTACAAACGTCCTTATATGTTGGTTTGTCTAAGGTTCCTCCTGTAAATCCTACGGCTGTAGAAAATACGCCAGTTTGTTGCCAAAATTTTCTTTCAGCTCCCCAGTAACAGCCTAAGCCAAATAAAGCTTGTTGAAGATGGTCTGGAAACGGAGGCGATATTGGATTGTTACTAACAAAGTGATTGGGCATTTTATTTTAAGTGTCATGTTTTGAAGGTAAGGGATGCAAGCTTATATGCTACGCAGGAGACTTGCTTACTATAGAGTTACTCTATGGATAAAAATCAACTTGATATAAATTTCTCAGCTGTGATGGCGCGAAGTATAATTAAATATATTATTAATTTAAGTTTAAAGTATAAATGAAAGAACAAGATTGTTTACGACGTTTTTTATTTGAAGAGCTCGGTGTAAGAGGTGAATGGGTTAGATTGCAAACGAGTTGGCAAAAGGCTAAGCAATATCAGCAATTATCAGAAGGTGTGCAAGAAAAACTAGGTCAATCATTAGCATCTGCTGTTTTATTGTCAGCAACCATTAAGTTTGAGGGTGCTATGATTTTACAGGCTCAAGGACAAGGAAAATTAAATACGCTTGTTGCTCATGCGACTCATGACCGTAAAATACGAGGTTTAGCACGAGGGGATACTCAAATAGAGGCGGGAAGTTTGCCTGAAATGATGGGAGAAGGTCGATTGGTAATTACTGTCGAGCCAGAAAAAGGTGAACCTTACCAAGGTATTGTTGCATTAGAAGGGGATAAATTGTCTGATGTTATAACAAGCTATTTTACTCAATCAGAACAGCTAGAAACTAAGGTTTGGTTATTTGCTAATGAGACCCATGCAGCGGGATTATTTATACAAGAATTACCGGCACAAGAAAGTTATGAAGCTGACTGGGAGCGCATTTCGGTATTGGCAGATACGGTAACGCAAGATGAAATGTTTACTTTAGATTGTGAAGAAATGTTATTTAGGCTTTTTAATGAAGAGAAAGTAAGAGTATTTGAGCCAGAACCAATAACTTTTGAATGTGGTTGTTCGTCTAAAAAGATTGAAACGGCTTTGATATCTTTAGGTAAAAAAGAATTGGATTCAATCTTTTTAGAGAGAAGTGTCATCGATGTTGATTGTGAGTTTTGTGGTAAAAAGTATAGTTTTGATAAGGTTGATGTAGAAAATCTACTTTCTGGAGAGCCGATAACCAAACTGTCTAAAACACAGCATTAAGGACATAACAAAGAGTGAATTAATATGCAGATGAAAAAGAAAATAATTAAGTTCTTACGCTGGTTTTTAATTCTATCTTTTATGAGTTCTTTGACGGGGTGTTTTTACTGGATGAGGGCTTATCAGACCTATTTGCAAATGGATGATTTTGATCAGCATTTTTCAATTGTTGCCGACAATGAATTTCAACTGCTTTTTAATGACCCTATTCTCTACAATAATGATTTTATTTCGCTGTCAAAACTACAGCCTAGTCATAAGTCAACCCTGAATACGGGGGAAACTTGGCATTATTGGTTTCGTAAAGTTGATCTACAAAATAATGTTATTAAGCCAGAAGTTAAGTTTTATTTTGATTTGGACTTTAATGAGCAGGAATTATTAACTCAATGGTCATTTTCTCAACTATTTTTGCAAATAGCGCCCTCAGAGTTTCTTGAAATTTCAATTCGCTCACTTGGTGGGGCTAAAATTAATCAAGGAAAAAGGCAAATAAAAGCTAATACTGATTTAATTGAAAAGATCGAAACAGATCTACCGCAAAAATCTCAGGTACTGAATCAGTTAGGGACACCTTTAAGTATTGAGCACAAGAAAGGCAAGGATGTTTATTTGTATCACTTTCAGCTAGAGACTCAAGGAATTGAAGAGGGGTATGAAGACAGAGCCTTAAGTATTGTTAAATTAAGTTTTGACAATAAAACTGATGAATTAATTAAAATGTCAGGTCGGTTTATTGGGCTTAAAATTTCTATTAATTATCAAAAACTGGTAAAGAAATAGTATTGAATGCTACTAATGTCAGTTGTGTGGAAAAAACGCAATAAAACAAAGTTGGAGTTATTTATAAGGCAGCTAAAGTAATCAATTTCTTCATTAATGCAGCCTGATTGTGTACCTCCATTTTTTGCATAATATGTTTTATATGATTTCTGATAGTTGCCTCTGAGCGATAGTTGCTTTCAGCAATTTCAGAAATAGAAGAAGTCTGCATAAAATCTAATGCGCATAAAGCTTCACACTTTGAAAGGTTATGGATGCTTGTTAAACGCTCAAGTATAGGGTTGTTTTTTTTGTCATGAGTGAAAGTTAAAATAAAGCCTTCTTTAAAGCATTCCCAGTCGTACAAGTTATCAAGAGATGACATAGGGATAAGAGTAATCAAGCAAGTCTCACACTGGTTATGAATTGATGCTTCTGTATTGTTATCTATCAGGGATGATAAATGATTACTAATGTGCTGGTTATTAAATATGATGCATTCATTGTTGATATTAATACAGTGAAACTTATCAATAATTGCAGTAGAAAGGGAGTCAGAAAAAAGAATGTTAAGGTTACGGTCAATTATCAAGTAACCATCAATATGATTTTGAGTCTTGTGAAGAATCTGACTGTATATTTTTTGTTGAAGTTCTGTCCTTAATGCATTTTCTAAAGGCTTTATGATCGATTGTAAAAGCTTGGTGATGTGTTCCTGCTGCTTTTGGGAAAATGGTTTTTTTCTATTAATACATAGGTTTAGGCTATGTAAAGTATTACAGGGAATTGCAAAGCCTAATCGATAGTGAAAGCCAGCTTCATCAATAAAACCACTTTTTTCTACTGCTAGAGATGTTTGATTGCAAAATACTTGGCGAGGTTTGTTGCTGAGCAAATAATTGAAAGTATCAACTCTATTGAGTTCATCGGTATATAGCTGTAGTTGTTGTTCTGGAATATTAAAGTTAAAAAGAAAGCGGGTCTTTTCTCTATGAACAAGGTCTGTTATTAGCAGGAAGCTACTTTCAGACTCAGTTGCTTGAGCTAAGCAATCAAGAAATTTATCCCACATCACGGTATTGCCTGACGCATTGTTAAGCATGTCGCCTAAATCAGAGTAATCACTATAGTATTCCATGGGATGCACATTTATTTTTATTATTATTGAACCATATGGGTCAATACTTTATAGCACGAGCGTAGTACATTAGTCGATACGTTAGATAAAAATAATGAAATATAAACTCCCTTAATATAGCTAGTGTTATTCCTTTGGGGCAATGTTCTCACGATAATTTTATCCCTAGCTCCTTATTAGAAAATAATATGAGGAAATAACTATGACACAAATAAATACCCCGCGTTGTCCCTTTGAAACAGTTCCTTCAGAAGAAACTGGCCAAATAAAAGAAACAAGCAATCTAACAGTTAAATTACTTGAAAAGCGCTATATAGAAAAAAATAAAAAAGTGCTTAGAGGTGTTCATCCAAAATCGCATGGTTGTGTTAAGGCAATTTTAGAAATAAATGCTGATATAGACAAAGGTTTGCAGCTTGGATTGTTTAGAGAACCTAGTAAAAAACATGATGCTATTGTTCGGTTTTCAAATGCATCTTCTTTAGTTAGGCCTGATATTGATGATAATGGAGATCACGGAAGTCGAGGTATGGCTATTAAAGTTTTTGATGTTGATGGTGATATGCTGTTACATGACAATAGCCAGAGTAACCAAGACTTTTTAATGATTAACCAGCCTGTTTTTGCTTTTGCTAATACTCCTGATTATTTGCGTTTAAACCGTATTCTTTATAATGAAAATGATGATCCTTCATTATTTTTTGCTCCTCTAAAGCTGCAAGACCCTCGGACCCCTGAACAACAGAAAGAACAGATTTTACAATATATTAAGCAGGAAAAACTTTCAGAGCAGGATATAAAACGTATTTTTGATACTTTTACTATTGTGCAGCAGATTAAAGCAGAAGCTGTGGCAAATCCTCTTCAAGTTCAATATTTTAGTGCTGCACCCTTTTTATTTGGTGACGATAAAATCATGAAGTTTTCGGCAAAGCCTCGTAATTTACAAGGAACGGACAATTTACCTGAAAATCCTTCTGATAATTACTTGCAAGATGCTTTAGATAGTACTTTGAAAGGTGATGAATCAATTGTTTTTGATTTTATGGTTCAAGTACGTAGTCCTGATGAAAGTGATTTGGGGATAGAAAACTCATCCTCTTTGTGGAGTGAAACAGACTTTCCTTTTGTTAATGTCGCTACACTTACAATTTCTGCACCACAAGCTGAAACTCAATCTGAGCAGAATAAAAAACATTGTGAAAACCTTGCTTTTACCCCTTGGCATTCACTAAAAGCTCATCAGCCTATTGGAAGTATTAATCGTTTAAGAAAGTCTGTTTATCAAGCGTCAGCAGAATTCAGAACAAAAGAACCGCTAAGTTGCCCGCGATCATTTCTTAGCAGGTTATTTCATTGGATTTTTGGATATTAAACTGGAGTTAATAGCATGAAAAAAATATTATTATCTATAGCAGTGATCTTGTTTGGGAATAGTTGTACTTATACAACTCAGGGCTTAATGATCGATGAGCAAAGAAATGCTGATCTTGGTGGTGGAGAGTATTTTGGTGACTCAGCCAAAGAGATTGTTTATTTAGATCAAAACTGGGATCGTTATGACAGCTTGTGGTTTTATAATACGACCCAAGGTTCAGACTTAATACCCTACTCAATTTTCCTTAATCTTGAACAGGAAAATAATACAGAGTTATTACGCAGTGCAGCCAATATGCAAAAACTGCGGTTTTTAAATCAAAGGCCAAGTTTTGATAATCCTGACGGTTTGCCTGTTGGGTTTGTAAAAGATTCTTATCAGGGTAAAGATTATATGGGCTTTACTTGCGCGGCTTGCCATACCAATCAAATTAATTATGCCGATGTGGGTATGCGTATTGATGGTGCGCCTGCACTGTCAGATATAGAAAGTTTGTTGGTGAGTATTACGGCTTCTATTAAAGCAACCTTAGCAGATCAAGATAAGCTTGATCGTTTAACCGTTGCAGTTTTGGCTGAGGGTGATGCAGAAAATGAACAAGTCTTTAAGCAAGAATTAGCAGCTGTTTTAGCGGAGAGGCAAAGATATGATAGAAGAAACTCTCCTGTTCATCCAGGCAACAATAATATCAATGTTCCCTATGGTTATGGTCGCTTAGATGCTTTTGGTCGGATTTATAATCGTATTCTGGGGCATTTAGTTGAGCCAGAAGTGGATAATTATAATCCTGCTAATGCACCTGTTAGCTATCCATTTTTATGGGATTCACCTTACAGTGATTTTGTGCAATGGAATGGTGTTGGTGATAATTACCCAGGCCGAAGACTTGGTTTTTTAGGGCCTTTAAGTCGGAATGTGGGTGAAGTATTAGGTGTTTTTTCAATCTTTGATTTAAAAGAAAAAGGTGAAATTGGTTATGTTTCCTCTGCTGTGCAGCATAATTTAACGCGTTTAGAGTATCAGCTTAATTCATTAGAATCGCCCTTATGGCCAGAGAATATATTACCGCCAATTAATGCTGAGCTAGCGGCTAAAGGAAAAAAATTATTTAGCCAATATCAATGTGATGCCTGTCATAGTAGTTCCGCAACGTTTGATCGAACCGATCCCAAAAGAATAATGAAAGCTGAGCATACCAGTGTTGATTTATTAGGGACAGATGCAACGATGGCTATGAACGCTTTAACTCGCAGAGGTAAGAGGGGGTACTTTACAGGAGTGGTAGATGAAAGTTCAGAAGAAACTATATCAGCTTTACAGGCTTTGAAATATGCAACAACTGAAGTGGTTAAAGAGCCTGATCATGACAAAATAATAATTCGCCGAGGTATAGAGCATGCAGCTGATTTTTTGTTTGCCAAACAAACCAACCCTTTTAAAAAAGCAACAAAACGACAAGTAAATTTTGAGACCATACCTGCTGACCCAGATACTAAAACAATTGCATATAGTCTATTAGTTTATAGAGGGCGTACTTTAAATGGGATATGGGCGACAGCACCTTATTTGCATAATGGCTCTATTGCTAATTTATATGAGTTATTTTTACCAAGCTGTAGTGATGCGGAAATTGAAGCGGGTAAGGAATGTCGCTCAAATAGCTTTACCGTAGGAAGTAGAGAGTTTGATCCAGAGAAGGTTGGTTATGTCAGTAAGGACAAGAATCAATATCCTGACCTTTATAAATTTGATACTTCTTTACCTAGTAATAGCAATAAAGGACATGAATATGCAGCAGGAAAAACAGCTATTGTAAAACGAAATGAAGAGGGCGTTGCGATAAGGAATGCTGATGGTAGTTTTGTACTAGAGCAACCATTTCCCGCTATGAACCATGCTCAACGTAAAGCTTTAGTTGAGTATTTAAAAACATTGTAGGTAA
>ENA-OSET01000966-OSET01000966.1-sediment-metagenome-genome-assembly--contig:-NODE-966-length-31054-cov-10.519030_pt1 | contig 31054 bp, 28 predicted proteins | sample MGYA00237882_ERZ534229 | MGnify/ENA primary metagenome ERZ534229 (study PRJEB26408, sample SAMN06266212) | sediment metagenome | isolation source: Hudson Canyon methane seep mesocosm | place... | reverse complement strand
CGTTCCTGCGCTGTGCGTGGGAATGCAGTTATAGACGCTCCAGCGTCTCGAAACGCTGGAGCGTTTCAGTATGGGTTCCCACGCAGAGCGTGGGAACCAGAGAAACCAGACAATGAGAACCCTTAACAACCAGTAGATGTAATAACTGAAGTTCCGTCTGCTGCATAAACTAACTTACAAGTAGAGCTTCCTCCGTCCGTAGCGGTAAATGTAGCACCAGAAAGCCCAAAACCATCATGCGAACTTAATGCTGCTCCAATTCCCGCAGCATCTGCCGTCGGAATCCCCGTTGTAGCTGAAACAGTAATTCCACCATTGATGGTACTTGGTTTACTGCCATCCACCAACCATGCAGCTTTAGTTATAGCAACCGCCGAATTAATCGCGCCTTGCAGGCCTTTTAAACTAGCTTTACGAGCATCACTTCCCAAATCAGCAAACTTAGGCAGAGCCGTAGCTGCCAAAATACCCAAAATAACAATTACCATAATTAATTCAATTAATGTAAAACCTTGTTGTCCATTTCTTTTCATTCTATTACCTATAAAATTTATTTAATTATAAAAACGATAAATCCAAACTGACCTATACTTGCTTACAATTCTAGTGGATTAACAATACATTGCCCACTTTTTTTATATTGTTTTATATAGAGTCTGTTTCGTAGCTTTCTTCCAATACAGAAAGGACTTTAGCCCTTGCTTTTTTTATGGAACAATTAATCACATATTTTACTACTTTTAATATTTGTAAAAACACCACCAATGAGCATAAGAACATTTATTTTTTGTGACATCTGCAATCAACAAGGACTTCGATCTATTGAATTTCGCCGTAGCCCGAGAGAAAATGACCGTAATGGCAGACGTTTGTGTGACGGTAGAGCCTGGTTTGAAGGGGACTTATCAGCAGCAATCAAAAATGGCTGGGTTATTTCCAATGATGGTCAGCATCTATGTCCGGTCTGCCAACATATTTCAAAAGAATGATACTCCCTCCCCCTAAACGACTAGGTTTATTTTTCGCTATTCTGCTTAGTTCATTTCCAGTTAATATCAAGGCTAACTCAGTAGAACTTAGTTGTTCTACTACGCAAAATGGAAAGGCAGTAATTAATGAAATAAACACTAATAATAACTTTATAGAAGTCTATTTACTTGCCGAAGCTGATATTTCATCTTGGTCTATCTACTTGGATGAAGTACCTGTTCAAAACTTAGGAATAGGTAGCTGTACCGTCAATGGCATAGAAACTCTTGATAATGCTAATGGAACAACCTTTCCAGCAGGCACCTTTATTGTTTGTTATCACTCCAACAACATAAACCCTTCATTTAACGAGGCTTTATTGTTAGATAAAACAGGACTTCCATCCGGGTCAACGGTAATTGACTATTTAGGCTATGGGAAGCTTAGTCCCAAGGCTATCTGGACGGTTCCGCCCTTATGTGGAAACTTATACCCTGAACATAAAGCAAATAATGAAGATATTGCCAGAATTCCAGATGGAACAGGTTCTCTCGCGGATAATAATGATGAGTCTACACCTGGAGCATCTAATGACGGTAGTAATGGCGGTGGAGGTGATACAGCTGCCAGCAATTTTAACTGTGTAGAATCAGCTGAAGATCCCATTTCAGGAAGACTATACACAAAAACAACGGCTCAATCTTTGACTGTTGATATTGTGGCTCTACGCGATTCCAGCACCTTAGAAAATAATTTTGCCAGTGGTGCTGATCATACTGTTAATATTGAACTGGTCGATGCTTCTACGGGTTCATGCTCAAGCTATACCGCGCTGACCCCTAAAATTTCCAAAGACTTAATATTTTCTTCCGCCGATTTAGGCCGGAAGACCGTCACACTAAATAATCTCAGCTCAGCTTATAAAAAAGTAAAATGCCGCGTTACTGACAATACCAACCCAGCAGCAATTATTACAGGCTGCTCAACTGATAGTTTTGCAGTTAGACCCACATCATTCAGCGTCTCATCATCCACAATAGCGAGTTCAGCCACTCCAACTTCGTCATTTACTCCGACAACTAAAGCAGGTACGATTTTTGAGCTTATCTTTACTGGCTATAGTGAACAGCCTAATCAAATTGATAATACCAAAGTAGAGTCACTGCCAAATACATCTTTATCGGCAGAGTTAGCCGGTATACGTTCTAGCCTGGCTGCAGACTCAGTATTTACAGGTGACTTTACCTATTCAGATGTTGGCTGGCTTCTACTGCAAGAAAATGCCATATACGATGATATATTCACTGAATTTTCAGGGGATGAACAAGCAGCTGATTGCATAAAAGACAGCTTTGAAAATGATCCAGCAAAAGACCCGCTAAATAAAAACAGGGTTGGCTGTAATTTTGGCAATACCGCACTGAGTGATTACTTCGGTCGCTTTACCCCAGACCATTTTAAAGTCACCGACTCTAGCGCGGGTGATTTTGCTAGCGCTTGTACTGGCTTTACTTATAATGGACAAGCATTCAGCTACCTAACTGCACCTACATTAACCGTTACAGCCTATAATGCACTGAGCCCTGCCTCTGTTACTGCTAACTATACGGGGGCTTATGCCAGCGGCCTTAATGCAACTGACTTTAATGTGACAAGCCCAGACACTGACGCAACACAGCTTGGAGCCGATGGTAGCAGCTTAGTCAATCTTTCCTGGACGTCTGACACCCCGCTACTCAACGACAATGCCGACGGTAGCCTAAGCTTTAGTTTTGGCAGTGACAGTTTCAAATATTTACATGAAAACAACAGTAAAATAGCGCCCTTCACCCCTTCCGTCGATTTTGTGTTCACGGATATTAGCGATAGTGATGGTATACAAACTCAAAGTCTACCTCACACTGTGCAAGCAGCCGGCTCATCCATTCGTTTTGGCCGCCTGAATATCAGTAATACACATGGCTCTGAATTATCCCCACTAGCCGTTCCTCTATTTACTGAATATTTTAATGGCTCTTATTTTGTCACTAATATTGCAGACACTTGCAGCAGTATTGCAGTCAATCAATTAAGCTTTAATGGGAGTCCCAGCCCTGTATCTATCGGTTCAGGCAGTAGCACAGCCAGCATTAGCAACAGCCCCTTGATTCTTGGCCTAGCAGGTTTATCGTTAACCGCGCCTGGAGCGAATAATACAGGGGCGGTTGTTATTAGCAGCGATACATTTATTTTATCCTTTCCATGGTTAGCTTATGACTGGAATGGCGATCTCGCTCATGACAATTCACCATCAGCCCGTGCCACTTTTGGTATTTATAAAGGTAATAGCAAACAAATTTATTTTAGAGAAGTTTATTAGGCTTTCCGACACAAAATAACGAGCATAAAATAATATCGATAACTTTGGAGTGCAGACCAATGTCATTAAGTTAATGATATATTTACCTTTATAAGGAAGTGAGGCTTTACTGTTTTTTCCTTAATTCACCCGCATTGCCTCCTACAGAGCTAAATACAATAAACTCAACCAAGCCATGAATACCACACACCCTATACTATACAGCTTCCGCCGCTGTCCTTATGCCATGCGAGCAAGACTGGCCATTGCTAATTCAGCCATATCAGTCGAATTACGAGAAGTGGTATTACGATCTAAGCCACAAGCACTCCTGGATATTTCAGCAAAAGCCACAGTCCCTGTTTTACAATTAACGGATGGCACGGTGATCGATGAAAGTCTGGATATTATGCATTGGGCCTTAGCTATCAATGATCCAGATAATTGGAAGAACCAGACTATCGCTGACGATACCCAGCAACTGATTCAATACAATGATGGGGAGTTTAAATATTATTTAGATCGTTATAAATATGCCGACCGCTATCCGGAACATACTGAGCAATATTACCGAGAAAAAGCTGAGGTTTTTTTAACTGAATTAGAAAGCAGGCTGGCTAAACATAACTACCTTTGTAGCGGAAACTGCAGTTTAGCCGATATGGCTATATTCCCTTTTATACGCCAGTTTGCCAATGTGGACACAGATTGGTTTCAATCATCAAAATATCAAAATCTAAGGCAATGGTTAACCCGGCATATTGAATCTGATTTATTTATTTCTATTATGGATAAATACCCTGCCTGGCAAGCTGACGACGAGAAACTAATTATGAATTGGCACAATCGCTTATAATTTCCAGATACATTGTCAAAAAAATTTACACTTTGCTTTTTAAAACTATTTATTTCCCCCTCAATTATTACAAAAGCAATATTTCAGCTATTGATAAGACTATTAGCCATACAAAACAACACTTGTTTTACAAAATATCCAACAAAATCATATCATTGTAGTTAAAAGCTTACGTTTTTTTCACCCTTAATGTCTAAAAATTTTACACCCCCCAGCAGCCTAGCACTAAAATTAATTACACAGAATAAAATTTATTTATTTATCAGAAGCTTAAAAAAGTAGCGGCATAGTTTATGCGTAGATATTGTCTCAGCACTTTACTTTTGGGCAATAAATATGAAATATAAAAAGAAACCCCTCTACCTTTCAATTGCAATGGCAATCGGAACGGTTTCACCTGCGTATGCAACACTGATAGATACAGGAAATGTATCACCCCAGAATTCAACCATACAAAATTCAGGGGCAGGTCAAATGTCCGTTGGTTTTTCTGGAGGTAACGGTACTTTTGAAGTGAATTCATCGCCAATAGCCAATGGCTTCACCACTGCCAACGCGTCTGCCCTCATTATTGGTAGAGCCGGTACAACAGGCACCGTACGTGTTATTGGAAATGGTATATCGGGGTCTGCTCAAATTAATATTTCAACTGGCTTTGGCCTAAGAAATTCTTTAGGAGGCACTGGCATACTTGAAATTAAGAATGGTGGCGTTATTAATAGTGATAAACAGGAGATTTATTTAGGTAATCAAGGACTAGAAAGTACAGCAGGAACAGCTACAACCCTGATTGATGGTTTTGGATCTATCCTTAGATCACAACAAGGCTCAACGGGACCAGAGGTTTGGCAGGTTGATGGAGGACGTATCTATGTTGGATTCGATGGCCAATCAAATAGTACAGTTAATGTCACTAATGGCGGCTTAATGGAAGCATTAAGTGATTCTACTGCTCAGCGCCCAGATGGTAGTATTTTTATTGGTGGAGGAGAATCTGGATCGACAGCCACTGTCAATGTCTCAGGTTTTGGCTCTACCATCAAAGCAGATACTTTTATGGAAATTGGAGCGCGCGACAGCAACACCAATTCCAGCCTGAACATAAGTAATGGAGGTTCTGTCGAGGTTACCAATAGCAATGGCACGCCAGATGCAGAAATGTTTATCAGTACGTTGACAGGCGAAGCCAGGGTTACGATGGACGCCTCAACACTGAGTGCAGAAAACATCCAGATTGGAGGCAAGACGGCCATTGCCGGCTTTACCAGTAGTGGCTTACCTTCTCTCTCTTATGGTGGCTCCCTAGTCGAAGGACAGCAAATATCTGATGTTAATGGAAACCCACTTTTTGATCGGGCAGGAAACCCTGTTTTGGCAGTAATCAAGGTTTTTACTGGTGGCTTTGAGGCACTTGTACCTGCAACCTTTAATGATGAAAACAGAATTTACGTTAAAAATACCGGAGCACTAATTGTAGAGAATAACGCAACCGTTATTACTCAAAGCATTGAAGTATCTACTAACGAACCTACCGCGCTACCATATAATGGTCAGGGAGCAACACTAACAGTTCGCAGTGGAGGCGTTATTACAGGTGATGTTAAGGTTAATAAAGACGGTATTTTAAATGGAGATGGCGGGACTATTAATGGCAACGTCCTAGTTGATGGTGGTACTATTGCGCCCGGTAATTCACCAGGAACATTAGTTATTGATGGCAACCTGGACCTTGGCACTGGCATACTTGAATTTGAAATTGGTGAGTTTGAAAGTGATTTTCTGATTGTTAATGGCGATGTTGCCATTGGAGAGGATTTGATAATATCTCTTTTATTCGAGTTAAATTCACCAAGCCTGGAACTTAACTTAGAAAACTTCTTCGGTATTGGAGGAAGCCTTACTATTGATCCAAACTTTAGTCTGGCCGACAATATAGAAGTTCACGGCTTAACCAGCAATGCCAGTGTGACAGTCAACTTTTTAGGTGAACAGGTGATTCTTCAAAATACATCACCCGTTCCACTACCCCCCGCTATTTTCTTATTTAGTGCCGCTCTAGTTGGGTTAAGAGCAATAAAAAAATCAGTAGCTTAATTTAAATTGTCCACATAGCTATTCTCTGGTTCCCGCGCTCCTGCGTGAGAACCAGAACCAACAAAGGTGAGCATTACCCACCCTAGCTAATCAAAAACCTCCTTTTGCCTGCAAATCAGCATGATAAGAAGATCGGACCAAAGGCGCACTCGCTACATTTTTAAAGCCTAAAGCTTTAGCTGTTTCAGCATAACGATCAAATTGTTCCGGAGTAATATATTCTTTTACCGGCAAATGATCTTTACTGGGTTGTAAATACTGGCCTAGAGTCAACATACTGCAACCATGATCCCGCAAGTCTTGCATTACTTGATTAACTTCGTCTTCCTGCTCGCCCAATCCCAGCATAATACCTGATTTAGTCATGGCTTCAGGGTAAGCTTGCCTGTATTTTTGTAACAAAGTTAAAGACCCCTGATAATCTGCTCCGGGTCTGGCTTGTTTATAAAGCCTGGGCACGGTTTCCAGATTATGATTAAACACATCACAGGGCTGTTGTTTGAGAATATCAACTGCCTTATCCATACGCCCTCTAAAATCAGGCACTAATACTTCAATTTTTGTGGCTGGCGATTGCGCTCTTATTTCTTTGATACAGTCAGCAAAATGTCCCGCTCCACCATCACGTAAATCATCACGGTCTACCGAAGTAATCACCACATATTTAAGCGCCATGGCTTTAATGGTTTTTGCCAGATTAACGGGTTCCTGACTGTCTAAAGCCTTCGGCTTGCCATGTGCTACATCACAGAAGGGGCAGCGACGGGTGCAGATATCACCCATAATCATGAAAGTTGCGGTGCCATGACTAAAGCATTCACCTAGATTTGGACAGGCGGCTTCTTCACAAACTGTATGTAGATTATTCTCTCTTAGGGTTTTCTTTATCCGGGTGATATCTTCATTGGCCGAAATTTTTACCCGTATCCAGTCAGGTTTGCGCAACACGGTATCCGATGTTTCAACCTTAATCGGTATTCTTGCCAGTTTTTCAGCACTGCGTTGATGGGTTTCTGGGGTCGATCTTGAAGGGGCCTTTAAGCTCATTGCTTTATCATTTCGCTAATGTGATGAACCACTGGCACAGCTAGTTCATAGGTTTCAATATTTACCTTTAAATCTGCCAACTGCGTAACCTCTAAAGAGGGATATCCGCAGGTATTAATATGATTAAAGGGTGTTAAATCCATATTATTATTAAGACTCAGGCCATGATAACAACAGCCTCTTTTAACCCTAAGACCTACCGAGCCAATTTTCTTATCATCTACATAAACGCCCGGTGCTTCTGCCTTGGACTCGGCCTTAAGACCATATTGCGCTAAAGTAGAAATCATTGCCTGCTCTAATAAGGTGACAACTTTTCTAACACCGAGTTGTAATCGTTCTATATCCAGCAACAAGTAAACCACTAACTGACCTGGGCCATGATAAGTCACCTGGCCGCCACGATCTGTTTCTATAACAGGAATATTCTCTATATTCAGCAGATGCTCTTTTTTACCATTTAAACCTAAGGTATAAACGGCCGGATGTTCTACTATCCAGATTTGATCTGCCGTATTTTCATCTCTGCTCTGGGTAAAGTCCTGCATTTGACGCCAAACTTTTTCATAGTCTTGCCGACCTAGTCTTTTAATTACTGTTTGCATTAATCAACGGCACGGGTAATAGTGAATGCCCCTCGAATATCGCCCAGTTTAAATCCTGTTGCCTGGTCTTGCGGGTATAATTGCTGTAATTTTTCTGTGATGGCTGGCGCTAATTTATCACCATGACAACTCAGACAAATACCTTGTGTTGGGATGGCTTTCATATAACGAAAAACAGGCTTAGTCTGCTTATTTATTATTTCTGAAAATTCAAGATCCTTTATCGCTTCACCCTGTTTCGCACGCTGTTCAAAATCATTTAAAACCGTTGTCTCCCATGCATCCGCTTTATTATGACTGTTTCTAACTTTTAAGGAAGTACGGGCAATTTTCCAACCTTGCTGTTCTGATACTTGTTTGGCTATTTCTGCTGCTGCCGTATTACAAACCTGAATTGCTGCAGTTGGACCACCCGCTTGCATACCCTGCTGTAATTTTTGCTTTAATTGAGTCGCAAACTGCTTAATCGATTGTTTGCTTTGTTGAATCATTTGCTGTTCACTGTTTGCCTGAGCTAATGCTGAAAATGCTAACAACAGTGCTATTAATATTGTTTTTTTCATTTGAAACTCCATGGTATTTTTTAGTGCAGACTTTTTACAAATTGTTGAACATCATTTTTGCTTTGTAACTGACTCGCCTGGATAACCACTAAATGAGGCATTCGATCAGCAATTGTTTTTGCAAACAGGCCACTAGCCAAACCAATTTGTTCACCCGCCTCTGAAAATAGCTTTGTATTATCCATTCCACAACTGGGTGATTTATCTTGCAAGACCAGTCCAGATAAAGCATGTTGACTAGTGAATTGAATGGCAAAATCAGCTAATAAGTCAGAAACATCAACATTAGGCTCATCTGTTTTTAATACTTTGATCTGGCCCTTCACGGCTGTTAGCTGTATTTTTGCTCTAGGCACACCCAGACCAATTTCAACCTCAGGACAAACAGCAAGCAAACGGCAATATTTATTTAATTCTTCTGCAATCAGACTGCTATATTTATCTTTTCCATCATATCTTACTGCTTGTCCTAATAAACAGGCACTGACGGCTACTACGGGTAATGGTTTACTCGTAGGGTGGGCAATGCCCACCCTACAGCAGCCTTATTACAGTCAGATCCATATTACAGGACCATAATCACAGCGGGACAATCATTTAAGTCTTGATAAATTGCATCCAGTTGTTTTTTACTATTGGCTTCAATGGTTACGGTGACAGATAAAAATTTATCCCCTTTACTGGGCTTTATTTTAACCGCACCTTCTGCTATATCACCCGCATGTTGTCGAACAATGCTCACAACAGTCGCATCAAAGTCAGAAATATTTTTTCCCATTGCTTTTATCGGAAACTGGCAAGGGAACTCAAATAGGGTTTCTTCTTCACTCATACGGATTTTTTATAGTCTTGAAATAATTGATTCATTTTCTGAAAAACAGGGCCAGGAACTCCCTCACCGACTTTAACCGAATCCAGTTCTACAACGGGTACAATTTCTCTGGTTGAACTGGTAATCCAGATTTCAGTTGCCATTTGTAGCGCTTCAAGCGAAATAATTTCTTCACTCATTTGAAAGTCATTTTCTTTTGCCAATTCCAAAATAACCTGACGCGTAATACCCGGCAATATTTCTGCTGTTTTTTCTGGTGTCATTAAGATGCCATCAATCACTGCAAACATGTTACTGGCCGCACCTTCTGTTACATAGCCTTGTCTGTGCAAAATAGCTTCCGCACAACCTTGCTCTATCGCTTTTTGTCTAAGTAACACATTGGCTAATAGCGTCGTTGCTTTAACATCACACATTTCCCAACGACTATCTTCCATGGTCATCACTTTAATACCTGTTTGCACACCTGCAAAAGGTTTGATATCAGAGCACATGGCAAACACTGTCGGCACTGGATTTTTAGGAAAAGCATGATCCCTTTTCGGTGCAACCCCTCGGGTAATTTGCAAATAGATATACTGATCTTTAGCACTATCTAATAGTGGCGAGAGTATCCCCATCCATTGCTCAAAATCGTAATTCAGCTCCATCCGAACGCGGCTCATACTAGCCTGCAGTCTATCTAAATGATCCTGCATTCTGAACAAGTCACCTGAATAAGATGGAATCACTTCATATACACCATCACCAAATAGAAAGCCTCTATCGAGTACCGATACTTTAGCTTCAGATAAGGGTAAATATTCACCATTTAAATAGACTTTACTATCAACAAAATCATTCATCAGCTACTCCAGCAATAATAAGGCTTCATCATACAATCTTTGTACAAAACTGCCTTTGTTCACTGTTTTGAGTGCAAGCAATGGTTTATCTGCCACTACATCACCCGCCAAGGCAACATTAACTGTACCAAAACTTGCCCCTGCTTTAACCGGAGCGGTAATTTTTTTATCTATATTGATTTCTGCTTTTAGATCGTTGTAATGTCTACGGGGGATGGTGACATATAAATCTTCACTCAAACCCATAGGCACCTTTTTACTATCGCCCTTCCAAATTCTGGCTTCAGTTAATACCGCATTGGCATCATATAATTTATGGGTTTCAAAAAAACGAAAACCATAATTTAACAAAGTCTGGCTTTCATTGGCTCTTGCATTAGCACTTTTAGTGCCCATCACCACAGAAATCAAACGCATTTCTTCACGTTTTGCAGAAGCCACCATGCAGTAGCCTGCTTCTTCGGTATAGCCTGTTTTTACCCCGTCAACGGATTTATCACGCCACAAAAGTTTATTCCGATTAGGTTGAGTAATCTTATTAAAGGTAAATTCTTTTTGCGAATCCCAGCGATAATAATCAGGAAACTCTTTAATCACTGCAATAGTCAATTTAGCTAAATCTCTAGCCGTTGTGTAATGGTTTTCACTGGGTAGTCCCATGCTATTCTCAAAATGACTATCCAGCATTCCTAGGCGCTCTGCATTCTGGTTCATCATTGCTGCAAAAGTCGCTTCATCACCTGCCACATGCTCTGCCAAAGCAACACTGGCATCATTACCTGATTGAATAATCACACCTTGCAACAAATCTTCGATAGCAACCTGTTTATTGACTTCGACAAACATTCTTGAACCAGGGGTTTGCCAGGCCTTTTTACTGATAGTGACCTTTTCATCCAGAGCTAAATGACCATTTTTTAATTCTCTAAAAACCACATAGACGGTCATAATCTTAGTCAGACTGGCTGGCGCCAAGCGTAAGTCAGCACTTTTCTCTGCTAAAACCTTGCCACTATTAAAGTCTAATAAAACATAACTGTTAGCCGCAACACTAGGCGCTGCAGGAATTAATATTGTGTTTGCTGCATTTGCAGTGCTTACCATCACCAATAGGGTGATAACAAAAATAAAATAATTTCGAATATCTGAGAACATTTTCATTGACTAAAGTAACTCTAAAAGACTGTTGGGTTATTGTAACATTGATACTTATCCCGAAGGATTAAGCGTGTTATTTGTTAATTCTTAAAAACTATTCATCAGCATTTATTAGCCTCAACTTATTCAATATCAAGGCTGCAGCCTGTCCGGTTTTTCAAGATGGAAGTATTCACTCCATATATTGAAAGCCTGTGGCGACCAAAAGCGACAATAAATTCATAGCCATGAAAATCTATTTTTCAACAATCAACTGTGAATCTGTATAGCCTATTTGTACTAACCTTTTATTTTCTTGCTCTGCTTGCTGCTCTGAATATAAAGGCCCTACCTGTACTTTATATACACCACCATTCTGACGCTGGGCGTGCTGGATTCTAGAGGTCCAAATATTAGAAGCATTGAGCTTTTGTTGTAGCTGTGTAGCATTTCCTGAATCAATAAACGCGCCCACTTGTAAATAAAACACCTCTTTCGGTGCTTGTTGAAGTGATTGATTCAGTTTTTTCGGTTCGCTTATCTTAGCTGAATCGAATTCCAATGCAGTGACCTCAACCAGGCCAGTTCCTGTTTTCTGTATCCCTAACTTAACTGCAGCTGTGTAAGATAAATCTATAATTCTATTTTCATGAAACGGCCCTCTATCATTAACCCTTAACACCACACTGCGCTTATTTTTTAAGTGAGTCACTCGCACATAACTCGGTATAGGCAAGGTTTTATGTGCCGCTGTCATCGCGTACATATTATAAACTTCACCATTAGATGTCTTTCTGCCATGAAATTTAGTGCCATACCAGGAAGCAATCCCTGTTTCCTTATAACCCTTACTCTCAGCTAAAACTTTATAGCGCTTACCCAGCACTTCATATTGGCCGGGTGGGTTTCCTGCTCTGGTGCGTTTTTCATATTTAGGGATAGCATCCGCAACGGCCAATACATCAACAGGCACATAGTCGGGTTCACTATCTTCTTTTACCGGATCAACAGAACAAGCACTACTTAAAACAAGCAATAAGGCAATAACTATTTTTTTCATTCACTGGAACCATCTGCTAAAACATCTTTGATTTAATGAGCAAATATTGAGCAGTCTTCAATCCACCCTAAAAACTGCTCAGATATTAAAATCAAGGCTAATTTTTTCTCGTTCCCAGCGTATTCGGTGGGAACGCATACCGTGCTGTATGCGTTCCCACGCGGGAGCATGGGAACAAGATGGGCTAGTTTTTTAAACTTAACTCATTATTTTTCACGACAGTATCTTGCTGTCTTTGTTTATAAACTGCCTGACTCAATTGATAGACAGCCATGCCATACAGGGCGCTGTGATTATATCGAGTAATGACATAAAAATTGTGTAGTCCTGCCCACAAGTCTTCTCCCTCTGGCTGTTGATAAGCTAATAACTTAATCTTTTCATTAGCAGCGAAAACGCGGTCAGAACTAAGCTCCAACGCTTGCAATTCGGCCCAGATCATATTTGGCTTCAAATCTCTAGAAAGCACTTTCTGGTACGCATCACCTTCAGCTTTGAGCTTAAAAGCAATCGCCTCACCCTTTGCCCAGTGATGTTTAACAAAATAATTTGCCACACTGGCTATAGCATCCGCAGGGTTATTCCAGATATCTCTCTTTGCATCATTCTCAAAGTCAGCCGCATAGGCTCTATAGCTACTCGGCATAAATTGTGGAATCCCCATTGCGCCTGCATAAGAGCCTAAAGGCTCTAAAGGGTTCATTTTTTCTTCACGACAAAGAATTAAAAAGTTTTCCAACTCGCGAGTAAAGAACTTACTGCGCTTTGGATAGGCAAATGCTAAAGTTGATAAAGCATCAATGATCCGATGACTGCCGGTATTGCCTCCGTAATAGGTTTCCACACCAATAATAGCGACTATTATTTCAGCTGGCACCCCATACTTTTCTTCCACAGCAGCTAACACCGCTTCATTTTCTTGCCAGAATTTCACTCCGCCTTTGATGCGCTTATCAACCATAAATATTTTTCGATATTTATGCCAAGGCATGCCTTCGGCTGGTCGCTGCATGGTTTTAATGATATTTTGTTTTATATCAACCGACTTAAATAGCTGTTTTAATTCAGCCTCATTAAATTGATGGTTATTGACCATTTTGCTAACAAAGCCATTAAGTAACTCTGTTTCTTCTATAGCGGCTATTGCATTAGCGCTATAAATAAAACTACTACAAAGCATCAAACAAAGCAGGATCTTTCTCATATATAAATCAGCCTTTATTCTGTATTATCTTTCAATATAAATTAAATTTGTAGAGACGTAGCATGCTACGTCTCTACTACCCTCAACAAAGTATTGTCACAATATTAGGTTGGTAAAAATTTTCTATGGGTATGTATCGACATTAAAATTCCAAAACCAGCCATTAAGGTGACCATTGATGTTCCACCATAACTAATCAGCGGTAAAGGCACACCGACCACAGGTAATATACCAATCACCATACCTATATTAACAAACACATAGACAAAAAAAGTGAAGGTCAAACTACCCGCTAATAAGCGACTATAAGTGTCTTGAGCCTGTACTGCAATATATAAACAACGACTGATAATTAATAAATACAATATCAATAAACCTAAACAGCCTGACAATCCAAATTCTTCAGCAAATACTGCAAAAATAAAGTCCGTAGAACTTTCTGGTAAAAAGTCTAATTTTGACTGAGTACTGCCTAACCAGCCTTTACCATGTACGCCCCCCGAACCGATAGCAATTTTAGACTGGATAATATGATAACCTTTGCCCATGGGATCGGCCTCAGGGTTTAAAAAAGTTAGCACCCGACCTTTCTGGTAATCTCGCATAAAATGCCATAAAACCGGGGTTAATGCAGAAAGCACTGCGCCTGTGGCAATCATAAAGCGCCATGGGAATCCGGCAAAAAACAACACAGCCGCCCCCGAGCTTGCAACCAATAAAGAGGTGCCTAAATCAGGTTGTTTGGCAATTAAAACCGTTGGAACAATAATTAACAACGCGGCTAAAAACAATTGTTTGCGCTTTGGCGGCAAGGTATAACCTGATAAAAACCAGGCAATCATCATTGGCGTAGTGATTTTAATCATTTCAGAGGGCTGAAAGCGAAAAAAACCAAAGTCCAGCCAGCGCTGAGCTCCTTTCCCTATTTGCCCAAAGAATAAAACCGCGAGCAATAACATTACACCAAAAATATACAGTATGGCCGAATGCCTATGAAACTGGTTAGGATTAATATGCGCCAGAACAATCATTAAAAAGAACGCCAGCCCTATTCGAGTCGCCTGTCTAATTAATAACGCGGTCTCCTGCCCCCCTGCACTATACAAAATCAAAAAACTTAAACTACAGGCTAATAATAAACCAATAAAAAGCGGGATATCAATATGTAGCTTTCTAAGTAATGGCCCAATAACAGAGGATGAGTGAAACTGTTCATTCCTTGTTTCATTGCGCATTATCACTGTCCTCTTCTTGTTCGGGTCCCATCAAATACTGCTTCATAATCTTTCCTGCAATAGGTGCCGCCACAGAACCACCATGGCCACCATTTTCCACAATAACCGCCACTGCAATCTGTGGATCATTAGCGGGAGCAAAAGTCATAAACAAGGCATGATCTCTCAACTTAAAATCAATTTCATCTTCATTATATTGTTCTTCCTGTTTAACACTAAAAACCTGGGCCGTTCCTGTTTTCCCTGCTATTTGATAATTAACACCTTGCTTTAACCTTCTAGCTGTTCCCCTGGCGCCATGCACCACATTAACCATGGCAGAAATCACATCATCCAGATTCTTTTTACTCAGCTTTATCTGTCTTTCCTGCTGCATATTAGCGTCGGTTACTTGTCCTGCAAGCTGAACTTTATTGACCAGGTAAGGCGTTACAACCTTTCCTCGATTGGCCAAGGTCGCTGTCGCTCGGGCTAATTGCACTGGCGTCACTTGCAAAAATCCTTGGCCTATCCCTGTAATCAAGGTTTCACCTGGATACCAGGGCTGGTTTTTAACACGCCTTTTCCAGATCCTTGAGGGTAACAAGCCAGAGCGCTCCCCAACTAAATCAATGCCTGTCTTCTGTCCAAAACCAAATTTTTGCATAAACTCATGTAGCTTATCGATGCCTAAAGTCCTGGCTAAATCATAGAAATACACATCACATGACTGAGTAATCGCATCATTCAAATTAACAGAACCATGCCCCCAACGTTTCCAGTCCCTATATTTATGTTTTACATTCGGCAACTGATAATAACCGGGACAATACAATTTATGCTGAAAGTCAGTGACATTATATTCCAGCCCTGCCAGACCTATAAATGGCTTAATAGTAGACCCAGGCGGATACTGTCCTCTTAAAGCTCGATGAAACAAGGGCTGATCATTAGATTGTTGCAGAGCCTTATAGGCTTTACTGCTAATCCCATAAACAAAGGGGTTAGGGTCATACCCTGGCCGACTGGCAAACACCAATACATCCCCCGTTTTAACCTCTATTGCTACCACAGCACCATTATAGCCGTCCAGCGCATCATAAGCCGCCTTCTGCAGATCAACATCAAGTGTTACATGTAAACTTTCTCCCGGTACAGGATCATCTGATGCAACTGTTTTTACGGCTCGCCCCTGAGCATTTGTTTCAAGTTCTGAGTAGCCTGTTTGACCGTGTAATTGAGCTTCATAGGTTTTCTCAACCCCCGTTTTCCCAATATGATGCGTACCTCTATACTCTGAAACAGGGAGACTTTTCAGTTCTTTTTCATTGATCCTTCCTACATAACCAATGACATGCGAGGTCAATTCTTTATAAGGATAATGCCTAACCAATCGAGCATGCACATCAACCCCTGGGAAATAAGGTCTAACCACAGCAAATTTTGCAACTTTGTCATCACTCATCCGTAATAACAAGGGGATACTGGCAAAACTTTTGGATCTTTTCTTATGTTTTAAAAATTGCTCAATTTTTTCATCAGGTATATCGAGTAATTGCTGCAATTTCTGTAAAGTTGCATCCAGGTCTTTAAGCTGCTCAGGAACCAGCTCCAAACTATAAGATGGAATATTTTCAGCTAAAATACGTCCATGCCGGTCATAAATAATACCTCTGGTTGGAGGCAGCGGAACCACTTTAATACGGTTTGACTTTGCCATGGTTGAATAATGTTCATGACCTGCAACCTGCAAATACACCAGGCGCCCCACCAGTCCTATAGTCGACATCAGAATAAAAATAAAGATAGCCACGATGCGGCTAAGAAATATTCGATTTTCAGCTAAAGGATCTTTAATTGAATAGTGGCGCATATCAAGCAAATCGTCCTAATAACCGAAGCCAGCGTAATCCAGAAAAAATAAATGGCCAACAAACTGTCCCTGTTAACACAGGCAACCAGAACATCCATTTCAATCCGGCATTTCCTTGTAGGTTTTCTATCCAGAACACTAATACTTGCGATACCAGCAAGCAGAAAAAAACAAAGATTGTTTGTTGAGGAATCGGGTAATGCCTCAATCGTCGATGAAGTTTTAAACAGGTATAGTTTATTAATGCATAAATTAAACCATGCATACCTAGCAAACGCCCCGTTAAAACATCAACAAGAATACCTAATAACCAGGCATTAAAAACACCAATTCGTTCAGGTACGGCCATGCTCCAATAGATTAAAAACAATAACACCCATTCAGGATTCAAACTTTTTACCATATTTGATAAAGGTAAAATATTTAAACTCATTGCCACTATCATGGATAGAAAATAGCGCTGACTATACTGCTCGTTATTTGCTGTCATGTTGCTCGTTTTCTAATGCGGGGACAGGGGATGTCAGAGGTACGGGGGTAGAATCACTCCAGACCAATAACAACTCACGCAGCCGGTCTAATTTAGCTTTCGGAGTGGCATGAATATTTGCAAACGGCTTATTCGGCTGCGCAGTAACATTATCAACCACAGCCACTGGATAGCCCTGAGGGAAAGTGCCTCCCAATCCAGAAGTAACCAATAAGTCGCCAGCTACAATATCAGCATTATTAGGCAAAAAAGGCAAATTCAGACGCCCCAACAGGCCACTACCAATGGCAATGGTTCTTAAACCATTGCGATTCACCTGAACTGGAATAGCATGATTTGGATCGGTAATTAACATCACTTCAGAGCTCAAAGGCAGGGATCGGACCACCTGTCCAACAATGCCATTAGCATCTAAAACCGACTGTTTCTCATGCACTCCAAAACGAGAACCCTTGTTAACCACCATCACATGCTCATAAGGCACCAGGTTGACAGAAAGCAATTCCGCAACCAGAACCTGCTCCCCCAGTTTAAATGAGTTTTCCAGTAAACCTCTTAATCGAATATTCTCATTTTCCAAAGCCTCAAACTTTAAAAGTTTAATGCTATTAATCAAATGCTGTTCTTTTAAGCGTTTATTTTGTTTCTTCAGATCACTATATGACGACACCATTTCATAAGTCTGCTCAGCCATTTCCACAGGCAGACTGACCACTAGCTGAACAGGATAAATAATAATCGACAAAAAAGAACGCGTGTTATCCATCCGAGAACTGCGATGATCAATTGCCAGCAAAATAACAGAAACCAACACAACAATTAATAACCGAGTATTAAGTGATGGGCCAGAAGCAAATAGAAGTTTTATGAGAAGCCCCCAAGACAGTACATCAAATATCCACCTTAAATTAATAAAGGGCTAGGAACCTGTCCTAGTTAAAACAAAAATGGCCAGACATAAAAGCCTAGCCACCGTTATCTAAAATTGAATCATTTTAGTAACTACTCAGTGTAATCTGAAAACGAAGTAATATTCCATCATTATCGTATTAACGGGGGTTCTTTTAAGCCCTCCCCAGCAGGGGGGGGATTCAGAGCTACACCCATTATTTTACACTGAATAATTACTCATTTTATTCTAATGAAAAAGCAGAGAGTCCTTTTTCATCCAGCATTTCCAAAACCATACCGCCACCTCTGGCAACACAAGTTAGCGGGTCATCTGCAATATAAACAGGAAGACCCGTTTCTTCGGCAATTAATCTATCAATATCCGCCAATAAAGCACCGCCCCCCGTCAGCACGATCCCCCGATCAGCTACATCAGCACCTAACTCTGGCGGTGTTTGTTCCAGGGCTACTTTTACCGAGCCAACAATACCCGACAAAGGTTCTTGCAAAGCTTCTAAAATTTCATTGCTATTCAAAGAAAAACTACGTGGCACACCTTCTGCCAGATTACGTCCTGTAATTTTAATTTCTTTCACTTCACTACCAGGATAAGCGGTACCAATTTCCTTTTTAATTTTTTCAGCCGTCGCTTCACCAATCAGGGTGCCATAATTTCTACGCACATAATTGATAATTGCATCATCAAAACGATCTCCACCAATTCTGACTGATGCAGAATAAACAATACCATTTAATGAAATTACCGCCACTTCAGAAGTACCGCCCCCTATATCCAGCACCATGGAACCATGCGCTTCATCAACTGGAAGACCGGCACCAACTGCAGCCGACATAGGCTCTTCAATCAGATACACTTCTCTGGCCCCTGCCATTGAGGCTGATTCACGAATAGCACGACGCTCAACCTGAGTTGAACCACAAGGCACACAAATTAATATCCGTGGGCTAGGTCGTAATAATTTAGTTTCATGAACTTTTTCAATAAAAAAACGTAACATACGTTCAGTCACTGCAAAATCAGCAATTACACCATCTTTTAAAGGACGAATCGCAGTAATATTTCCAGGGGTGCGGCCTATCATCATTTTAGCGTCAGCACCTACTGCCGCAATGGTTTTTGCACCTCGAATCCGGTCTTCCTTAATAGCCACTACCGATGGCTCATTCAGAACAATCCCCTGTCCAGGAATATAAATTAAGGTATTAGCGGTACCTAAATCAATCGACAAATCATTAGAAAAAAGCCCGCGAATTCTTTTGAACATCTTTTACAGTATCCTTAACGATATAAAAATCCGACTACTTTAACCTAAATAAATTAGTTGGGCACGGAATTTGTGGGAAATATGGGCGTAAAAAGACAAATAATAGCTCGCAGTTAATGGCCTTAGTCCTTAACAAGAGCTATTCTGCAGGATTTTTCGCACAGATTTTTCACAAAACCGTGAAGCGGCTAATTCTACTTGTCTTAGCAAGACGATGATCTCATTGACGTTATCTTTATACCTTTACAATTTAGTTTAAGCGTTCAACTGATTTGTTTAGGTTTCAAATCTAGTGGGTATTTGAGCAAGATATAAAGTATCATATTTAGAATAAAGTAATATTCGGAGTTAAAAAATGTCGTTAACGGCTGATGAAGTAAAAAAAATTGCCCACCTGGCAAGACTGGGAATTGATGAAACCGATATAGACGCTTATGCCAGCGACTTATCAAATATGTTGGATTTAATGACCCAAATGGGCGAAACCAATACCGATGCAGTTCAACCCATGGCTCACCCTATGGATCAAATGCAGCGCTTACGTCCTGACCAGGCGACAGAAAGCAACCAACGCGAACATTTTCAAGCTATAGCACCTCAAGTAGAAGCAGGGCTTTACCTAGTCCCTAAAGTTCTAGACTAACGGAATAATCATGCACAACAAAACCATCACCGAACTTGCCAAAGACTTACGTGCAAAAGAATACTCCAGCGTAGAGCTTACTCAAGCCTATCTGGATAGAATTAAAAAGCACCAGGATCTCAACTGTTTTATCAGCGTAACTGAAGAACATGCCTTGCAACAAGCTAAAGCAGCCGACGCTCAATTAGCAAATGCGGAAGCCGGGTTATTAACAGGCATCCCCATCGCTCAAAAAGATATTTTTTGCACCCAGGGCATTAAAACCACTTGTGGCTCAAAAATGCTGGATAACTTTACCGCGCCCTACAATGCAAGCGTGATTGAAAAATTTAATTCAGCCGGTGCAGTGATGCTGGGTAAATTGAATATGGATGAATTTGCCATGGGCTCATCCAATGAAACCAGTTTCTACGGTGCGGTACAAAATCCCTGGGGCAACAATACTGTTCCTGGCGGTTCTTCTGGTGGCTCAGCCGCTGCCGTTGCGGCACGATTATCGCCAGCTGTAACAGGCACTGATACAGGTGGCTCAATCCGACAACCTGCTTCCTTATGCGGCATTACCGGTTTAAAACCAACTTATGGCCGTGTATCACGCTATGGCATGATTGCTTTCGCATCCAGCCTGGATCAAGGCGGCCCTATGGCCAGATCTGCTGAAGATGCCGCGATTTTAATGCAAACCATGGCGGGGTTTGATACTAAAGACTCAACCAGTGTAGACAAAGCAGTACCAGATTATTCTGCTGGTTTAAATAACAGCCTGGAAGGCTTAAAAATAGGTTTACCCAAAGAATTTTTTGGTGAAGGTTTAAATAGCGATATTGCCGCTGCCGTTGAAGCCGCTGTTAATGAATACAAAAAATTAGGCGCTGAAGTCAAAGAAGTTTCCTTACCTAATATGAAGCTGGCAATCCCTGCTTATTATGTGATTGCTTCAGCAGAATGTTCAGCCAACCTGTCACGTTATGATGGCGTACGCTTTGGTTATCGTTGCGACAGCCCTGCCGACCTGAATGATTTGTACACTCGCTCACGCGGTGAAGCCTTTGGTGCCGAAGTCAAACGTAGAATTCTGATGGGAACGTATGCCTTATCAGCGGGTTATTACGATGCTTATTATATTAAGGCGCAAAAAGTACGTCGTTTAATTTCTGAAGATTTCAGCAAGGCGCTTTCTGAAGTAGATGTATTAATGGGGCCGGTTTCACCAACCACTGCCTTTGGCATAGGTGAAAAAACCAGCGACCCTATCGAAATGTATCTAGCTGATATTTATACTATCGCCATTAACCTGGCGGGTCTGCCTGCCATGTCTTTACCTGCAGGCTTTGTAGATAACAAACCAGTTGGCTTACAAGTGATAGGCAATTATTTTACCGAAGATCGCTTATTAAATATTGCACACCAATATCAACAAGTCACCGACTGGCACACACAAACCCCAAAAGGTTTTGAATAAGGAGAATATGATGGAATGGGAAACAGTTATTGGTCTGGAAATTCATGCCCAGATGGCAACAAAATCTAAAATATTTTCTGCAGCGTCGACTGCCTATGGTGCAGAACCTAATACTCAGGCCTGTGCGGTTGATTTAGGCTTACCCGGCGTATTACCCGTATTAAATCAGGATGCGGTAAGAATGGCGGTTAAATTCGGTATGGCAATTGAGGCCGAAGTGGCAGATCACTCGGTATTTGCCAGAAAAAACTACTTCTACCCTGATTTACCAAAAGGTTATCAAATCAGCCAAATGGAATTACCTATTGTAGGTATAGGCCATTTAGATATTGAAGTAGATGGCGAAACCAAACGCATCGGTGTGACTCGCGCACATCTGGAAGAAGATGCAGGAAAATCCTTACATGAAGACTTTCATGGCTTAACAGGTATTGATTTAAATCGTGCCGGCACACCTTTGTTAGAGATCGTATCAGAACCTGATATGCGTTCGGCTAAAGAAGCTGTGGCCTATATGCGTAAAATTCACGAACTGGTTCGTTATCTGGAAATTTGTGATGGCAATATGCAAGAAGGCTCTTTTCGTTGTGATGCCAACGTCTCTATCCGCCCAAAAGGTCAGGAAGAATATGGCACCAGAGCCGAGTTAAAAAACATCAACTCATTCAAGTTTGTGGAAAAAGCCATTAACATTGAAGTGGAAAGACAAATTGATGTGATTGAATCGGGCGGCAAAGTGGTTCAAGAAACGCGTCTGTATGATGCTGATAAAAATGAAACCCGGTCTATGCGTAGCAAGGAAGAAGCAAACGATTACCGCTACTTCCCAGACCCTGATTTATTGCCAGTAGAAATCACCGATGAATTACGCGCGCTGGTTAAAGCCGATTTACCAGAGCTGCCAGCTGTTAAAAAACAACGTTTTATTGAGCAATACAAACAAGACAACGAAGCGGCAACAATCTTAACATCCTCGCGTCAATTAGCTGATTTTTATGAAGCTGTTGTTAAAGATTCAGGCTGTGAGGCTAAACTTTGTACCAACTGGATCAGCGGAAATTTTCTTGGTGCATTGAACAAAGCTAATCTTGACATTACTGACACACCAATTAGTTCTGAACGCTTAGCCGGATTATTAAAGCGCATTGCAGATAACACTATTTCTGGAAAAATCGCCAAACAGGTTTTTGATGCCTTATGGGAAAATGATTTAAGTGCTGATGACATTATTGAGCAACAAGGACTAAAACAAATAACTGACAGTGGAGCAATTGAAGCCATTATCGATAAAATCATTGCTGACAATCCAAATCAGGTTGCACAATATTTAAGTGGTAAAGATAAGGTCTTTGGCTTTTTTGTTGGCCAGGTGATGAAACAGACTCAAGGAAAAGCCAACCCTGGCGAAGTTAACAAGATGTTGAAAGACAAGCTTGTTTAAGTTAAGAGCAGGTTAAAGGCTAAAGGTACAAGGCGAAAAGAGCTTAAACACAGTGAGTCCGGTTACGCTACGCTAATCGGCTCCATTGTGTAAGCTTCTTTTTACTTGTTTTTTGGCTTAGAAACAAAGAAAACACCAAGACTGGCACTGACCAATCCCTGAAAAGGACCCAGCCAAAGATTGGACATCCGCATCATTTTTAATGGCTCTGTCGGTGAAAATGGTTGAAAAAGCACATGGAATACAATGGCTAATAGATAAATCAATGAAAGCCCAAAAGTTAATTTAAATAAAAAAGTGTCTACGATATCTGTTTTAGCTCTTTTATCCAGAGCATCAGCAGCTAATACACCAATAATTAGAGAAAGTGTTGGTATAACATTGGTCACCATCCAGCCCCATGCTTCATTAACATCTTCACCATAATGGTTCATAAAGGTCTGGATAAATAAAATTAGAAACAAAAAACCAGCGCCGCAAAACCAAAGTTTCGCTAACTTCTTTTTACCATTCTGCATCAACATATTATTCTGTAATTTCCTGTATTATTCGTGATGTTTTTAAATGGATTATTCCATCCAGCCTGCCCGGTTCTATTAACTCAGCTTTACTAGCCCCTCTTATCTTTTCAAACTCATAAATTAAAACAGTCACATTATGGTTTAGAGAAAAAGATTGTTTTCCAATTTCACTAGGTAATACATTTAGCCCATTGGAAAGCCATTTTAAAGCCGCTGACCGACTAATCGATTCTTCAGTTTGTCTAAATGGCATAGATGTAACCGTAAAAACCAATAATCTGAAATAACCTATTTTTGCAGAAAATAAAGCCTTCATATAACTCTCTAGTGAAAAAGAGGTTAAAGGCGGTACATCGATTAACCAGCGAGCAGGTGGATCTTTTGGGGAACCATCTGCATTGATTTGCTCTAGTTTTGTGACTAAGACAAAGCCTTCGGGAGCAGAATAGTAACTTTTATCATTGTAGCCATTAGCTTCCAGCGCTTTACTCAAAATATGATTAATATGACTGAGTGTCTTTTTTTTGTTATTCTTTACAAGAATATCTCTAGGAAGTACGGTGGTAGCTGAGGCATGCGGGGGAGGCCACGAGAAACTAGGAGTATTGATAACACGCATTTTAACACTTGTAGTTCTCTCAACAGCTTTATTTGTATTCGCAGGTTTAGCAATAACTGCTACCCCGTTGTAAAGAGATTTATTCAAAACAACAGCTTTATTATTTTTTGAATTTGAAGCCACGGTTTTAGAGACATGACAAAGAAAATTAATATCTTTATCCTTTGAACTTCTACATTTCAATTGATTATTTTTCCATTTATCACACTCTAAATGTTCAACATTTTTTATCCACGGGGAAGTTTTAGAGTCAATTGAAAAGTGAACGTCTTGCTTACCTCGATTTTGACATATCAAGCCGTATTTTAATTGGGTAACCCTTGAGGGAGATTTTAGGAAAAGTCGAGCACTTGCAGAGAGTTTAAAACGTGTACCAACAGATACTTCATTGCTCGATTGACATTGATTATTGCTAATTTGTATCCCGTTACTTCTATCCTCTAAAAATTCAAATACCCCACATTCATTGGCACTCAAATTTATGCTGGTAAATATGAGCGCATTAAAAATTAGTTTTTTTAAATTTGTCATAGATAACTCTGAATAGGACTGTTTTTGATATAGACACAAATGTTATCAATTACTTTTAATTTTCTATTACAAACACCGTATTAATATAAATTTCAGAAGAAGAGTGTCTTCGCTGAAAAAGCTGTTTAACGATACTCTTTAAACCATACCCCTTTAACAGATTTCACTATGCTCCTAAATAGCGACCATTGATATAAGTAAATGCTGAAAATATTGTCAGTTTAAACCTACTTTTATAATAATGGTTATTGTGTTTTACGACTCTGCTCAAAAAATAGCTTGCTCATTTTCTATAACTTATCTTTTGGATGTAAGGCTTTAGAGGCTGTGAAAGTATTCGAGAAAACCACTAAAAACAGCCAAAAATTAGCTGTAAGCTATTGATTATCCGTTGCCGAAATGCAGTTTTTTGCCTAATTTCGGAATACTTTCACAGCCTCTTTAGCCTGCCTTTTTACATGCGAGGCTAAAGCCTCACTCCCAACTAATATCCAAAAAAATCATGAAAAAAACGCTATTTGTTTTTCTGCTATCTAGTCTATTTAACACAGTCACTTATGCAGACAAAGTACTAGTCACTATCGGTCAAACAGGACAAGTCACCGAGCAACAATTAGAAGCCGCAATGAAGGCGGCACCTTTCGCTACGCAATTTCCCTCAATGGATGAACAAGACCAGGCTTATCTACGAGGTGACATGCTATTAAGAATGGCAAGAGCTGAAGCCTTGTATCAAGAAGCGGTTGCTGCAGGAAAAAACCAAAGTGTGATGTTTCAACAAGAAATGGGCAACTTTAAAACCGCATTACTTGCTCAGCGTTATTTAGTTAATTTACGTAAACAGCTTAAAGTACCAGAAGATATCGAAAAGCAGTTTGTTGAAAGGACTCAAGGCAATGGCGATGCTTTAATTGCGGCCCGTTCTGCTTATATAGCAAAAAATTTCACAGGTTTAAAAACACTGAGTATAAATAAGTTAGTTGAACAGGCAAAAGTTAAGACCTATTTTGAGCAGTTAGAAAAAGAGCCAACCGCTGATACAGTACTTGCAGAAGGTGATGGCTTATCAATCAAATATGGGGATTTAATTTCCAGTAAAGTGCAGGGGAAAGTCGATAATCAAAGGATAATAGAAAAGGTTAATGAATGGATTGCACTTACCTTAACTGCAAAAGCGGTGGATGAAGAAAAAGAAAATATAGATTTACAGTTGCAGGAATATGCTCATAATTTAACCACACGATTGTTGTTGCTTGAGAAAGAACAGCAGTGGATTGCAGATGAAAACACCTTGGTCGATTATTTTCAGAAACATCCGGAAATTGGTTATATTCCAGAGCGTAGACAAATTGGACAAATTGTACTGGATTCTGAACAGCAAGCTATACAAATGCGAGATAGAATTTTAGCGGGTGAAAGTCTGTTTGAATTAGCAGGGCAATACAGTATTGACCCTTATGGTCATCAACGTTCGGGTGATATGGGCTGGTTGAAAGAAGGCAATGCTTCAACAGAAATTGAACAGGCAATTAAAAACCTAAAAGATAATGAATTGAGTGAGATTATAAAAACCAATAAAGGTTGGCACCTAATTATTATCGTTAATAGAAAACCAGCAGAACGGAAAGATTTTGCTGCGATTAAAGACAGAGTCAGACAAAAATTAATTGCTGAAAAAATGACGGTGTATTTACAAGAGGTAATGGCTAAGCATGATTTGCAGTGGAAAATCGATAATCATATTAAAATAAAACAAGATTAAGGTCTGGTAAGTCAAAGGAACAGTACTTTCCCCCTATAATCTATAGATCATGAATTTGTTTATGAAAACTTGGTTTTGCAAATGTAGCTGATTTTATAAAGGATGATGGGGGTTGGATATATATATCTGTGCCTGACGCTGGCGCGTCTATACCAAAGCGACCACGTGACACGTGGTAGCGAGCTGAAAAATGATGATAAAACACAAAGATTTTTCCTGGTTCCCACGCGCTGCGTGGTAACCTCATAAGGACGCGCTAGCGTCATGCACAAAAAATTTAGTACGGTAGGTTGGGGTGACGCAAGGAACCCCAACGTTTTATAGCAATAGATAAATTAAGATTTATTCCTTAATCCAATTTACCGTGTTTTATTTATCCAATAAAGGTTTAACAAATTTTTCAAAAGCCTGGTGATTTAAAATACCTTGCTGCATATAAACAAAATGACCAACTCTGGCAATAATCACCGAAAAGGTAAAATGCCAAAAGAGTTCCCCCACTGTTTTAATAAAGAATATTGTGATTTTAGATCTGCCTGTAGGACGAGATAATTACACATGAATCTGATTTTGAAAACTTGGGGTTACAAATGTAGCTTATTTTATAAAGGATGATGAAGGTTGGATATTTATCTGTGCTTGACGCTGGCGCATCTATACCAAAGCTACCAAGTGACACGTGGTAGCTAGCTGAAAAATGATAACGACTTACTGGTTCCCACGCGCTGCGTGGTAACCCTATAAGGACGCGCTGGCGTCATGCACAAAAAATTTAGAATTTCAGCTCAGTAGATTGAATTATGAAACCCAACATGTAGTCGTAACGCAAGACGTTGAGGTTCCTTTCGTCATTCCAATACCTGTCTTGCTAGCTGAATTAGTAAGTGGAGAATACATCCTTGACGATCTAAACTAAAGCGGTTGATCCCGTTTTTTAAGTAGACAAGCAAATAATATAAGTTAGGAAAGACTGTTAATGACCAATAATATTTATGTGATATTGCTCACAAAAATATTAGAATCAGCATAGGCTTACATTAATTTTTGCTGAATTAGGTTACCCTCAAGTCATGCAAGTTTAAATGTTAGATAGAATGCAAAAAAATAACTGCCAAGTTTAATAAAAAATTGACAGGAGATATTTGTTTTTTTCTTAAAACGAATAGATAACAGAAAGCGGTAAAGAAAATGAAAATAGAAAGCAATGATTGGACAAGCCAAATATAATAGAGAACTATATGAATGTAAAATATAAGATCAGCTCCTTTATTAGAGCAAATGAAAATTAAGGCTCAACTATCAACAAAGTGATGAAGAGATACGCAATGAAAAAAGAAAAGTGTTGTTCTAAATTAGCGGTAAAGGGTACTGACCCCTTTATCTCCTCGACCCCTTTATCTCCTCTCTATCTCCAGATTATTTAATAAAAAAATCAATGAGAATAAAAAAATGACTTTTATAAATGAATACCTATCGGAAGATGATTATAAAAAATATATTGATCCTTATAAAGCACGATCAGGCGTAAAGTCTTTGTTTCTTGAAGACTGGACTATTGATAGAGAAAGAGAGTCATTTTTAACATTAACCCACACAGCAAGAGAAGATATGTACGAGGGAGATTATTCCATTACTTTTTGGTTGTTTTTATGGAAAGGGGAATATATCAGATTTGAACAACATCAGCCAATAGGTGAAAAAGTTGCTAAGCATCATTTTAAAGTCACTAATATTATAAAAAAAATTGATATACCTGAATCACTTACAAATAAAGAAGAATTATTTACAGTTTTAAAAGAAGCGATGGACGTAAATGAAGGATCTGGAATTTTTGGCTCTGAAAAAAATAAATGTGAAATAACACTAGATTTAAGCGAGGTCCATTATGGAAAATAATGACTTAGAAGTATCAAATGCAATTAGGTCAATGCTATCAAGCACCGATGGGCTTGAAGGTCAGGCGTTGCGTAATAAATTAACAACGATCGTTAATGGGTTATCAATTGAAGCTAGTGGAAATAAAACTGTATTGTGGGCAGGCTATTATGATGTTGCTAAACAAATAGCCGAAATTGATGATCCGAATATAAGAGTACTTAATAAAACCGTTGCGCAATCAAGCTGGCTGACCCCTTGATTTCCTTGATTTACCCCTTGATTTCATTGATTTCAAAAGAATAAACTAAAGAGAACAGAAAATGACTTTTATAAATGAATACACCCCAGAAAAAGATAAAGAAAAATATAACTTTGCAGAATTAAATAAAAGGTCAAGATGTGGAGGTACAATTCCCAGTGGTGACTGGACGATTGATAGGGCGAATAATATCTGGATACATCAGTTGTATGTTGAGTCTGATCATACTGAAGCTGATGGTGGTTATACAGGGGTTTCTGTCTGGGATTATTATTGGAAGGGATATTTAATGTCAGTCAGAATAAAACTATTGGAATGTAGTGGTAAGCGAGGTCAAGATCTCTGGGCAAGAAAAAAATTATTAGATATTTCATTACCCTCAGAGCTTGAAGATAAACGGGATTGTGTATTAAAAGATTTGGAATTAGCACTGAGTGCGTTTAAAGAAAATGGTGTTTTATCCACAAGTTCAAGCTATAAACTTGTATTCGAACTATAGGGAGATAAATTTATGATGAATTTAAACCAAGCCCAGTCCGCACTTGCTGAATTAGTTTCTAGTGAATATACTCTTGCCGATCTAAAAAAATTGGTTGCCCAGGTTAATGTAGACAACGCTAAGGGGAGTATCACCGTCCTGTACAGTGGGAAAGTGAACAGTATTTCTACCGCTGGAATTGCTAAAGAAATGGCTGATGATGCCAATTTGAGGGTGATAGATAAGACTCATGCAGCTGACTTTTTGGTGTCTCGTGAATTTAAGGATGCTGTGGCTGCAAAATTTGGTTTGAACGTTGATGATATAGGCCGACTTGACTACACCCATCCATTAAACGAATGGTTGTTCGATGGCAAAACAGGAATATGGGCACAGACGTCAAAACGCTTTGTGGATGCTACTATTGGTGAAGTTAGAATTATGACAGCATCACCGCGCCCTGGTAGTGTATTATTTCAAACTGAAATTCCTGCCTTAATAGAACGATTAGATGCAGGGGAAATAACCAAAGTAGATGGCCTAACACGTACGCAAATTCTTGGTATTGGTAATTCATATTCTAATCCTGATAACTGGCTTAATGCGCTACGTAATTCAATAGTGAACAATGCAATTACACAAACACACTTTAGTCAACCTACAGTGAGTAATTATGCCCTATTTACGGATTTGACTGCCGAGAGTTTAAATGAACTGGTGTCAAATGCTTCAGATGAATTTAAAAATCAGTTGAGTTTACTTTTAGCTGACTTTGAGATACCAAGAGCGGCGACACGTGTACTAAGTAGGTTAGGGCCTCTTATGGGTGTGGTCTCATTGTCGATTGTTTCATTGCAAGCAGGTGCAGCCGAAGCTGCAGGTCGTCATGATGAAGCTAAACAAATTATGGAAGAATGGGCAGTAGATGAAGCTGGATCACTGGCTGGTGAGACAGTAGGTGCAGCAATTGCAAGTATAGCTATAGCTGCCGCATCGGTATCAGGCGTAACGATTTCAGTACCCGTAGCAGGTGCTATCGTACTGGGTGCAGCACTAATCGGTGGTTTCTACGGTGCAGACGGTGCCACCGATATGTACAACCGTTTCCAATACCTGGATGAAGCAGGTAAACATGACTTTCTAGAGCAAGTCGTTTTCGTCTTGTTCGGTGATTATACTGTTTCCGAATTACAACTGCCAGAAGGACTCTTGCTAGGTGATCGCATGACTTTAAATGCCGACTTTACCGACGCTGAGATTATGGCAAATGCACAAACCAGTATAGCCTGGCGCTATGCACTTGTTCATCTAAATACCTTCGTACTGGAGGGGGATGAAGCACTTTATGCACCCCATAACCAAAATGGCGAATTAGAGCTGGAAAACTTCTCCGAGTCTTATCTAAGTGATCGAGCAACAATGCTGGCATGGCGATTAAAATATGATAATTCATATAAAGACTATACCGAAGACTGGAATGCCTTTGACATAGTGGGTGATACCAACTTTATTGACCACTCAATTACCGTGAGTGATGGTCTGAATAAAAGTCCTCTAACTTTTAGAATTGATGGTGTTAACCCTTTAATATCAGGGGACCAGCAGATTATATTTGGCTCAACAAAGGATGATACGCTTGATGGCGATATTCTGGAAGACCACCTCTACGGAGGAGCCGGAGATGATATCTTAGCTGGAGGAAAAGGCAATGATTACCTCGAAGGAGGAATAGGCAATGACACCCTGGACGGCGGCAAAGGCAACGACCGTCTCTTAGGCGGCGCAGGCCACGACAGCTATCTATTCAACGCAGGCGATGAACGTATGACCATCAATGACTCCGATGGTGATGGCCGTATTGTCACAAAATCAGCAGCAGGCGATAAAACATTAGGCAGTGGCATAAAATTACTCACCGCAGGTGGTTCAGTTTATAAAGATCAAGAAGACAATATCTATACCTATGGCGCCAATCGCCTGGCTATCAAGCTGGTAGAAGGCGGTGATATTATTATTGAAGACTTTAGCTCAGGCCAACTGGGAATTACCCTGCCAACCGCCTCGGGATCAACATCAACACCACCAGCAACAGAAACTATCATCGGAGATCGAGGCTACAAAGATTTTGATCTGCTCACAGACGGTATCCAGACCCA
>ENA-OSET01000965-OSET01000965.1-sediment-metagenome-genome-assembly--contig:-NODE-965-length-31062-cov-3.257996_pt1 | contig 31062 bp, 30 predicted proteins | sample MGYA00237882_ERZ534229 | MGnify/ENA primary metagenome ERZ534229 (study PRJEB26408, sample SAMN06266212) | sediment metagenome | isolation source: Hudson Canyon methane seep mesocosm | place: USA:Hudson... | reverse complement strand
TTGAAACCATACCAGCCCAGCGTTTAATAGCGCCCAGCTACCAAATTAAAGTTTGAAAATCCTATTACAATTGAACCTGCTGCTTCCTAAAAGCTGATGGTGATGTTCCAAACCAGCGTTTAAACGCTCTAGTAAAGTTGCTTGGATCTTGAAACCCTAGCTGAAAGGCAATTTCGATGACTGACTGCTGGGGTCTGGACAAATAGTTTTTTGCCAGATCTTTTCTAACCTCTTCTAGCAAGCTCCTGAATGAAGATGACTCATCTTTCAATTTTCGCTGTAGCTGCCGGCTGCTGATATGTAATTCATTGGCAATAACTTCCTGGCTGGGTTCTCCCATTGCGAGCAGTGTAATTATTTTTTCTGTTACCTGTCTTGATAATGACTGCTTTAATAGCCGTGACAGGTAGCTTTGAACAACTTCATCATTTTTTAAGGCAATATCTCTATTTGCTGTTGTCAGTACCCGGTCAAGGTCTTCATTTTTGTAGTAAATTTCATTACAAGCTGATTCAAAATAAATTTCACAAGGTAGCAAGACCTTAAATCGGTCAATATCTTTTGGCTTAGAACGTTCAAATAGAATTTTTGTCGGCTTGGCACTACCACCCGTGATATCAGTCGATAGCTTTACCATTGTGGCGACAAAGGCATCGATAGCTTCTATAGCATACTCTTTTCCCGGCACTTTAACGTAACACAGTGCCGACTCGCTATTCCCTTGCTTAATTTGAATATCGAGTACATCACTAACGACTTTATAGTAGCGTTGCGTTCTTAACCACGCATCTCTAAGTGAAGCGCTCACCATAAGTGAGAACCCTAGGGCATGAAAGCTGGTAGGTAGTATGAAGTTCGGTACACTTAGACCGAATGTTTCATCGCCTGTTGTTTCAACAGCCAAGGCCCAGAGATGACTCATTTTCGATACCGGAATTCGACCTTCAGGGTCAATTAGACTATCAAGGGATATATCTGCACGTTGAAGTAACTGGCTGCTATCGACACCTCTTGCATTAATTGCAGTGCACACAACTTTAGCCCATGAAGCGATGGTTGTGGGCTCATCTTGCTTGGCAATTTTTGTGCTTTTATTAGGCATCTATTTATTAGTTATCTATTTATTAATTATCGACTTATTAGCCATCAACTACGCAGCTTGCGGACAGGCTTTTGTCACTTTAAGACCAGAAGGAGCTTTAAGTGTATGACACTATAACGTATGTATTGAAAGATAGAAGCACCGTTCAATAAAAAACGAATACTGATGATAGAAAAAACACAAACAGACGCCACATTCAACTTAACATAGCCTTTGTTAGTAGATATTATTACCGGCAAAGCGGGTTTAAAAGACACGTTTACCGGTGAAATTTTCAGCCGAAATGACGGACGTTTGAGTCATGAAAAAAATCAATTCATATTCATTAAAAAACCCGCAAGCCCAAAGGCAAACCAAGAAATAAACAGTAAAAACCAAGGTAAACGATGCTGTTTAACAACAATCGTTTCTACTACTTCTGGCTCACCCGCTACTTCCTTAGATTTCGCGATTGATTTTAACTGTTTGCTTAAATCTCTGGCTTTGGCTTTTTGCTGTTTTTTATATTGCTCAATTCCTTTTTGGATACCTTGGGCAATGAGCTTGGTTTGCTCTTTTGTTTGCCCTTGTTTTTGAGTGCCTCGCGCAATTTTCATTGCGTCTTCCTGGCTCTTCTCTGATGCTTCGGGGTGTCGTTTTGAATATTTTGCCATGTGTTTATCTGCCACTAAGGAAAGAAAAGGGAAACGCTTAAGCTGCCTTTTAAAAGGCTATATTAAAGCAGGCCAGCTAAACATCAACTATAGTTATTAAACAAAATAATCATTATTCAGGTTATTATGATGGATGCTCTCGATATTAGAACACTGTCTTTTACCACACTCTTTTTTGGCTTCATTTATGGTTTTGGCTTAATTATCTATTCGGTCAACCATAAAAAATTTAAAGGAATATCCATAATTGGCAATGCACTTTTGTGCATGAGTGTAGGCTTTTTACTACTAGGTCTGCGACAACATATTAATAGCTTCTTTTCCATTATTATTGCAAACTCAGCAATACTGGCTAGTATCCTTCTAATTTATGAAGGACTGGTTCGTTTCCTTCAAGTAGAAGTGACATGGGAGAAAACTTTTTCTATCTCGCTACTTGCCTTACTTTTAATTTTATTCCCTTACTTCACCTATATTAACCCTGACATTAATATCAGAGTTATTATTTTCTCTACCTTTTTATCTCTTCAGTGCTTATTAGTCAGTAACGCCCTGCTCTATAAAATTAAGCATTATCGTAGCGAGGCAGTAACATTTTTGGGCCTTATGTTTTTAATCATCGCCTTATTTTTTGCTTTCCGGTCAATTTGGACAGCCAGCGAAATTAAAATAATTAACTTCATGAATGCAGGTTTAATTCATGGTTTGGCTATTGTTATTTTTCATTTCATGACCTTAGCTACCAGTTTTTGTGTTATTTGGATTGCTAGTAGCATTTTAGAGAGAGAACTCATAAAACAAGCTCGCATTGACCCACTCACCTTGGTTTATAACCGCAGAGCACTCACAGAGTTAGCAACTATAGAAATGTCACGAGTAATTCGAAATGATCACCCTTTAGCAATGATTATCTGTGATATCGACCATTTCAAACACTTTAATGACCAACACGGGCACCAGGCAGGCGATAAAGTATTGGTAGACTTTGCTTCTATTCTCAAGTCGAATGTACGTGAGCACGACCTTGTTTCACGTTATGGCGGAGAAGAATTTCTTATTTTATTACCCGAGACGAACCTTGAACACGCAGCCATTATTGCAGAAAAACTAAGAGTTAAAATCATGAACCATCAACTAGTCATCCCACCGAATAAAACACTCTCTATTACGGCTAGCTTTGGTGTCGCTAATTACCAAAAAGGCGTTACAGACTGGAAACAGATCGTTAAAACGGCAGACAGAGCCTTATATCAAGCAAAAAACACAGGTAGAAATAGGGTTGTAGCCGAACAGACTGAATTTGAACAAATTGTATTTACTTAAATAGATATTAAACACTTTTTTAGAACTAGGTTGGCTATTTTCGCGTTGATGACTCCGATTCAATACGTCGCATAATTTCATCAACTTTCTGGCTTTCAAGCGGCATTGTTTTATTATTTCCAATAAGGTCTACGGTCGTTTGCAGGTTTTTTAAATAATTCCGACAATTCTTACACATAGCCAAATGTAGAAGTACGGAAGCCTTCTTTTTAAACGGAAGCACGTTCTCTAAATAATCATCTGACAACATTGATAGCGCTTTGCAACTTAACACTGGCCTGTCTCCTGAAATTTTTCAATATTCTCAAACACCTTATGTCTCGCCCGATGAATCAGTACTCTGACATTAGATGCACTCACATCAAGAATGTTACAAATTTCATCCAAACTGATGCCATGCATATCTTTTAAGCTCAAAGCGTTGCGTGCTTGCTCACTTAGGTTGGCCATAAATTTATTCAGACAGATCTTGAACTGTTCATTATTCAGCAAGGCTTCTGGAGTATCGTTATTACAATTTCCAGCGCTATAATTTGAAGTCTGCCAGTTTGAAGGAGGCTTGGACCAATGGCCGTCTTGGGCAAAACGATCTAAAAAACTATCATCATCTCCTTGAGATAAATCACTCATAGAAATGGTTCGGGATTCTTTTCTCAAACGAGTTTTAGCTTCATTGGAAGCAATACTAATCAGCCATGTTTTAACACTTGAACGGCCTTCAAACTTAGCTAAATTTTTATAGGCTGATAGCCAGGCTTCCTGCACAACTTCTTCAGCCAAAGATGTACCTATGATGGACCTCGCTACGACAAGCATGACACTGTAATATCTTTCAACTAGTATTTTAAAAGCTTTATGGTCTTTTATTGCCGCAGCAACAAGCTGTTTATCATCCATACTTTTCCAACAATTAAAAAGTGAACCTATTTATCCTAAAGGGGTCTCTGTGTTATAGAAATAGAAAGCTATAGAAACAGAAAAGCCATTGAAACAAAAATATGCGACTACCGACAGGAATAATATGAATCTGTTTTTAAGTATTTTATTTATCGTTTTATCTTTTATCTCTACAAGTGTTTCAGCAGAGACATTTAAATCTGCGGCAAACTTTGAGTTACCCGATATCTATAATGGAAATATGGTTAGCTTGGAAGACTACCGAGGTTCGGTTGTACTCGTCGATTTCTGGGCTTCATGGTGTGGCCCCTGCCAAGCATCTTTACCTGAATACAATAAACTTAGAAACAAACTCCAGGCGACACTTCCCAAAGATAAGTTTGAGATTTTAGCTATCAATGTAGATGGTAGTAGAGAAGAAGCGATGCGCTTTTTGAATAAACACTCACTAACGTTTCCAATACTAAAAGAATCATCAGGAAAATCTCAACGCGCGTATGAACTACTGGCCATGCCAACCTCTTTTTTGGTTGACCAGCAAGGCTTTATCCGAATTGCCCATGCAGGCTTCAACCCTGGTTATATCGTTCAATTAGAAAATGAAATACTAAAACTCGTCAATGAAGAATAGGTTCCTTTAGGTTTGCAAGTGCCCTATAGTTAAGTCACTTTTCTATCCTGAGCCCTTCATATAAAAGGACAAACTATGAGCAATATAATTGCCGCTGCAGGTCTTATTCTGCTACGACAAAACGACTCAACAAAGCAGTTTGAAGTACTGTTATTAAAGCGTAATACAAAACTCAGAGTTCATGGCGGTAATTGGGTCTTTCCGGGCGGTAAAGTCGATGTACAAGACTATCAGGTGCTCAACCACCGTCCTTCAGAAATAGACATAAAAAATCCGCCTCCCCTATCACCCAGTGATTACCTTAAACTAATGACACAAACGGCCTTGCGTGAAACATTAGAAGAAGCAGACATTACGATGGAGGGTGCACAGCTACAATATTTCTCCAGATGGCTAACACCCAAAGCACTTGTTAAACGCTTCGACACTTGTTTTTTTATCGCCCAGCTAAACAGCCATAAAGATGTAAAAGTTGATGGTAGTGAAATCATCGATTATCAATGGATCTCACCGGAGAAAAGTCTGGCGTTACATGAAAAAGGTGAAATAGCTGTGCCACCTGCTACCTTCGTTTCCCTCAGCTCTTTAAGTCAGTTTACAAAGGCAGAAGGTGCGATTAGCGCGCTATGTGAAACCCCTATACATTATCGCCCTAAGCTTATTACAAGTAACAAAGGTTTATGTTCGTTGTATGAAGAAGATGCGGCCTATCAAAATGAGGACCTTTTAATAGCAGGTAAACGCCATCGTTTGGAAATGAATGCAGACCACTTCAACTATATTGTTACGTATAAGTAGTTTCGCCTTCTACCTAAGCACTATAGACATTAATGAACAGGCTGTTTAATCTGGCTTGCGTACATAAATAAAAATAACAAACTAGCACTAAAATTTTCACTACAAGCGACAATACAAACAACCATTACCTTAAGGGAAACCCAAATATAATGAAACTAGAAACCTTAGCCATCCATGCTGGCTACTCGCCTGACCCGACCACCAAAGCAGTTGCGGTACCTTTATTCCAGACAAGCTCTTATGCTTTTGATAACACCCAACATGGCGCGGATTTATTCGACCTGAAAGTACCTGGCAATATTTACAGCCGTATCATGAACCCGACCAATGATGTACTTGAACAAAGACTCACCCAAATGGAAGGTGGTATTGGCGCGTTGACGATGGCCTCAGGTATGGCAGCCATTACGGCATCTATTCAGGCAATCTGTGAAGCAGGTGATAACATCGTTAGTGTGAAACAACTTTACGGCGGCACCTATAATTTGTTTGCTCACACCTTCCCCAAACAAGGCATTGAAGTGCGTTTCACAGATGGTGATGATATCGCTTCATTTGCGCCCTTAATTGATACAAACACCAAGGCTGTTTTTTGTGAGTCAATTGGTAACCCTTTGGGCAATGTTATTGACATAAAAGCTTTAGCTGACCTTGCCCACCAACATGGTGTTCCTCTTATTGTAGACAACACCGTTGCCACCCCTGCACTATGCCGCCCCTTTGAATATGGGGCTGACATTGTGGTGCACTCATTAACAAAATACATTGGCGGCCACGGCACGACTATTGGCGGTGCTATTATTGATTCAGGTAAGTTCCCTTGGGCTGAGCATAAAGAACGGTTTGCAGTAATGAATGAGCCAGACCCTTCTTATCATGGCGTTGTTTACGCTGAAGCACTCGGCGAAGCGGCTTATATTGGTCGGTGTCGTGTTGTACCACTGAGAAATATGGGGGCAGCATTATCCCCGTTCAATTCTCTAATGATTATGCAAGGCTTGGAAACCCTGGTACTAAGAATGGAGCGCCATTGTGAAAATGCTCAAAAGGTCGCTGAATTCTTGAACCAGCGCTCTGAAGTGGAGTGGGTCAACTTCGCAGGCCTTGAAAACAGTAAATACTATGCACTAGCCAAAGATTATATGAATGGAACACCTTCAAGCATTCTATCATTTGGCATTAAAGGTGGTATTGAGGCCGGTGCGAAGTTTATTGATGCGCTGGAGTTGATTGTTCGTCTAGTAAATATTGGTGATGCAAAATCACTGGCTTGCCACCCAGCGTCCACAACGCATCGTCAGCTAAATGACGATGAATTAAAAGGTGCGGGAGTATCAAGAGATATGGTCAGGCTTTCAATCGGTATTGAAAACATTGATGATATTCTGTCTGATATTACCCAAGCATTAGATGCATCACAGAGGTAAACAAAGTGAAGAAATGGCAGTGTGAAGTTTGTGGTTTGATTTATGATGAAGCGGAGGGCTGGCCTGATGACGGTATTGCCTCAGGTACAACCTGGGAAAATATCCCTGATGACTGGGTGTGCCCAGACTGCTCTGCAAGTAAAGATCAATTTGAGATGGTAGAAATCTAAGATATATGTCTACTATGTTTGATAAGGCAATCATTACTCAGGCGCTGTATGTTTCTCAGAAGTAGGTTTTGAAGACTAAAGAAAAGGCGACTTTTACCTCATCGTCTTTTCTCTTCTCGTCTGAAAAAGATAGCTTATTGTATGCAACACTTAGCATGTGACACGGAACCGATTCAGTTTAATAACTAAGCCGGTATGGGTGTCTCTTCATAAACCTTACTCCCTCGATCATGCTCAGGTTTATAGCTCGCTCTTTTCCATTGCTCAATTAAAGATTGGTTCTGATGATCCCATGGGTGAAAGTCATCACGAAAGAAATCTTTATAAGGTTTACGCAATTTTTTCAACAAGCCGTCTTTACCAACCTGAAATTGAGTGTAGCCCTTGATATCCCTCCAGCTTGGCATGGTGCGAGACCACCACATTAGTTTCAGCATATATTCATTCACTCGTCTCATAAACTTTAGCGCAGCACGTTTCTGAGTTCTCTTGAGTAAAGCCCGATCACCAACGCATTCCATATATAAGTCAAATGCGACACTTTTATGTTCAATTTCTTCAACGGAGTGCCACAACATTAACTCATAAATAGTTTCATCCATACCTTTCAAGGTATTGTTATTAGTGAGCAACTCATGCGCTAAAATAGCCGTTTGATGCTCAAAACAAACGGTATAGGCAAGACGTTCTGCATCTGACAAACCCACAATATCCTCAGCCACAACCTTTATAAAATCTTCTTCCAAACGTACAGCATCAAAACCTAAATTTTTCAGTACTTCATTAAACTTTTTATGCTGAAGACTATGATGCCCCTCTTGTCCGATAAAACCACTAATTTGTTTTTTCAAATCGGGGTCTTTTACTTGATCTTTGAATAAACGTACCGATGCGATGAACTCACTTTCTCCAGCGGGAAAAGTTGCTGAAAGTGCAGCAATATAGGCAGATTTCAGCAGATTATTGTCAAAGAAATAACGCTGCTCTACATCACTAAATGGAAAATTCATCCTTCTTGCTTTAATCATAAAAGGGGTGTGTGATGTGGTGTTCGAATTAGTGTTCATTGAGTCACCTATTTCGTTATTTGTTTTATATTTATGTAAGCGGTCATTTTGACTGAGTTAATAATGGCCAATTGAACTAATATAAAACAGGTGATACGGTATCAACATTATGGTGATTTGAGCTCAAAATGAAATTTACTGTTCCTCCCGAAACCTTACTTGCTTCTGGTGACTATCTCGCCATCGTGCGTGACTTTGCCTTAAGTAAAGGGGTAAGCCCCAGCATTTTACTTAAAGACACCAACATTGAGCTTGATGACCTGATTAACCCGCCCGCACTCATCAAAAACCTTATTTTTAACCATGTTGGCGTAAACCTATACCACCAGCTCAAGAGCCCGATTTCTGAAGCCATTGAGTTTGGTTTAAGTATGACAACAGCCAGTCATGGCTCTTTAGGTGTTGCAGTTCAATGTGCTCAAAATTTAGATGCTGCGCTAAATGTTTTGGTTCATTTTTTTAACACCCGAATTAATGCACAAGACATAAAGATCATTGAGACAGAACATCACATTTTAGCCTACCTGGTTTGTAAATATGATGACCCTGATACAGAAGAACAGGTACAACACTTTTTCGATTTATCGGCACTCATAAGCATTGCAACAAATATGCAGCACATGCTAGATACTAGCGTGCTTGAAGGAAGCATCTGCATACACATCAACAAACCTGAACCCCAAGATTTCCCCCACCATTTGTTGAGTGGAAAAATCACAGCACTATTTGATCAAAAGACACTTGAATTACGCGTTCCTAAAAGCTGGATGCACAGCCCCCTGAATATATCCAACCCTGAATTAGCGAAAGCTGCTGCACAAAAGTGTGCCGATGAACTGAAGGTTCTTAGCCCACAAGACCTAGTCTCTAAAGTTAAACAACGCATTCGAGAAGCGGATAATCATATTCCAAAAATAGATAAAATTGCTCAAGAATTTTTTATGTCGGAGGCAACATTTAAACGTCGTTTAAAAGAACAAGGCACCACCTACCAGCAACTGAAAAACGTGGAACGGTTTGAATTAGCAAAATCATTTATTCTAGCGGGAGAAATGTCTCTTGAAGCGATTTCTTTGCACTTAGGCTTTAGTGATGCCTCTAATTTCACCAAAGCATTTAAAACTTGGTGCGGTTTGAGTCCAAAGCAGTTTAGGGAAATAAATAATTGATATTGAGCCTCAATTATAATCATAACGACACAATTAAAACGAATAGCTAGGTTATACTAACGTTATTCTCTAATCACCTAAATTGGTGCATATAGCATTAGCATATTCGATAAAAATATTTTCACTGAAAAGTCTCTTGAAATTATTCAAGCTGGGCATTTTCTCTACCAGCAGGGTTGGTCTCCTGCGACGAGTAGTAACTATTCTACTCGGGTAAGCGCTCAACATGTTGCAATAACCGCTTCTGGCAAGCATAAAGGTGAGTTGAAAAACGAAGACATTATTGTAGTCAATCTACAAGGCCAGGCAATTAACAATCAGGAAAAACCTTCCGCTGAGACTTTACTACATACTTCACTGTATGAACTGTTTCCCGCTACCGGCGCTGTTTTGCATACGCACTCTATAGCTGCCACGGTGCTAAGCCGTTATTTAAGCGGTCAAGCTTGTTTAGCACTGCAAGGCTATGAAATGCAAAAAGCACTTACAGGTCAGTCCACACATACCGCAAAATTAGAGATTCCTATCTTTGAAAACAATCAGGATATTGCCTCCCTTGCCAGGGAAGCGACATCTTATTTTGAACAACACCCTCAAGTACCCGCTTACTTAATTCGAGGCCATGGTTTATATACTTGGGGAAAAGATATGCAAACCTGCCTACGCCATATCGAAGCACTAGAGTTTTTACTTCAGTGCCAAATTGAACAAATAAAAATGGGGAAATGACAAGTAAGCAGTCGATTATCAATCGTTCAATACACAAGCTAACAATACAGAAGAGAAAAGCGATGACAATATTAAGAATTTATGACGAACAGAACCCCAAAAGCCCCGAAGCAGTCATCGAAGACTACGCTGACATTGCCAATGCCTTACATGATATGGGGATTTGTTTTGAACGTTGGCCCATGCGAGAACTTAAACAAGGAGCATCGCAAGAAGATGTGCTTGCCGCTTATGCTACAGAAATTATGCATTTTAATGCCGAAGAATGTCAATTCTCAACAGCCGATGTAATCAGCCTAACCCCCGAGCACCCTGACAAAAAAGCTCTACGCCAGAAGTTTTTAAGTGAACACCAACATACTGAAGACGAAGTACGTTTTTTTGCTGCCGGCCAAGGGCTATTTTATCTGCATATCGACAACAAAGTTTATGTGATTTTGTGCCAGGCAGGTGATTTAATCAGCGTGCCAGATGGGGCCAAGCACTGGTTTGATATGGGGCCTGAACCCAGCTTCACTTGTATTCGCTTATTCTCAAACCCTGAAGGCTGGGTGGCTGATTTTACCGGTGATAACATTGCAGAAAAATTCCCTCGTTTTGAAACACTTGTAGGGTAGTTATTCAATGATCTCAAGCATTGTCACAGACATTGAAGGCACCACTAGCTCAATTAGCTTCGTACACGAAGTATTGTTTCCCTATGCCAGCGAAAACCTGGAAGCCTTTGTGATACGACATAAGAATGAGCCTGACGTACAGACTCAGTTAGCCGAGGCAGCCAGTATTGCGAAAATCAATGCGTCCGACGCTCCAGCGATCATAAAACAGTTATTACAATGGATTGCTGACGATCAAAAAGTAACCCCCTTAAAAGCGCTTCAAGGCATGATTTGGAAGCAGGGTTATGAAAATGGTGACTTTCAAGGCCATGTTTATGACGATGCCTACTTAGGCTTAAAGCGCTGGCATCAGTCGGGCATTAAGTTGTATGTCTATTCTTCGGGCTCAGTCGCTGCACAAAAACTATTATTTTCGCACACTAAACACGGTAATTTAGATCCCTTATTCACGGGCAATTTTGACACTCGGATAGGAGGAAAAAAAGAGCCCGAAGCTTACCAAAAAATATTAACCGAGCTAAATAAACCAGCGAAGGAGGTGCTCTTTTTATCCGATATTCTTGAGGAATTAGATGCAGCAAAAGCTGTTGGTATGTTTACTTGCTGGCTCGTTCGTAAAGACCAAAAACCTAATTCGGATAGACATATTGTTGTAGATTCATTTGAGGATATTGCCCTGGGAGATTTTAAATAAGCAGATGAAACTTTTCTACAGTCACGACAATCCTCTGTTTGTATACAATATTCGAAATATCTTCGTAAACAACCAAATTCGATGCGAGATCAAAAACGATATTTTATGCTCGGCAGCCGGCGAGGCACCGCCAATTACTGTTTGGCCTGAACTTTGGGTTATTCGAGAAAGAGACTACCAAAAAGCCGAAAAGCTCTTACATGAAGCCCTACATGAAGATCCTAAAGCCACCTCATGGTTTTGTCAGCACTGCAGTGAAACCAACCCTCCTGCTTTTGAGCTTTGCTGGAAATGTGGGAAGGAGCACTCTTAAAGGCAGTCTAAAAGTCCATTTTAAAGACAAATAAAACTACGATTTAGATAACAAGAGCTAAGAAACCTTAAAACATTTCCAAGCCACCGGTTTCAATAAACTCATCAACGGTTTGTTCACTTAATTCAAAATTCTCTGGTGACCAATCCAGATTGAAAATCAATTTATGGGTAATCACTAGGGGTTCCAAGTCACCATTTTTATCACAAATTTGGTAACGATAGCAGAGCTGGGGTTTCGAGGTGCCAAAGGATATATAACGTTTATCCGGGTCAATGAAAATAGGCACTTGTGTGCGACTTGCACAACTATCAAGTTCATTGCCATAGCCCATAAACTCTCGTCTGATCGCCCCCCACATTTCATTGGTAAGATTACTAATTAAAGTATTCGCATCCATCTCAGGAATATCACTGGCATCAATAGCGGTCTTTTTAGCTTGGATGTAAGCTGAAATATTACCTTTGCTTGCTTGCAGCATCATATAACCACGGCACCATTTGCTTTCTAGTGCGATTAAACTATTAAAGCCATCCATTAATTTATCACGCACTAAAAAAGGCGCTTCACTCTTTATATCGACTCCATTAAAACCATGCTTTAGGCACTCTTGTGAGACATCACGTATTCCTTGAACAATGTCCATAGGATAAAAATCACCAAATAAATTCTCATTCACAAGATTTTTTAAGGCTTCCAAATTTGATAAACAATAAGCACCTGAGAATATCTCTTGGTACTTTTCAGGGAGATCGTTTAGATTATTTGCATCATAACGCCTCAAAAATATAGGTAAATCAGGGCGTTCGTGATGAATTTTGTAAGATAGGGCTAATGAGTCAACCCCCTTTGAAACAGGTTCTTCAGATATCAATATCGCGCCAAAGTCTATATTACTTTGCATCACATCATGAACACTTTGTATTGAAGCTCTTAAACCGACTAAATGATTTTCTTGGCAGAATATTTTAAGTACACCGAAAGCCGCTTCATCTCCATCGAGCACAAGCACCTTACTAATAAGTTCCATTTCTTGATCCATGCACCATTCCTCATGCAGTTATTATTTTTTTGCTAGCGCATTCAAATGGCTAAGCCATGAAAAGTATAGCCACTAAGTGGATACTTACAAATTTTACCCTTCAATTGCCTTTTAATACTACAAAACCATAAACGAATTACGCCTTAGATCCTTTCATTTTAATCATGCAAACAAATGTAAACTCACACTTCAAACATTGGCTTTTTAACCAAACTCCCACCTAAACTGAAAATGTAGATCCCCTTTAATGGAAATGAAAAGTTGTGGAGTAGGCCTATGAGCGTTAGATCTGGAGAACTCAACAAGAACTGGTTTAGAAGCGGTCGCTTTATGCATGTGAATGACCAGTGGTTTTTCATCACACGAGAAATGACGGAGGAAGGTCCTTTTAGCTCGAAGCAAGAAGCTGAAATGGAGCTTTTGCTCTATATACGCCATGCAAATGATGCTTTATTCAAAGATAGTGCTTAACCACTACAACTTAGAAACCTTCTAGTCAGTGAATTAAATTGAAAATGCCTTATTTCACCCAGCCTGCTTGACCGCTTAATACCAAGCCTTTAAATTACCTTGGTATTAAATTTATAAGTGCATCCCATTTTATCCATGACTAGAGCCCCTTCATGAAATATATAAACACGCCTGAATTTGGTGGACCAGAGGTACTAACACTTGCCGAAGGCCAAAAACCTGAAATAAAAGACGATGAAGTATTAATTCATGTGGCCGCAGCAGGGGTGAATCGACCTGATGTAATCCAACGCTCGGGAAATTATCCTGCCCCCAAAGGTGCCTCTCCTATCCTGGGTTTAGAAGTAGCAGGGGAAGTCGTACAAGTTGGTGTAAAAGTGAGCACCTGGAAAGTAGGCGACACCGTATGCGCACTAACGAATGGTGGCGGTTATGCAGAATATGTAGCCGTGCCTGAAGGACAGTGCTTAATCATTCCAGACGGTTTATCCATGATTGAAGCTGCCGCCTTGCCCGAAACTAATTTTACCGTTTGGTCTAATGTATTTGACCGAGCCCAGTTGAGTGCGGGTGAGAGTTTCTTAGTACATGGTGGCTCAAGTGGTATTGGCACCACGGCGATTCAACTCGCCAAGGTAATGGGGGCTCGGGTATTTACCACGGCAGGTAGTGAAGATAAATGTAATGTCTGCCGCAAACTTGGAGCGGAGTTAGCGATTAATTATCATCATGATGATTTTCTAGAGCAACTTAAAGAATCAACAGAAGGCAAAGGGGTTGATGTTATTCTCGATATGGTTGGCGGTGACTATATTCAAAAGAATTTAAAATTAGCGGCTTTAGAAGGTCGCATCGTTAATATTGCCTACCTTCAAGGCCCTGTTGCCAAAGTGAACTTTCTGCCAGTGATGCTAAAGCGCTTAACGGTGACAGGCTCAACACTACGCCCTCAATCAGCTCAAACCAAACAAGGTATTGCGCAAGCTTTACAAGAAAAGATTTGGCCATTTTACGCAAACCAAGCCATTAAGCCTGTTATTGCAGAAGTTTTCCCACTAAGCAAAGCGGCTGAAGCCCACCGTTTAATGGAGAGTAACCAGCATATTGGTAAAATAGTATTTGATTTGAGTCTATAAAGTGAAGGCTACGACTATGATAGAACGCGTTAGCATTCCTGAATACTTTAATATTGGCCATGCTTGCACAGAACCTGATGTTTTGGAGCATGATTCAACCCAAACAGCCATTATTGTTGATCAAGACCAACAAGGTATTCAAAGTCTAAGCTATGCAGAGCTGGCCGCACAATCCAACCGCTTTGCACACGCGTTAAAACATTCGGGTATTAAACAACAAGACCGAGTTTTATTGTGGCTTCCCAATAGTATTGAGTTTCCAATCGCTTTTTTTGGTACTTTAAAACTAGGGGCCATTGCCGTGCCCTCTTCCATACTCCTCACAGGAGAAGAGCTGGATTATTTAGCCAAGGATTCAGGCTCTCGCATACTCGTTACCACAACTGAATTATGGCATCGCCTACAAGCATTCCAAACTCATAGCCATGCCTTAGAGCAAGTTATACTCATTGATGACAATGACCTTAAATCATCAACTTCAGATGCATCAAACCATATAAAGTGCCTTAATTTTAAGGCGTTTATTGCACAACACACTGCCGATGCGATGCATAGCAAAACCAAAGCCAATGACCCGGCTTATTTGGTATATACCTCAGGTACAACTGGCTACCCTAAAGGTGTGTTGCATGCTCATCGTGCATTACTGGGCCGTACGCCCTCGGCCAAGTTCTGGTTTAATTACCAAGAAAATGATCGCATCCTGCATTCAGGGAAATTCAACTGGACTTATGTACTTGGCACCGCCCTGATGGACCCATTGTTATTAGGCAAAACAGTCGTGGTTTATGAAGGTGTAAATGATGCTGAAACATGGCCAAAGTTAATCGCTAAACATCAATGCACGATATTTATTGGCGTCCCGACTATTTATCGGCAAATCATTCAAAAAACAGCATTCAACGCGAAAGACCTACCTTCACTTAAGCACTGTATGTGTGCAGGAGAACATTTATCCAATGAAATGCTAAGCGCCTGGAAGCAGCGTTTTGAGTTAAATATTTACGAAGCAATTGGCATGTCTGAATGCTCTTATTATTTATCACAACATGTAGGCCGTCCAATTCGACCCGGTTCAGCAGGTTTCCCTCAACCTGGTCACCATATCGCACTTTTAGATCAAGCTATGAAGCCAGTCGGTGATGAACAAGAAGGCATGCTGTGTATTGGTTTGGATGACCCAGGCTTATTTATTGAATATTGGCATTTACCTGAAACTACGCAGGCTTCAAGACAGGGAAACTATTTCCTCACAGGTGATTATGCCCGCAGGGATAAAGACGGTTATATTTGGTTTTTAGGTCGCAAAGACGACATTATTAACAGCTTTGGTTTTCGTATTTCACCGCATGAAATTGAACGTGTAATCAAAACCCACCCGGAAATAGCCGACTGCGTTGCATTAGAAGAAAACGCAGGAAAAGATAAAACACTGGTTGTGGTTTGTGTCATTGTCAAGGATCAAAAAGCCATTGAAGAGACACAAATAATTGCTTTTTCAGAACAACATTTAGCTAAATACAAAGTACCCAAGAAAGTTTATGTGATGAAAAACTTTCCGCGTACAGCCAATGGCAAAATACTACGAAAACAATTGCAAGCCATGTTATAAAATCTGGAATTAACCGATAAGTGCGACCTAACTCACACTAAGAAAAATTTCACCAATTAGCCATTATTAATTATCACATTTCATTACCCCATTTGGAGTAATGCACCTATACTTTATGTCGTCATTTTTTTGAGGCCATTAAGGCCTTTCGTTAAAGCCAATAACACATGCAGGTAAGCAATGAATAACACACAGCACTCCGTGGTGAAAGAAACATTAACAGGGAAAAATATTTTAATTACTGGCTGTACAGGTTTTTTAGGAAAGGTTTTACTCGAAAAAATCATTCGCTCTATTCCCGGTGTAGCGAGTGTAAATATACTCATTAGAGCAAGTTCAAAACATAATAACGCCCAAGATCGTTTCAAAAAAGAAGTGCTAAGTTCTTCTATTTTTGACTACCTTAAAAGTACAAACAAGAAAGCCTTTGACGAATTTTGCGTTCAAAAGTTAAACGTAGTTAGTGGTGAGTTAACACAAACAAAATTTGGTTTGGATGCAGAACACTTTAATGAATTGGCAAACAGAATTGACCTTATTGTCAATTCTGCTGCCAGCGTCAACTTTCGTGAAGCACTCGATAAAGCTTTAAAAATAAACACGCTTTGCCTGCATAATATTATTGAGTTATCGAAACGGGGAAATGACATTCCCGTCGTACAAGTATCCACCTGCTATGTACATGGTTATAATAAAGGCGATATCTACGAAGAAACCTCTGCCCCCTCAGGCCGAAATTATTCAAGAAGAAATGGCATTCCCCGTAATGAAAAGGGGCTTTATCAAGTAGAAGGTTTACTCTCAAAATTAAAAGATAAAATCACCAATACCCGAGTACCTTCTGACAGTAAATCCGAGCAAATCAAATCACTTGTCGATTTAGGTATTGCAGAAGCCAAACACTATGGCTGGAACGATACTTATACGTTTACTAAATGGATGGGAGAGCAGCTATTAATCGAAAAGCTGGATCAAAAATCATTATCTATTGTTCGTCCGGCCATTATTGAAAGCACACTTCAAAGCCCGGTCCCCGGTTGGATTGAAGGTGTAAAAGTGGCAGATGCCATCGTTTTTGCCTATGCCCGAGGAAAAATCGCTTACTTTCCTGCAAATGATGACGCAACTATGGATATTATTCCCGCTGATTTAGTCGCAAATAGTATTATCCTGGCAATGACAAAAGTATTTATTTCCCCTAATGAAACCAATATTTACCAATGCTGTAGCAGTGGTTCAAATCCTGCTAAGGTCGGTGTCCTTAAAGACATGATGGTTGAAGAAGCACAAAAAAACTATCAAGCTTACCCCAAGCTATTCAAAAACAAAAAACCAGCTAAAGACTTCACTTTTGTTTCAAAGTCAGTTTTTGAAACGGCGATTAAAGCGCTCAAAATGCCTTTAGGTATTTTAAACGACGTCAAATCATTTTTAGGTCAAGAGAGTAGCCAGGATAAAATGTTGAAAAACATCGATACTGCACTTACTTTATCAACCACATTCTCTTTTTATGGTTTCCCTAAATACAGCTTTCATAATGGTAAATTACTCGCCCTGGCAGAAGAATTGGGTGAAAGCTCTGACGGCGAGTTTCCCGTCGATGCAAAACTAATTAACTGGGCGGAGTACTTCGGCAAAAATCACCTTGCGGGTCTTGAAAAGTATGCACTCAAGGCATCTAAAATCCCTGTACCCAAGAAAATAAAAGCGAAGGCTTAATCCATAAGGAAGGTAAAGCGAAAAGCTTTCCGGCATATTAACTGTAGTCACCTGCAAGGCTGCTAATCAATTTTTTAACAGTCTTTATTTGGCCAGATAGGTTTCGATATCTGCCGCTATTTCTTTAGGTTCTAAATTGGGTGCGTAGCGCTTAATAACCTTGCCTTCTTTGTCGACAAGAAACTTGGTAAAATTCCACTTTATTTTTTCAGAACCTAACAAGCCTCTGGCTTCAGATTTAAGCAACTGATATAGCGGATGGGTGTTATCACCATTTACTTCAATTTTTGAAAACATGGGAAAAGTAACACCATAGTTTAAAGAACAAAACTCACTGATTTCACTATCACTCCCTGGATCTTGCTTTAAAAACTGGTTGCAAGGAAAACCTAATATTTCCAAACCTTGATCTTTATACTGCCCATACAGATCTTCAAGCCCAGTAAATTGGGAGGTAAAGCCGCACTTACTTGCCGTATTTACGATCAATAATACTTTTCCTTGATAGTTTTCAAGCGCTGACTCTTTCCCTGAAATAGTTTTTACTTTGATTCCGTACAAGTCACTCATTGTTTTCCCTTTTATTGTTCATTAAAGCGAACATCTTTTTTTGTGGCCGCCTATTTTACGAACACAAAGGATACCGCTAATATTATTTGAATCCTAGGTTATACTAAATGTATGTATCACATTGAACACTAGGAAGTTTACTTGCAAACCTCGCCTCAAACAGCCTCTTTATTTAACTATTATAATTTTTATAAAGTAGTGATCGGCATACTTTTATTAGGTATGTCTTTTTCACAGCAGGGAATGATCAAAGAGTTTAGATACCCTGATTTTTTTCAGATACTAACACTTAGCTATTTTCTTCTAAATATCACCGCACTAGTATTTTTCCGCTTTGTACTTTCAAGTAGCCCACGACAAGTTTTTACGATTATCTCGCTAGATATTTTGATATTACACGGCTTATTTTACTTTGGTACAGGTATTTCTGGTGGCCTTGTCAATCTAGTGGTGATTACCGTCGCCGCAGGTAATATTATCATACGCGGTAGGATTGGTTTATCTTTCGCAGCAACAGCGAGTTTATTATCGCTTGGCATTGAAATTGAAAGGCTACTGGCAGACATTCAGGTCGTTAATAACCTCGCGCGCGCTGGTTTGATGGGCTGCATCTATTTTGCCAGCGCTTATATGCTGCAGTATTTTTCCGTACGTGTTACCCAAAGTGAATCACTTGCCAAGCAACGTGAGCTAGACCTGATTGAACTTGAAAAAATCAACCACCAGATTATTCAAAGTATGCGTACTGGCATCATCGTATGTAATAGCGACTTCAGGATCAAACTGATTAACCAGGCCTGTAAAGATTTAATTGGCCTAGAGCCTAACCACGCCCTCCCTGCACAGATCATTGACCGTATTCATTTGTGGCATAGCAATCCGGGCGTACGCACCACGCCTTTTAAAACAACAGTAGAAAAACCTTTGGTCCAGGCCAACTTTTCACACCTTCAGCAAAGCTTGCAATCTGATATTTTAATTTTTATTGATGACACTCGTCTTATGACCCAACAAGCACAGCAATTAAAACTTGCATCACTAGGTCGATTAACGGCAAGTATTGCCCACGAAGTACGCAACCCTCTCGGTGCGATTAGCCATGCGACACAGCTTTTAGCAGAATCAGAAAATTTGGATACTGCCGATAGAAAAATGACTGATATTATTCAGCGTCATTCGAAGCGGGTAAATTTAATCATTGAAAACACCCTACAACTTAGCCGACGTTCAGAGCCACAAACAGAAGATATTGCTTTAAAAGCCTGGTTGGAAAATATTGTGCATGAATACACCAGCCAAAGAGAAGGTTTTGCTAAGATTAAATTAGAAATCCTAAACCCTATGGCAAGCGCTCGTTTCGATGCCAACCAGATTGAACAAGTGTTAATCAATCTTATAGACAACGGGATTCGCCATGGTACAAAGCAAAATCCTGAAGCAATATTAACGGTTAAACTTGCTGAAACATATGAAAACGAGCAAGCCTATATTGATGTAATCGACCAGGGAACCGGCATTTCAGAAGAAAACGGGCTGCATTTATTTGAACCCTTTTTCACCACAGAAAGCCAGGGTACCGGACTCGGACTTTATCTTTCACGAGAAATGTGCGAAGCGAACCAAGCCCAGCTAGACTATATCAATACCGATGCTTCTGGCACATGCTTTAGACTCATGTTCGCGCACCATAAGCGCATTGTCTGAATAACTTTATCTGAACACATAAGCCTGAATGTCTGAAACCAACTAAATCACAAGAAAAGATAGCAGAATGATATGACTAATAAACGCGCCCTCATCATTGATGATGAACCCGATATTCGAGAGCTACTTGAGATAACCCTAATTCGTATGGGCATCGATACCAGCAGCGCTGCAAGCGTAACAGAAGCAAAGCAGAAACTCGCCGATCAAGATTTCCAGCTTTGTTTAACTGACATGAATTTACCCGACGGCAACGGCATTGATCTCGTTGCTTTTATGCAAGAAAACTACCCTAAAATACCCGTCGCTATGATCACTGCCTACGGCAGTGTTGAAACAGCTATTAGTGCTTTAAAAGCAGGCGCCTTTGATTTCATCTCTAAACCGGTTGATCTCACTCATCTACGTAGCTTAGTCAGCACAGCATTAAAGTTATCTGAGCAACAAGCATCAGCAAAACCAGAACAAGCAAGCGCCTCCCTCATATTAGGTGAGACTGCGGAGATCAAAAAACTTAATAAACAGATACTCAAACTCGCTCGTAGTCAGGCTCCCATTTATATTTCTGGCGAATCAGGTAGTGGAAAAGAACTGGTTGCCAAAATGATTCACCAGCAAGGCCCCCGTGGCACCACTGGTCCTTTCATTCCAGTCAACTGCGGTGCGATCCCTAGCGAATTAGTTGAAAGTGAATTTTTTGGTCATAAGAAAGGTAGTTTTAGTGGTGCAATTGAAGACAAACCGGGTCTATTCAGAGCCGCTCACGGTGGCACGCTTTTTTTGGATGAAGTCGCCGATTTACCGCTAGCCATGCAGGTAAAACTATTACGCGCTATTCAGGAAAAACAAATTCGCCCTGTCGGTGAACAACAAGAATTTCCTGTCGATGTGCGTATTCTGAGTGCTACCCACAAGGATCTGGCGCAACTTGTCACCGAAGATAAATTCCGGCAGGATCTTTTCTATCGTATTAATGTGATCAAATTAGACATACCCGCTTTAAGAGAGCATGCTGGCGACATTCCCTTACTCGCAAAGTATTTCCTTAGTAATATTTCAAAAGAGTGCGGCATTAATGATGCCCGCTTCGACACAGCGGCACTTGATGCTTTGTCTCAATACACTTTCCCAGGAAATGTACGTGAACTTGAAAACATTATTGAACGCGCTTTTACACTTTGTGAAGATGACATTATTAGGGTCAGTGATTTAAACCTCAATGAAGATCATGACGATATTATAAAAAAGCCAGTACCATCACGCATGGTCATAGAGCAACTTCGACCTGAAAAAAATATAGAAGCGCCCCTTGAACTGACAGCACGTTTACCTGAGCAATCACTGGAAGACTACCTTGAAAGCATTGAACGAAAGGAAATTGAGCAAGCCTTAACACAAACAAAATGGAACCGTACAGCAGCCGCAAAAGTGCTCGGTATTAGTTTTAGGGCTTTACGCTATCGTTTGAAAAAGCTTGAAATGGATTAAGTTTGCCTTAAAGAAGGGTCATAAGGGCTAGCATCTAAGGGCATTGAGTTACCACATAACATCGATGTCATTAAACGTACCGATGCAGGAGCCAATACTAAACCATTTCTGAAATGCCCTGCATTAACGTAAACATTATCATACTCTGGTAAACACCCAATATAAGGTAAGCCTTCTGGGGAACCAGGCCGTAAACCAGCCCAATGATGATTAACCGGACAAGCCGCTAATTCAGGAAATAAGTCAATCGCCATATCGGTTAAAGCATTTTTAGCTTGAGATGTCGTTTGTTTATCAAAGCCCTTATATTCCAAAGTGCTGCCGGCGACGACCTTACCATCACGACGTGGAATCACGTATTGACCACTACTAAGCACTATACGATTAACCATGCCCGGTTTAGCATCAAATAAAACCATTTGCCCCTTCACCGGTTCAATTTTAATACTTTCCTGAGCACTCACCTTAGGTGTCCAAGCCCCCGAACAAACCAACACAACATCACCTTCTATGCTTTCATCATGAACGGTATTTACACCGGTAACCCGTGAGCCTTGTTTCCTCAAACTTATCACTGCTGATTCTTCATGAATTTCAACTAAAGGACTATCCTCTAAAATTTTACGTAATGATTTTAGTAAACGCGGATTTCGAACACTGGCGACTTGCGACATCCACAAGCCATCCCGAATACCATCACGAAGCATTGGTTCTAAATCATAGATAACCTCTTTTTCGACCACCTCTAACCAAGCGTCAGCACTTTGAGACCAGGAAATCGCATCATCTTGGTCTTCAACATTAAGCATTAACAAACCATGACGGGTTATTTCCGGGTCCACATCACTTTCTGCCTCAAGGGTTTGAATCAAGTTGGGGTAATAAGCTTGTGACCAAGAAGCCAAAGCGGTGATTGCTTTGGAATAACGCCAAGGGTAAAGCGGTGAAATAATCCCACCACCCGCCCAACTGGCCTCAGACCCGCAAGCACCTTTATCAAGCAAAATCACTTCAATGCCTTTTTGAGCAAGCTCCCTGGCTTGCATCATACCGATGACCCCAGCACCAACTATAATAACTTTCAAATTAAAACCTTTTATCTTTTTAAGACTTTGTTAATTTTTAGACCTTTTATCATTTTGTGATCTTTTTATTATTTTCAGGTAAAAGTGAATTAGTGTAATTGCATTTTATTTGATTACGTATAAAAATACTGCCTGTAAATAACTATATTTTTATTAAAATCTACAAATTAATTATCAAGGATGATGATTATGAAAAACCACCCCGGTTTTACACTGATAGAATTGCTAGTAACACTGGCCATTGTTGCGATATTCGCGATGCTTGCCGTGCCTTCATTTCACGACATATATTATCGTAGCCAGTCCACGGTAATCATTAATCAAGTTGCAGGTATCACTCGTCTTGCTCGCAATATTGCCGTGACAGAAGTAAACACAACTACACTCTGCCCTAGTCTCGATGGCCTAACCTGTACTGAAGAATGGGAAAAGGGCACTATTTTATTCACCGATGAAAATACCAATGGCCAAGTAGATGGCAATGACAAGGTGATTCGTTTTTATCGACCATTTATTAAAACAGGTATTTTAAGCTGGAAATCGCTACGTAATAAAATTCAGTTTACTGAGAGAGGTTTTCCTCGTGGCACCGTTGGTAGCTTTGTATATTGCCCGAACAATCACGATTCACACTTAGGAAAATCGCTGATATTAAGTTTTCAAGGAAGATTGCGTAAAGGCCAAGACAGCAATGGTGATGGCATCATAGAAACAGGAAGCGGAACAAATATTTCATGCTCATAACTAATACGGCTCATGGTAGTTACCAGTTACCTATTCTTGTGCCATTTGATTTTAGCTCTAAATTTCCATCACCTGCTTGCCCGCCTTGCGGTACGGCTTGAAGCACATAACATGAAATAATGGGGCAGTTTGACGTAGCGGATAAAACACTGACCAAATAATGCCCTTCATTAGAGCTAACAGCATTCGAGCTGTATACAGGAATCAACGCCAAGTTAACTGGATAAGTCGCGTGGTCAAAAATAAAACGCTCCATATTAGATTGAATCTGCATCAGCATTGCCTGGCCATCTGACCTTCTGCTAGTCATCATTTGCTTATGATAGACAGGCATTACCAGTGACACTAATACCCCAATAATAGTGAGTACAATTAGTAGCTCTATTAAAGTAAAGCCACTTAAATATGCCTTTTTTTTATACCTAGAGTTATTACCAAAATTCATCCATTGGCCCTTTATTGATCTTTATTTTTTACTTAACCTGTTAACTTTTTATAATTCTCTCCAGCTCACAGTTTTACTGTGTATGCCTTTGAGGTTCTGCTCAACATTGACGCTCATTGATGTATTTGAGCTAGTATTCATAATCGTGACTTTCCTTTTATTTCGCAGTTCACCTAAATGAACACGAGGTGACAATGACGGGCTAGAACCTGTTTCTATTACGTCCATCACTTCATCATTAGCTGAACTGTTGCCTGCCACCGATTTTGAAAAAATATGCTGATACCAAGCTGTTCCTGTTGTATAGCGCAGAGCATAAAGCTTAGCGTCTCCAAAAACACTACAACCCTTCGCCTCTGGCGTATACGTATTCTGTGAATAAACCCCACCCAGAATAACCCCTTTACCCATTACCCGTTCACCCATGGACATTCTTCTTTGCCACCCTGACGTATACAATGAGGAGTCAGAATATTGCACTTGTCTTTGCTCCAAAGATTCAACAGTATCCGTGCTAAGAGGTGGAGAGACCCATACCGTATTGTTCAAAGCACCGCTGAGTTCACTAACACGAGCCCCTGACACATCAACCAAATCAGGCAGCGTAATGATGCGTGGAGTCGAACTATAAGTATCCATATCAAACTCACCTTGATTATTTCTAGGTTCTTTTAAACCATACAAATGCATCACTTTATTGGTTTTGGTATCGGATTTAGTCATAAAACGTCCTGTACCCATGTGTACCCAACGATTGCCATTTTTATCTAAGCTTAATTGCGGCCCTTCAACAATGGCCGCTTTTGCATCAAACATAATATCGACTTTCCAACGATGAGAACTAGCTCCAGCCCCCGGCACGACCCTCAAACGAAATAATTTACCGCCCAGGTCCTCCCCCACATCAGTTTTAGTCGTACCAAAATAAATAGCATCAGTACTTGAATCTAAATTGGCGTCAAAAGCACTTAAATCACCTATAAAAGAATGCTCTTCACCTAAGTCCATCACCCCAGAAACACCAAAATTATTTTCAAGACTTAAGGTTTTCAGGTTAAGCATGAATAACTGTGCATTTTGTTCGCTTAGGGCTTTTTGATGACCAACTTTATTTGCCGAAGGGCCAGACCCCATTGCAAGATACCAATCAGACGTACCTGAAGTATTTTTAATACTTAGTGCTGTTGGCTCTGACATTGTGGCACCGAGTTCCTCATGGCTAAATTCAGCCAATAGTTTTGGTGCCTGCTCCGGATCTGTAATATCAAAAATTAAGTAGGCAGGCCGAACCTTAACACTCATGTCAGTATCACTGGGATTTGGAAATATTTCAGACTGACCACCGCCACTTCTAAACCCCACGACCAAAATAGTTCCCCAGCCATTAGGATGAGTCGTGACATTAGATGAACTACCAGGCTGACCTATCAAACCTCCTGCACCAAAAACCTGAGCATCAAACACATAAGGCTTTTGGTCAACAAAGTATGCATGGTCACCTTCTTTTAGCCCGTAGGTCTTTTTACTTAGATAATGTAAATGCGGAAGTAAGTTATATGGAACAAAGGCCCAGGTTTCCTGCCCTAAGTCCCATTTAGTAAATGAATTTTTACTGCCATTAAAGCTAGCATTCGTTTTGTCATACCACCCACCATTGAATGCATGCAACATACCATCATTGCCACCCACATAGACGATAGTTCTACGATCACGATACTGCTCAAAGAAGTCCCGATAAGAAGCATCATCATAAAGTAAGTGTAGGTTTTCAGCAGGTCGGCCAACAGGTACGGGGGCAGAGTACATAACATCACCTAAACGTAGGGTAGCACCATCCAGCTTTCTGCTCCGCATTCCCTCCTGATCCTCACCACGAACAAAATTAACCAATTTTTTTGCATCAGCTAGATTATCTGTATTCAGTAAGCCTACTTGAGCAGCAGAAAAGGTGTCGGGAATAAAATCTTTTTCAACAAACTTAAGTATGCCATTCCCCGGTTCTCCCTGATAAATATTAGTCCGTATATATCGATTTTTTGCTGGCGAATTATAGGCTGAGCGCTGTTCTCTTGCCTCTGCACTTGTTAAGTCAGATAAGGTATCTTTAGCCTGCCATAAATAACCAACATCTTCAGGATACTTGTTAAAAACACCGGAAGCCGAGCAGGCTACCACCTCAGAAGGGTTTGGCCGCTGACTGTCATTAAAAGAGAATTTGACGCGAATTTGCTTGTTAGTTTGGTCATAACACGAATCATAAATAGGATCAGTATTTGTATTTTCCAAGACTGCATCTCCATCATCGCTTCTAAGCCGCCCTTGAGAGTCAATCATTAAAGCAGAAACATCACCTACCCAAGTCACAGCATCAAGCCCAGAAGAAAGAAAAGGTGTAAAACTTGTCTGATACGCAAGTCCTTCTCCGCTTCGACTCATTGAGTTAATGGCAGTAGGAGCGCCTGAATAAGTATGAGCTAAAGGGTCACTTATTACCGACTGTAAAGCACTATAGAGCCTGGTTCCTGCCTTCATTGAAGGGATCGTATTAGACGGACAGGCAGCATTATTACCCCACAGTGAAATAGGACATTTTTCAGGATCAAAAATCGAAAAGGTATAGTCATTACCACTTGAAGCTAAATTAAAATCAAGAACTGACACTTTTTTACACGCTATGAAGGCCTCCTGTTCAGCATCATAATAAGGGCTCCACTTAAGCAAGTTATTTGGGGTTTTATTATCTATACCATAAACACCAAAGGGATCATTTCCTTTAGCAAACTCTGGGAGTTCCTGCTGAATATAGTTTCCGATATCAACCATACTTTCAGTCTCAGAAACTGCGCCCCAAAGCATCGGATACTCCTCAATGACCTGAACAACATTATCATTTGGCGCATGTACACTTGTTGGTACACAAACGTATTGTCGCTGGGAACCATTATACAAAGTGACATTTTTCAGCCTCATGCCACTACCTGATTGACTGCCAGAATGACCGCCAGAAATACGCATCATCAAACGCTGTTCATCGAAAATAGGGTAGCAAGGGTGCATGGTTTGCCCTTTCAGTTTTTGAGAATTAACGATATTTGATGTCTGAATAACTTTATGGTCAAAATTGTTGACCGATAAGCCAAAATTAACTTCAGTACGGTTATTTTGCACCAGCCCTTTTGGTTCTTTTACAACCGCAATTTTAATGCTAAAACGATGGCCAGCGACTCTAATTTCGCCAGATTCAATAGTAACAAGCCTATTATTTTTTATCGGAGAATAGTCACTACTTTTTAGATATTGAAAGCTCAAATTATCTCGTGGGTTATACTCCTGTTCTCCCTCAAGCACCCACATTTTCAAGCCAAATATTAACTCTCCTTCTCGCCGCCTAACTTTTCCGCCCACCATGATTTTTCTGGCAATATCAATACGACGCATGCTTAGCCAATTCAAAAAATGGCCATCCCAAGCCCCTACATCACCTTGTCGTAGCGTCTGATCTTCAAAAAAGAGTTTATTTATGCTGTCATACTGGTATTGAGCAGTTGGGTTAAAGTAACCGTAATATCCTTCACCAGCTTGATCTATTGCACCACTATGGTCATGGTCTGCATACAGAGGGTTGAAATTATTTGCTACGCCTCTCAAAGCTTGGTTTTCATAGGCAGAATTGAGCATATCGCCCGTCACATCAAACTTTAAAATAACACTGGGCTTACCTTTTGCTTGATCCAAAAAAGGGGGTATACCCAAAAAATCGCGTGTATCCTCTGAGTTTTCACTAAAAGAAGCCGTTCCAGCTTTTATTCCCGCAAATACACCCGAGCTGCCGCTAGACAAACCAAATACAGCTAAGAACCCCGCTATTAAAGCAGCTCGTATTGCCTTATATTTCACCTTTTTGTACATTCCATTGTCCTTTAGGGTGATGATTAATTTTATATTTCGCAGCTACATTACATATCCCAACTAGGCTATCTCACATACCGATAATCACTTGCCGTCCATGATTTAGTATTAGACCTTCCTGTTCCAACACTGCGAAACTCATAATATTTAAACACGCCTCCCGCTGCACCAGCTCCAACGCCTGTGCCACCATACCCTTTATATTGAGCTGAGCCAGCACCATGATGGTTGTAAACTGTAGAGCCTTTTAAAACAAACACATCGCCCTGAATCGCTGAGTCACGGAGTGAAAAATCCTGTTGCAATGATTCATTATTCATAAGGTCTTCTGAAGCTGCATTATCCAATTCCAATTTGCCTCCACCTACGTTAATACTTAAACCTGAGGGCATCAGCACATCATTCCAGTTGCCAGCATATAAATAGTCATCAATGACAGCAAGCGATGAATTTCTCGCGCTTTCAGAATGGTTAAAAGCTTCTTCGTGGTAAATACTATTAGCACTCATTTTAAAATTTATAACACTCCTATCCATCGCCGTAACTGAAACCATACTCAGTATTAACAACAGTAATAAAGCAATGACTAGCACCGCGCCACGGTGTTTAACTGGCGTACCTGAAGAATACAGATCCATTTTTTTCATTCTTCTTTTCATTCCCCTTTTCATTATAAGCGCTCCCTATTACGAATATATATTTCACGCTGATACTGTTTGTGGTGATAGTTTTTATTTTCAGTACTAATTATGTGCCCTTTCCCTGCCTGAGCCATATCGCCCAACATTAAATACTCCCGCCCCAATTCGTTTATAGCGGTATCAATATCTAGACTTCTGGAAATTAAATTAATTCTGACACTCATGACTGAAGTCCAATCTACGACCACATTAGCCCGCTGGTAAACATCAACTTTCTTGTCACCATTGGTATCAACACCATAATCAAACTGGAGTTGCTCAACCCCTTCCACTAAAGCTTGTTGGATAAATTTATCGCCACTGAGTGTTAAACGCATTAAAGTCGGCAAACCAGCCTGACACTTCGACCTGACTTTGATATTACAAGGCCGCAAAAAATATAATTCAGCCCTGTATGCCATGTTATAAGTGCCCGCTATCGACGGAATTTCAGCAATGGCTTCATCACTGTTTAAGCCTTTAAACACATAAGCCGACAAACCTGTCGTTAAACGCACGAAATAGTGTTTTTTCCTACGGCTAAGCGCAACTTCCGCATCACTCGCTAGTTTCCGGCCATCGGCATAGCGCAGCATCAGCAAATCACTTTTTTCGACATAGTCATTTTTGCTAATACAATCAACAGGCAGATCCGCTATATCACCAACCGTCATCTCCCCATCATACCCACGAACACCTTCAAGACGATTAAGTACCCAGGCAGCAGTACAATTTCCCGGTGAAGCACTTAATGCCATCACACCTATATCAACTTGGCGTGCATCAAGCCCTCCCCAATGATCAGCCGTTCTTACGCTTTCAGCTATCAAAGAGATCGCAATCCGCCCATTTTCCTGTAACTCCCCCATATCTCGCATTAAGGCGAATGACTTTTGATTACTGGAGAAAAGTTGCAGAATACCTAGCATAAGCACCAAACTCAGCGCCATCGCAATTAGTAATTCAATTAAACTAAGACCAAGTTCCTTGGTCATATACGTACAACCAACTCGTAGGAACGTCGACTTTGTGCCAATAAACTATCTGGACTTTCTGTCCAGGTAACCGTGATGGTATGTTTTTTATTCAGGCTGTTAACAACACCTAAACCATTTGGTAAGGACAATTGGATATTTTTATTCCAATCACTAAGCTCTGACTGAGAAAGAGAACAACGACAGGCACCACCAAGAATATTACTGCGCATTTTCTCCGCAATATTATTCGCTAATAAGCTGGCTTGCGTCATTAGACCCGCATCGCGCGTCATTCTTAAACCATGAGTTTGAAGCGAAGCAATGCCTAATAAACCGATAGAGAAAACCAGAATGGTGACCAACAGCTCTATCATTGAAAAGCCGTTTTGAGATTTAAACGAGGGGATAGTTGGAAATTCTTTTAGCTGAAGCATATTTATCATTCCTTGATAACTTGCCACATAAAATCCTTTTATGTGGCTAATACTAGAAAAGTACAATAGCAAACAAAGTCACTTAAAAGTAGTGACATGATTCATATGCCTATATTTTTTTCTTATTTCATTACCGTGGTATCTCTACCAACACACTCCAGCACCTGTTGAGCCTTTCTGGCCTATATGATTAAGTGTTAGAGTCGTACAAAGAGAATCATTTGCCTGAACACCCACGGGCGTTGCCGTCAACATATAACAGTTAAATGGTGCTGCACCACCAGTAGAACAACCTGAAACAGCGGCAGTATTGTCAACTGAAATAATATAGTATCCATCAGGTGAACTCTTTCCATCAGAGTTACTAACAAGTTTCGAACGATCAGAATTTGCAAGATAAGAACCGGATTCTGAATAAGCTCTTTCTTGACGGGTTGCCGCCTCAGTTAAGGCAATTTTTCCATCCCCTCTGTGTGATTTCAAAACACTTTCTTGATAAGCCGGGTATGAAACAGCTGCAATAATACCAATAATAGCAATTGCTATTAATAACTCAATTAGAGTAAACCCTTGGGAGCGCATTAGCACCCTCTGACAATTCGACAGTTTATAACTCATAAATCAATCCCATCCATTTCAATTTCACGCCAAGACTCACGGCCATTTACCGTTCCCCCAACACCAAAATTTATTAATTTTAATTCACCAGTACCTAATTGAACCGCTAGTGTGCCGGCGCCATTCGATTGTCCACTAACAAGACTGGAATTATTAGTCACGATCGTAGGTGCTGACGCTAAACCTAACCCTAAATCAAGATCAGACAACACTAAATCACCACCATTTTTAACAACACTTGTATCAACACCAATCACATCGTAAGGCGTAGCAGTCCCCGTTTTATAATGAATAGCATGTAACTCACTTTGTCCTTCCGGGAGGCACTGATTAGCTGAAGGCACATACTCTGAATAAAATATAACACTTCTAAAACGTGCAGCACCGTTAAAATTCCGACCACTCGGCTGTCCTGCAGTTTTCTCTAGCTCGTGAAACCAACCCGATTTTTCTTTTGAGATTGCATATTCAAGCTGATTAAAGTTCTCAATATCAGTACCCGACGGAATTTGAAAAACACTGCCATTACGATCCACTTCCGAGTTGGTAAAAACTCGTATGTCAGTTACATCTTCTAATGTTGATGTAGTTACAGTCGCTAAGGTTTCTGCACCGGTACTATCTACTGGCTCCATAACACCTGCAAAATATTGCTGCATATCACTTACATTGTCACTATCTACAAATAAGCGCCCAGTACCGAAATAAACCCACTCCCGACCATTATCATCTCTGATTGCTGTAGGTGCGCCAATAGTTGTTCTACCAGAATTTATTAAGCTTGTTTTAACCGGTAATATGTTTAATGCTACTGTTACTAAGCTATCCGTATTAG
>ENA-OSET01000964-OSET01000964.1-sediment-metagenome-genome-assembly--contig:-NODE-964-length-31080-cov-9.516079_pt1 | contig 31080 bp, 27 predicted proteins | sample MGYA00237882_ERZ534229 | MGnify/ENA primary metagenome ERZ534229 (study PRJEB26408, sample SAMN06266212) | sediment metagenome | isolation source: Hudson Canyon methane seep mesocosm | place: USA:Hudson... | reverse complement strand
ATAACTGTTTTCGCTTTTGTCCGAAGTGCGGCAAGCCTTTGGAAGAGCATTATTAACAGTAGACGCCCCTACACCATCAGCCCTTCTCTCTAACATGAACAACCAAATGACTCTTAACCTCAGAATCACCAATTGACCCCAAATACAAATCACCTTGATATTCAGTCGCGCTGGTAAGCATAAAAGCATGCATACCACTTGGGTCTTGTATGCTATTGATTATCTTTCCTCGATGATTTAACTCAATGATTAATCCATATTTGACTGGCTTAGCTGGAGAAATAATACCATCAGGTAAGCGCATCAAAACTTTTCTCAAAAATGGGTTAGCTTGCAAGTCTTCAACTTCAGGGTTGCGAGGTGCAGATAACGCTAACCGATAGGAATCTCTTCCGGTCCTAGAAATATTGTTTGGGAAACCAGGAAGATTGTTAACAAATACCGAAGTTTCACCTTTATTGCTAGAACCAATTTCGATACGCAAAACACGATATGTCATCATTTCACTCACTAAGACAGCTTGACCGTCATGACTAAGAGTGATTCCATTTGGAAAGAATAATTTATCGTGAATAATTTCTACTGTCTTTGAGTTAGGGTCATAAGACAGCAATCGACCTAGTGGGCGGCCATCCATAAATGAATTAAAAATGTAATCATCCCCAATGCCGTAGTCCTTAGACGAATCAACAAAATAAATCACACCATTGTTAGTAATCACCAGGTCATCAACAAACTTAAATGGAACGTCATTAAGTGTTGATGCCAAAACAGAAATCTGCCCAGTGCTATCAACTGATAAAAGTCCTCTTTTTGCATCTGCTACAATCAAGTCTCCTTGAGTATTGAAAGCTAACCCAAGCGGCCTACCTCGGGTATTTACCCACTCTTCGCTGTGATTAGATCGAGGCTTGCGCCGCACTATCTGACCATTTGCTAAACCCGAATACATCCATCCTTCATTATCGAAAGCAATGTCTTCTGGCCCTAATCCGGTATAAACCGCTGATACGTTTTCTAGGTCATATTTAGGCTCTAACACTCCTTGAAGGATAGGTGCTGGCTCAGGTACAAACTCAGGTGGTTCAAAACCTAGGGGCCAGAGTAAAAAATAAGCTATTAATAATAGAGATATTAGTAGGATAGATAGGGGTACAGTTCTTTTTAACACGTGGATTTCCTTAAATTTTATTAGCCTTCCGTTAAGCGTTTCCAGTTTTACCACTAATTGCTCATATATAATTCATGCAACATTAATAGCTTGGTTTTTGAAGGGAATAGCTGGGCGAAATAGTTTTATTGGTTAGCGTTGCGTTACTTGTTCGAAAGAACAGGTAAGTCAAAGTAGGGCCAGTCATTCGCCCTAAACTCATTTGGTAGTGCCAAGCACTTTGTAGCATTTGACTTTAAAAGGGGGCTTTCGTTTTTTTGGGAAGTTGTACGTAACTCGTGGAAATGCCGTACTCCATATTTCTCTTGTGCAATGATATTGAGACACTGGCAATAGGTGAGCGTTTGATTAGTCTTTTTAAGGTGCTTAGCTTGAGACTTAATGTGTCTAATTGTTGAGTGGTTCATAACTAACTCCGTCATTACAATATCTCAATGGCCCACTCCGGAGATTGTCGGATTTATAAATAGTTATTTTATGCTCAACACAAGAAGTGTGATGAAACTGAATAATGCACTGAGTACTTTGCCAATGTGGGCGGCAGGCATTTATCTAACACCTGGGCCGACTATAAATTGCGATTAAGCAAAGATCAAGCATTGTCTAAGTCTAGAAAGCGAATCTTTTTTCTCAAGAGCTTTAGCGTCGTAGTGGAAATTTATTCCACAAACTTTTCAAACATAGTTAAACAACTCTCTAATAATACTTCTGAGTCCCCCCATGGATACTCATTGATTGTAATCAAACCGTGGGCTATGCCTTGAAGCTGTAATACCAAGAGCTTTACATTCTGTTCCACTGAAGATTGATCGTTAGCGATATTACTTACGAGCAAACAGAGTTGATCGAACAGAGAAGACACAACTGTACTTGTGATAAAAAAAGCATCATTGCTTCCTTCAAGTTGATCCGACTCTAGATATACAACTCGATAATGATCAGGGTGCGCCAGCCAGTAGTTTAAGAAAGCGGAACAAAAGGCCCGAATTTTTTTTAAGTCGTCATCTGCGGACTCAACCTCAAGTTGGCATTGGTTAGTAACTGCTACAAAAATATCAGTCCAGATGAAGCGTAAAATATCGCGCTTGTTCTTAAAGCTTTGATAAATAGTCATTGGTGATAGATTAGCTTTAGCAGCTATCTTCCTCATTGACACGGCTTGATATCCGTCCTTAAGAAATAGAGTCTTCGCAATTTGGATAATGAGAGATTTTCTTGATTCGTGCTCAGCCTCATTCAGGCTTGGTCGGCCTTTACCTGTTTTTTCTTTCTCCATAAGAATATCCCTAGTAATTTTTAACATCATTGACAATTAAATTATACGCGTATATTTTAATTAAGCACAAGTAACTTCAAAAAGGATTTTCTATGAAAAAAACTAGGCCTATTCCATTCATCAGTAGCGTTACAACCATCATCTTAGTTATTGTGGGTGCCAACCTTCTCTCTTCTGGCATTAATGAAGATTCGCTTAGGTCTTGTTTGAGGATAACCGCTCAAACATCACTGTGCTTATTTCTAACAACGTTTATAGCCTCTCCACTTCACAGGCTAAATAAATCTAATACTTCCAAATGGCTTATGATGCATCGAAGATACTTAGGGATCACGTTTGGTGTTTCTCACATCATTCATTTGGGGCTAATCTTATGGCTTCTAAACAGGTTTTATCAGAATGATTGGTCAGGTCTAGCATCGTCAAGCAGTTTAATCACGGGAAGTCTGGGTTATATCTTTATATTCGCAATGCTAATAACTTCAAATAACATGGCTATAAAGAAACTTGGCCATATAAACTGGAAAAGGTTGCACTCATTTGGAATGTATACTTTGTTTTGTATTTTTACGCTGACTTATGCTGGCTTACTTACCCAAAACTGGGTGTTAAATTTGCCCTTTATAGTACTACTTGTTTTTTGCGCAATATTGCGCTTTAAAGCGCGTACATCAAATTTTAGACAAGGGGTTTCTGCATGATATTTATCTCGTTGGATTACTCGCCCTGGTCTGAAAAAGCTAGATGGTCATTAGATTACTCTGGACTTCAATACACGCCCAAAACTTATGTCTCAATGGTTGGCGCTCCTTGGTTAAGATATAAAACTCGTCAATACAATGGGCCAGTAACTGTGCCGGCATTGATTGATGGTAAGACTGTACTAAAGGACTCTTTTGATATCGCACTCTATGCAAACTCAAAAAGATTAGATCAAGCACGCACAGATCTATTTCCCTGTAAGCAGGTAGCACAGGAGTGGAATAAACTAAGTGAAAAGGCACTTTCGATTGGGCGTCATCTCTGTGTTGAACGACAACTCGGAAATAAGCCAGCACAAATAGAAATTTTGCCACCATTTATACCACAAAAAATTAGACTCTATTTTACTTGGCTGGCAAGAAATGGTCTGCAATACCATCTAGATAAATACAAGGTTGAAAGTCCAGATCTGTCTCGCTTCAGAGATATTTTGTTGAAGCTAAGAGAACAACTAAACGGTAGAGAAACGATTTTAGATGAGTTTTCCTATTGTGATATTGCGATGTCGCTAACGCTACAATATGTTAAACCTGTTGCGCATAAATATTCAGCCCAAGGACCCGCCTCTGCTAAGTGCTGGTCAACAAGCGAACTTTTGAATGAGTTTAAAGACCTCATTGAATGGCGAGATTCTTTATACCAAATTTACAGATAATTTAAGGGTGACGTATTAAAAACAGGCACATGAATGATCGCTTTAGGTTTCAGTGATCTTCCAGCGTTCAAAAAAGGGTCGCTAAGTCTCGTGAGCGGAACTCAGTAGAAAAACTTTGTATTTCCGCTTAGTGGCAAAAACTGACTCTCTTTTCTAGTTGGCAAATAATGTGAGCCGAGATTGTCCGATGTAATCAAGCCCAAGAGATTATATAGTAGGTCATACCTGATCTGACAGAGTTTACTTTAAGTTTAGATAACATCGTGCAATCGGTAACTTCAGAAATTGCCACACTCCGGTCACTCACGCTGATACCCAAGTTAGACCCCAAAAGGCCAGAAGCGTTAGTTAATATTTCAGCCTTCTAGCAGTCAGGATCTTCAACTTTGAAAACTTTGATTATGAACAGGAAAAACCTGAAATTGGACACTGTAAAATATCTTTAGAGCGGCAGACATTGTCATGATCTAGGGTAGTTGATTAAAGCAATTCCAAGTAAAAACAGTCCGACAACATATGTTGATTATGCATGTCAGGGTAAGTTCCAGGCGGTGATGTGTAGACGCCCATTTTGTAGATTACCTCGTCTCTAACTTTACGTTGTAAACATTTAATGCTCTTATAGTGATCTGAGTTCACTAAATTGCTGCAATTTTGTGTGAATTCCCAAGCACTCCATATACAACTTACTGAAATGGAATTTAATATGACAGACTCAAGCTCCGCAGAGACTCCAAGAAAATCAGCCCCTAGACCTAGTACCATAAGAATTGGTACACGCTATCGTGCGACTCGTGTAGAAAAGCAATATGATGCAATTGTGATTGGGTCAGGTATCGGTGGAATGACAACAGCCGCGCTGATGTCAAAAGCAGGCAAAAAAGTATTGGTCTTAGAGCAGCATTACACCGCAGGTGGTTATACGCATAGTTACTCTAGAAACGGTTATGAGTGGGATGTCGGAGTTCATTATATCGGTGAAGTGGGCGATCCTTCATCATCTATGCGTAGAGTGTTCGATTTTATTACCGACAGCCAGTTAAAATGGGCAAAGATGGACGACAACTATGACCGCTTTTACTTTGGTGAAGATGTTTATAATCTAACTGCTGGGCGTGAAAAATTCCAAACGGGCCTGGCAGCACACTTTCCAGAAGAAATAGAGACTATAGCAAAGTATCTCAAGATGCTTGACGGTGTGAGCCGTTTAATTCCTTTGAAAGTCATGGATAAGTTGTTACCTCATACACTGTGCCGGCCCTATAACTTCATCAAAAAGTATGGTTTACCTAATTATTTCAATAAAACGACTTATGAGGTATTGAGCAGTTTAACTAGTAACCAGAAATTGATTGCCGTGCTTACGGGCCAGTACGGTGACTGCGGCTTACCGCCAAAAAAATCTAGCTTTTTGATCCATGCGCTTATCGCGCGTCATTATCTTAGTGGTGCATATTACCCTGAAGGGGGTGCTTGGAAAATTGCGGATACTATTATTCCTGTAATTCAACAATCAGGGGGGGATGTATTAACTTATGCAACGGTTAAGCAAATTGCTTTAGATAAAGGGAAAGTGATAGGCGTCGAAATGGCCGACGGGCATGTCATCAAAGCGACTAAAGTCATTAGTGGTGCAGGTGTTATTAACACGTTTGAACACCTATTGCCTCAGAACGTGGTTGAGCATCATGGTTACAGCCAGCATTTAAAAAGGATATCCTCCTCAATAGCGCATTTAGGAATGTATCTTGGTTTCAAAGGTAGCCCAGCAGAACTGAAATTACCTAAGACTAACTTCTGGATATTCCCACATTACGATGCAGATAAAGCTTACGTTGAATTTGAGGCAGATAAACAGAAAGAATTTCCAGCCGTTTATATCTCGTTTCCTGCAGCTAAAGACCCTGAATGGCAGCGTCAGCACCCTGACAAATCAACCATAGAGATTGTGGCCCCCTGTCCGTATGAGTGGTTCAAAGAGTGGAAGGATGAGCCCTGGGGGAAAAGGAGCGACGACTATGAGCAGCTAAAAGATTACTTTGCGCAACGCATGTTAGAGGCGCTGTATAGCAAGATGCCTCATTTGAGGGGGAGAGTAGATTACTTCGAAACAAGCACTCCGTTATCAACCGAGTATTTCTGTGGTTACAAAAAAGGCGAGCTTTATGGGCTCGATCATGACCCGAATCGCTTTGAACAAAATTGGTTACGCCCAAAAACCTCTATTCCTGGTCTTTATTTGACCGGCCAAGATATTCTAACGTGCGGTGTCGGTGGAGCGATGATGGGGGGAGTTATGTCGGCCGTGGCTGTACTCGGGTGGAGTAACTACAAATTGCTCACCCAAATTGGAATGCAGGCTCCATTGGTTCAGGGGTTTTCAGGGTAAGGGCTTGAAGAAACATTGGTCGTATGGGAAGTCCAAACGGCCAAAAGCGGTCTCTGCATTTCATATTATTCTCTATCGCGCTCTCACTTTTGGCCGATACTTTCGATTCAAAGCTTATCACCGGAAATTCAATGGAAGGGTATTTTTAGGTTTTCAGTTCTGAATCGATGTTGGCGTCTACACAATAAAGCAGACATTGTATTTCGGTGATTGGATGATCTATCGTCGAAGTCAGGCCCGAAGGAGGCACTTGAGCTTTGAATGACTGAAGGACAAGTTCTCGCCCTTTATAGTCTTTCTAACCTGAATTCGACCATACTTTGAGATTTTAGGTTATGTGCCTGCTTCATACGAATAACCCACCCTAGACATATCTATTTATGGGTAGTGTGCTTCGTTTGGAGATACCTCAGGTTTGAGGTCTAAAGAATTCCAATAGACAACACTCTCTTCTAACTGCCCATTAGTTCTATCCAATAAATCAATTCTTACTTTTTCCTTTAACACCGATATTTATTGATCTACGATTTCCGTCATAATCGGAAAAATACAGGTTTCCACTACGAGGTGCATAGTTATAGATATCTTCAATCTCAAAATTATTTATGGCGACTGAGTCAACATCAACAAAGCCATCTGGACTTCCCAGACTTTGCTAGACCCTTAATATGTTTCATGAGTAAAGTTAGCCCCCCTTGATTAGACCCGAGGCCCACTTTAAATTTCGAGTTTTTACCCTTTATTATCATTTTTTGTTGACATTGACCTCTCTCAAATCATATCTTTACATTGTATAGTTCATTGAATACCCAATATTCTTTTAGCGAGAGCTCTATGGCAAATCATAATGTAATCACTGGTAGGCAACTAATAAAAAAAATGCCAGGTATTGTTCCTGCCCTTCCTAAGCTGATTAAAGGCATTTTAATAGCGAATAGTCGAGATAAAAAAAAGCCCGTCGGCTTAGGTCTTTGTTTTGAGCGTGCGGTAGAACGAAATCCAGATGGTATCGCCCTTAAGTACCAAGATGTCGAAATCAGTTATTCTGAATTGAATATCTGGGTGAATAAGATCGCTCATTACTTTTTAAGTATCGGTATTCAAAAAAGTGATTGTGTTGGCATTATGATCGAAAATCGACCTGAGCTTCTAGCGACAGTGTTGGCTTGCGCGAAAATCGGCGCAGTGAGTGCGATGATCAATACTGGCCAAAAAGGAAAAGTACTGACACACAGCATTAATTTAGTCAGCCCCAAACTCATGATCGTAGGGGAAGAATGCTTAGCCCCGTATGAAGCCATTCGAGAAAAGACAAATTTACCCGACGATAAGCACTTGTATTTTGCCGACATTAACACTCTGATTAATGCAGGGTCCAGCCCGAGTCATTGGCTTAATCTGGCAAGCAATATAGGTAATCAATCACAGCATAACCCAACACAAACTCAGCAAATATTTTCGGATGACCCCTGCTTTTATATTTATACCTCAGGCACCACAGGGCTCCCCAAAGCAGTGATATTCAATCACGGCCGATTCATGAAGCTATATGGCACCTTTGGTTACATCACGGTGAGATTAAAAAAAGACGATCGTCTATATGTCCCTCTTCCCTTCTATCATGCAACAGCGCTAGGTGTTTGCTGGAGTACGGCGCTTGCTGGCGCATCCTGCTTGGTGGTCGCCAGAAAATTTAGTGTCTCTCGGTTTTGGTCAGATATCAGAGAGAATCAAGCGACAGCCTTTGCCTATGTCGGAGAACTCTGTCGTTATTTAATTGAACAAGCCCCAAGCACTGATGACGCCAATAACCTTGTTCACGTTGTGGTGGGTAACGGTATGCGTCCTGCTATATGGCCTGTATTTAAAAAGCGTTTTGGCATACCCCGAGTCATGGAGTTTTATGGTTCCAGTGAGGGTAATATCGGATTTACTAATTTATTAAACTTCGAAAAAACCGTGGGAATGAGTCCGCTCCCTTATGCCATCGTAAAATATGATAGAGAAACAGATAATCCATTTCGTGATTCCTCTGGGTATATGTCAAAAGTCGGTAAAGGTGAAATAGGCTTACTCATTGGCCATATCACGGAGAAAGCCCCCTTCCATGGTTATACCGATCCCTCCAAAACAGAGTCGAGTATATTAACGGATGTTTTTGAACCCGGTGACCGTTGGTTTAACACCGGCGATATCATGCGGCATATGGGGTTTCGACACTCCCAGTTTGTCGATCGAACTGGCGATACCTTCAGATGGAAGGGCGAAAATATTTCCACCAGCGAAGTTGAAATGCTGATAGAGGAAGTTGAGGCCGTCAGTGAGGCAGTGGTATATGGCGTAGAAATACCCAATACCAATGGTCGTGCAGGCATGGCCTCTATCAGACTGAGTGGATCAGTTGAAGAATTTGATTTTACTCAGTTTTTACACCAAATGAAAACCAATATGTCAGATAATTCCATCCCGGTATTTCTCAGTATCAATGAAGGGGTTGAGTTGACCGGCACCTTTAAACATGTGAAAGGCCCTTTGAAAGCAAAGGGGTTTGACGTACAAAAAAATACCGACCCACTTTATGTATGGTTACCCAAAACGGATAAATACATTCCTCTCACGCATCAAATACAAAAAGATATTGAGCGGGGCCTATACAGTTATTAGATAGACACTTAAAAGCACTCATTTACGTGAAGGATTGTATGATGAAAAGACCTGTTCGAATTGCGGTTACCGGCGCTGCCGGCGGTATTAGCAGATCATTACTATTCAGAATTGCTGCAGGCGATATGTTTGGTAAAGACCAGCCTGTTATTTTACAGTTGCTAGAAATACCAGAATGCATGGAATCATTGAGAGGCGTTGCTATGGAATTGGAGGACTGCGCCTTCCCCTTATTACATACCATCAGCATGCATTCCTGTGTCGAAGATAGCTTCGAAAGTGTGCATTTCGCCTTGTTAATTGGAGCGACACCCAGAGGTCCCGGTATGGAGCGAAGTGACCTGCTGACCATGAATGCCGAGATTTTCTCAAAGCAGGGGAAAGTGCTGAATGATGTCGCGAATAGAGATGTAAAAGTGCTGGTGGTTGGTAACCCTGCTAATACGAATGCACTGATCGCCAGTCGAAATGCACCTGACTTGAGTCCATCTCAATTTACCTCGCTGACTCGTCTAGACCACAATCGATGCAAAGGTATTCTGGCCAATAAAACAGGGGCGAATGTAGAAGATATTGCAAACGTCATCGTCTGGGGAAATCACTCAAAAACGATGTGCCCTGACTTATATCATGCCTCAATTTATGCAAACCCTGCACTCAATCAGATTGATCTAACTTGGTACCATGAACACTATATCCCGAAAATTCAAAATCGTGGTTCCGAGATCATTGCGGCTCAAGGTCGTTCAAGTTGTGTCTCCGCCGCGCAAGCGATCATCGAGCATATGCGTGACTGGTATATGGGTACGCCAAAAGGCGAATACGTGAGTATGGGCATTATCAGTGATGGCAGTTATGGCATCACGCCGGGCATCGTTTTTTCCTTTCCCGTACGTTGCAATTATGGGCGCTATCAAATCGTTCAGGGTCTTAAAATCAACGAGTTTAGCCGAAACGCGTTAACGCTGTCTGAAAAAGAATTACTCTCAGAAAGAGAGGTGGTCCAGAATCTATTGCCTGAATCAACTAAAGAAGCGCATGAGAATTTGAGCATCTGTTTACGTTCGGGTGTCACTCTTTACGCAGATGGCACTGGCCCTAAAGATAAGGCGACTTATTTGCAAACAGACCGAGTACTATAGATCGCAGACAATTAACCTAATACTACTGACCTAGTGATTAAAAGGAATCATATAAACAGAACTTGTTACGGGTATCCACTGCGACGGGCTGTTTTAGCAGCCCATTTTCACATGCCTGTTACTTTAATCTGGTATTAAAGTCCTAACACGACCTTGCCTTTGAGATAGCTAAGTTCGACTAGGCCTAATAACGCTTAAACGCACGTCTAAAATTTGATACATCGTTATATCCCACCTCGAATGCAATTTGATTGACGGTTTTATTTGTCTTATAGAGAAGTTCAATTGCGATCGTTACACTAACCTGATCAAGAATTTTCTGATACGTTGTTCCAGACTTTTGAAGCTCTCGCCGGAACTTTCTGGAATATCCATAGTTTCCACTAGTTGTCAAATTGTTCTCTTCTTAAAAATACTTGGTAAAAGTGATGTTTCGACGGGGATAGCCATACATGTATTTAAAGCTAATTGTTTTACTCATTGCATCGACTGCTATAACTTTATCTATAGATTTACACGCAGACCAGTTATCAGTTTCTCTTATGCCAGTTAATGGAGTGCAACGAGAAGCATACTCCAAAGTGATCAACCAATTCAGGAAAAAACATCCCAACATTGACGTTAAAATAAGAGTAGATGAACATGAATATTACAAGCAACATATTGAGCAGTTTCTCATTAAAACACCAAATAAAGCAGATGTTTATTTCTGGTTTGGAGGCCTAAAATTAAAGAACTTAGCGGCTATGGGTGCTATTCTTCCTCTGGCTGAAGTCTGGAACCGAAATAACTGGAATACCTACTTCAGTGCCTCTACCCGCTCCTCAATTACTTTCAACAACCAAATGTATGTTCTACCCCTCCACTACTATCAATGGGGCTTTTACTACAGCAAGTCATTATTTGAGAAACTAGATTTAGACATGCCACTCTCCTAGGAAGACTTCATCGACGTTTGCAATAAGTTGTCGAAAAATGGAATTACACTAATTGCGTTGGCTAGCAGTGGCCTATGGCCCAACGCTAGCTGGTTCGACTATCTTAACCTTCGTATCAATGGACTGGAATTTCATAACCAACTTATGCAGGGTACGATCTCCTATGAATCAGGAGCAGGCGTTTAATCCTTGAAAGCTCAATTGTCTCCTTTGAGCTAGTTTTTACTCTTCAATGTGAAGTTGTCTGATTGCGATTGAGCGTCTGCTATTGAGTTTTAATCAAATTATTTAATGTGTAATCTGAAAAATAATTTGGCTCGAATTAGTGATCAGTCTACCGTCCACAAGACAATGCCATGCTTCTATTAAGTGGCACAGGGTAATGATTTTTCGAATGTTGAAACTTCCGCTTTGAGTCTATTCCTGTCAGGGTTGTTGAAGGTCTAAATGACTCCAATGGGCGATGACACGACATTAATTGAGAATCTATAACTAACGACAAACCTAACACGAAGAATGATCGCTTTAGGTCAAGACCTAGCGCTTTGTTGTCCTTCGAAAAGGTATTGTTTTTAACTCATAGTTAGCGGTTTATCGGCATTCAAAAAAATGAACGCTTTTGCTTACATTTTGTAAGCTTCTGAATGCCTCCTTAGAGTTGACCAGAACACCGTCCCCTCCCCTAAATCACGTTAACTGAGGATGGATAGCTTTATTAACTAATAATTTATCCAGAGCTTTTTATTTTGTACCAACTAAAACATGAATATTTAGCCTTTCATTGATAATTAAAGCTAAAACATTACGCTTTACTCCACTTTATCGAACTATTACCCCTTCCCTTCTCTGTTCCAATAGTACCAAGCAGCAACGAAATGCCATTGCATTATTTGTCGCACCTTTATACTGGTATCGAACTGGAGATAACAATGAACACAACTTTTTTATTAATGGCGGAGTTTGGGTCAGCTGACGTTCCTTTGGAAGTGATTGCTGAAAAGTACTTGGGGCTTGGTAAGCTAAAAGCCTACGATAGAGCAAATTTTAACGAACTACCGTTCCCAACGTATCATGCTGGAAGTACCAAATCTGCCAGAATGGTTAGAATTACAGAATTAGCTGAATACTTGGATAATAAATATGCTGAGGCTAAACGAGAGTGGAGCAATACTAATGTTGCATAACAATGTATTGAGTCACTGTACATGCAAGCTAATGATGTTGCTCCTCCCTTATTACACTGACCTTCGACTGACTTGGCATTCATTGTCGAAGGTATTGAGAATTACTGCCTTAAGTAGATTCAAGAAACACAAATTAGCGGTTAGCGTTAATCTCATTCTGAGCAATCAAAAGCCTTTCAACTATAGCGTCAAAATGATCTGGCGAGCTAAAGAACATGCCACCATCGATTGCCGCCTGGTGATCTTTCGAAATACCTGCGAGCCTTTCTTTATTGGGCACCAGTTTTAATTCACCTCTCAGAACTAGACCATAGTCCACTCCTTTCTCTGCCCAACGATGCGCCTTCATTTCAACTACATTTTTCATCGCATCTGATGAATTTAAAGGATCAGCAAACTTAGACTGTAAAAGGCGATCAACATCATACCAATGTCTAGCCAACCGATTAAAATTTGGTTCCCTGTCTTGAGTTGAAAATTGGTGTAAGGCCGTTAGTTTTTCCCACAGAATATAAGCAGTATCATAAGCTTGTACTGTCGCAACGGGGAAATCAAAAGCTGATAACTCTGCCACCTCAGAAAGATAGCACGTAACCTCATGTGGGTTAGTTGGTCTCCCCCTATTCCGACCGCCAAATTCCAGCAATACATAATCCAACTGATAGTCGCTCTTGCCTGCCATCACCCTAGGAAAATGTATATTTATCTTCTCTCCCTTTGAGCCCGATTCAAGTTCTGCTTCCAGCCCAGTAATTCCATACTCAGCAAACCGCTCATTCAGCTTAGAAACCAAACCTTCTGACCACTCAATCAGTAACTTTTCCTGCCTTTGCCTAAACTTCTTACGCTGAGCTCCACTTTGTACAGATTTCTCCCAAGCTTCAGCCTCATCTGTTTCACCAGCCAATTCAGCCCAATGAATGGATAAATCAATATCTTCAGAAAACCGTTCTATAGCTTTCCAACACTTACTAAGGGCTGTTCCACCCTTAAAGGCCACTGCTATATCGCCCACTAGGCTTTCCTCATAAAGCAGTCGAAGAATTTCAGTCACCCAAATATCTTTCTCAAGGAAGTTTGCAGCTAAGCCAGCAGGATGCTTTTGCCCTGCTAATGTGAGTATTTCCTTCAACTCTTCATGCTTAGACGTATCAGCATAGAAATCAAAAATATTCATAATGCTAACTGCCGCTCAAATTGTTGTAGTTTATTGCGCCAGCCATGAAGAACTGAGGCCTCACTAAGCTTATGCAAAGCAGACAGCGCTTCTTCCTTAGATAAGGATAAACGCTTAATAGCGCTTAATATGCTCGGAAACTCAATCGATTCAGGCGGAGTAACCACCAATCCTCTTAATAACGTGCCTTCTGGTTTTCCTGCCCACCTAAGCTTTTTCTCTGTGATATGTCGAACCTGCACAACCTCATTACCCACTCGGAACTCCCGAGAAGGACCGTTACTCCATAATATTACCTTTATAGGCGCCTGAGTTTGCAAGCCCAATCTATAGGCAGCCTCTTGGCCTTGGCTCACCAATTTGTACCCGTATTCTTTAGCCCAAACTTCAGCCACTTGCTCAGCACTAGCAGTCGTCTTAACAGATGGAATACTAGCCAGCTGTTTAGGTCTTACATAAAAGCCTTTAGATACACGTTCAATAATATTTACTTTAGCTAAACGGCTCATCGCCTTTTGTACAGACGTGTGATTACCCAACGTATAAAAGCCGTTAATGCTAAACGGTACTCCGCGTTTCATGCGACTTACCCTATTACTAACACGTTCCGAGACTGACATTATTATATTTATCCTGACACTTTATTTTTATGTTAATTCAACTGAAGCCTTTATTAATAGTAACTATAGAGCATTTAGTGTCAGAATAACATATTTGACTATTGCCATAAATAATTTTCAATTAATAACATTAATAACCGCAGATACATACATTCAAGCGTTAGCTATATCATCACTTAATCAAGCACCTTAGTCTTCCACTCCCAATCACTCCATCGGTCACGAGGCTCTGGGCTTATTATATCTTCATAAATTTGTAGCGATGACCAACTTTTATGACCTGATACTTTGGCAACTTTAGGAATATCCCACACCTCACCTTCATGCCCATTCTTTTCAAACAACCAGCTGATTCCCTCATGACGTAAATCATGAAACCTCAGATTGTCATCAATGTTCTCATATTCAAACCCTGCTTTAGCCCTTAAACGCTGGAAATTCGCACCAACGGACCGGTGATTAAACGGGAATATTCGCTCATCAACCTTTGGCATAGACTGTATAACAGCAAGCGCTTCATCAGTAAGGTGGACTTCAACATCATTCCCCACTTTTTCATTTGGGTCCTTCATATCTCTAACGATAATTGTCTTCTTATCTTCATCAAGATCATCCCAGGTTATCCTACAAATTTCAGATAAGCGACGAATCGAAAACATGGCAAACACAATGATTTTATCCATCGGCGCGTAATCATGAGAGAGATGATGATTACCATGCCTATACTTATAGGCCCTCGATACAATCTCGGTAATTTCATCATATTCCGGCCGCCTATCACGCTCGTTACTACTCTTCACCAAACCCAACTTCTTAAGGATTGGCTTAGCTTTGATAAATGCACCTGAATCAACTGGAACACCCAGTAGATGCTCTGCTATATCAAATACACCTCGTAGATAAATTATGTCCTGGTTAACCGTCTGAGGTTTTGCACCATGCTTCTCTACTCGCTGAATGCAGTGGTTAATGATATCTTGCGGCTTAAGCGAAAATGCATCAAGCTCAGCTATATCATAACGCTGAAGTGCTGAGAGAGTTTGTGATTTTGATTTACCCCACTGCTTTATAGGCTTAACAACATCCACATACTTCTTCACTAGCTGACCCACGGTAATTTTGTGGTTTTTGTTATGAATAGCTTTATTAAGTGTCGAGTCATCTTCAAGCTCCACCTCTCGCTTTTTGCTCCACCGTTTAGCGGCGGCTTCTTTAGAAAACGTCTTTGACTCTTGGAAAATAACCTTACCCTTCTGCTTGATTCTAATCATCACACGATAGGACAAGGAGCCATCTGCTTTACTTCTGGTTGTAATTGTTGCCATGTCACACTACCATTTAGTTGTCGCCGGTGTTCCACGATTTTGGAATACGGTGTTCCAAAGATAAATAATACTTAAATGGTGCACTTTCTGGAACACCGAGGCAAGAATAATGACTTAAAATGGTGGATTTCAGTGAGTTTTGAGGATAGTAACCAATTGAATAAAAACACTTCTAACCCAGTCACATCAAGCGATACGCTCAATCGCAAGTTTTGTATAGCTCCTATGCTCGATTGGACCGACAGGCACTACCGCTACTTCGCACGTCTAATCTCTAAAAAAACAGTCCTGTATTCAGAAATGATCACAACAGGTGCTTTAATTCATGGTGACCGTGATCGCTATTTAGAGTTTAACGATCAAGAAAGTCCTCTTGCGATCCAACTTGGAGGCAGTAACCCTGAAGAATTAGCACTTTGCGCTAAAATGGCTGAAGATTTAGGGTATGACGAAGTTAATTTGAATGTAGGTTGCCCTAGTGACCGAGTACAAAACAATATGATAGGTGCTTGTTTAATGGGGCACCCTGAACTCGTGGCTGAATGTATTGCAGCTATGCAGAATGCGGTTTCTGTACCTGTAACCGTTAAGCATCGCATTGGTATTGATGACAACGACAGTTATGAAGCGCTTCATCATTTTGTTAATATCATTGCGAGCACTGGCTGTTCAACGTTTATTGTTCATGCTAGAAAAGCCATTCTTAAAGGCCTATCTCCGAAAGAAAACAGAGACATTCCTCCTTTAAAATATGATGTAGCTTACCAGCTTAAAAAAGATTTCCCGTTGCTTGAAATTATCGTTAATGGTGGCATAAAAACGATTACTGAAAGCCTTGATCATATTAGTCATTTAGACGGTGTAATGGTGGGCAGAGAGGCCTATCAAAACCCATGGATTCTTTCAGAAGTTGATGAGAAGCTATATGGGGAGTCGGTTAATACACTCACCCGTCACGATGTACTTGAATTAATGCTCCCCTACATTGAAGAAGAGTTAAATAAAGGGAATTATTTAGGCCATATTACACGACATATTCTTGGTTTATTTCATAGCATGCCAGGTGGTAAAAGATACCGCCGTCACCTTAGTGAAAATGCTCACAAGAAAGGCGCAGGAATTGAAGTGGTAAAAGATGCAGTATCGTTAGTTACAATGTAATTATTGTTAAAGCATCAATTAAGAGATAATTCTCTTGTTCTCAACCCGCCTGTTCAGTATTGTTTACCTTATACTTTTTGTTTTTAACAATCGATGTCATAAGGTGCAGTAATCGTTATGGAAAACAAGCTAGAACAGCTCAGAAAAATTACAACCGTTGTTGCAGACACAGGCGACATAGCTGCCATTAAACAATGGCAGCCTGAAGATGCAACCACCAACCCATCATTACTACTTAATGCTGCAGAGCTTGCTGACTACCAGCCACTAATTGCTCAATCTATAAATTGGGCATCTCAGCAAGGCGGTAATTCTGAAGAAACCTTGAACGATGCAACCGATCACCTTGCCGTATCCATAGGTAAAGAAATATTAAGCTGCATACCGGGTAAAGTATCTACAGAAGTTGATGCACGCCTTTCATTTAATACTGAAGCTACCGTTAATAAAGCACGAAAGCTAATTTCACTTTATGAAGCTAAAGATATAGACCCTAAACGTGTGCTTATTAAAATAGCATCTACCTGGGAAGGCATAAAAGCCGCAGAAATTTTGGAGAAAGAAGGCATTAACTGCAACCTTACACTGTTATTCAGCTTTTCTCAGGCTGTTGCTGCAGCGCAAGCAGGTGCTTATCTCATCTCACCTTTTGTTGGCCGAATCCTTGATTGGTATAAAAAAGACACAGGCAAAGAAAGTTACTTATCTCATGAGGATCCTGGTGTAGTCTCCGTCACCAACATATACAATTTCTACAAAGAAAATGGCTACAACACCGTTGTTATGGGCGCAAGTTTCCGTAACACGGGTGAAATAGAAGAGTTAGCAGGTTGTGACCGGTTAACCATTAGTCCAGCATTAATGGAAGCCTTATCAAAGGATACCGCTGAACTCCCTCGAAAACTGTCCCCTACTACCTCTAACAACCAGACAGCCCTAGCCATTGATGAAGATTCATTCCGTTGGAGTTTCAATGAAGATGCTATGGCGACCGAGAAGCTGGCAGATGGCATCCGACGCTTCGCCCAAGACCAGGTTAAACTTGAGCAAAAGCTAAAAGGTTTTTCTGTATGATTGCCAAAATTCGTCGTTTTTTTGAAGATAACTTATTATTAAGCGAACAAAAGCCACAAGAAAATGAAAAGCAGATTGAACTAGCCTGTATTACATTAATGATAGAGTTAGCTAAAGTAGACCAGTCTATTGATGATAACGAGCTTAATATTATTCGCAACACGGCGAAAAATACGCTTAATATCAACGATGAAAAAATTGACGAAATTATTGAACTCGCCGTGGAGGAATCTAAACACTCTACCTCGCTCTATCAATTCACAGATCTGGTGAACAATAATTACTCTGATACTATGAAATACCAGTTAGTGCTAGCTATGTGGAAAGTCGCTTTTGCTGATGGTGAACTTGATAAATACGAAGAGCACTTGATCAGAAAAGTGGCTGAGTTAACCTACGTTCCCCATCTTAAGTTTATGGAAGCCAAATTTAATGCTCAAAAAGAATTTGCACTTCGGTAAACGTTAGTTTCTACACACTTAAAACCAGGAAAGCTCAACAGTGAAGATATACGGACATAGAGGAGCCAAAGGCGAAGCACCAGAAAATACTCTTGAAGGTTTTGTTCACGCTCACAACCAAGGGGTCCGGCGCTTTGAGCTTGATGTTCAGCTTACCTCTGACGGCCAGCTTATTGTAATTCATGACGCCACACTAGAAAGAACCACAGGGCTCAACGCAAAAGTTAAAGACACGACATTAAGTGAAATATCACTACTTGATGCACGTACCAATACTGCAAGTTGGGGCGTTCCATGCCATATACCTAAACTCAATCAGCTTGTTCTGGAGCTTCCTGATACTGTACATTGGCAGTTTGAGGTTAAAACAGACACAAAGAACAGACTGAACATATTGTGTAATCGTCTTGTCGAATTCATACAATCCGAAAACCTTAAAAACAAGTGTGTTGTAACCTCATCAAACACATGGTTTTTAAAGGAATTAAAGCGTAGAGACCAATCCATTGAAACGGGTTTTGTGGCTGAATACCGTTTTCCTAACCCGGTAAACACTGCCAAAAAATTAAACTGTGATTACCTATGCCTGAATTATTCTCTTTGTACTGAGTCACTGCTTAAAGAAGCAAGAAATCATGATTTACACGTATCATGCTGGACGGTAAATAGTATTCACGATATGCAGTTACTTAAAGATAAAGGCGTTGACAGTATTATCACTGACTTCCCGACCAGTGCACTTACCTATTTTGATAAGCATGGCTTAGTGACAAACTAAACTTATTTAATCTGCGAGATGGATCCTGCGGTCAAGCCGCAGGATTAGCTAAATTTAAAAAATTCTGTTCAGTCCGTTAAGTGCTGCTACGCGATAAGCCTCAGCCATTGTTGGATAGTTAAACGTTGTATTAATAAAATAATCCAACGAATTTGCTTCCCCTTCTTGGGCCATAATAGCCTGACCAATGTGAACAATTTCTGCCGCTTGGTCACCAAAGCAATGAATACCCAAAATAGCCTTTGTGTCGCGGTGAAATAGAACTTTCAGCATACCTACAGGTTCACCTGTAATTTGCGCCCGAGCTAAATCTTTAAAGAATGACTGGCCCACTTCATAAGGCACTTTTTCATCAGTTAGCTCTCTTTCGGTTTTACCAACAGAGCTAATTTCAGGGATGGTATAAATACCCGTAGGAACATCATCAACAAAACGGAAGAAACTATCACCCGCCAGCTCAGAAGCAGCGGCACGCCCCTGATCATAAGCAGCACTAGCTAATGCAGGCCAGCCAATTACATCACCAACCGCATAAATATTTTCTACTTCTGTGCGGTATTGCTTATCAATGGTCAACTGCCCACGTGAATTTGCTTCAAGCCCTACGTTTTCAAGACCTAAACCCTTAGTATTGCCACTTCGTCCATTACACCAAAGAAAAGCATCTGCCTTAATTTTCTTACCTGATTTCAAAGTGATAACAACACTATTCTCTTCACCCTCAACGGACTCATATTCCTCGTTGTGACGAACCAAAACACCATTATTTCTTAAGTGGTAACTAAGCGCATCAGAAATTTCATCATCAAGGAAAGATAACAAGCGGTCACCAGGATTAATAAGATCAACTTTTACACCAAGTCCAGCAAAAATTGACGCATACTCAGAACCAATAACGCCTGCACCATATATAACCAGTGTTCGAGGTGTATGACCGAGCTTTAAAACCGAATCACTATTATAAATGCGCGTGTGCCTAAAGTTAATGTCAGCGGGTAAGTAAGGGCTAGAGCCTGTAGCAATAACAATGTTTTTGGCATTGATTACTTCACTCGTGGATTGACCACCACGAACCTCAACCCTATGCTGATCAAGCAAGTAAGCATTACCGGTAAAAAGATCGACACGATTGCGAGCATAAAACTGAGTTCGCAGCTTTACCTGTTTAGAGATAACCCTTTCAGCACTCTTTAACACGCGAGGAAAAGAAAACCATCTAGGCTCCCCAATATCACGGAATAGACTATTAGTATTAAAAGAAATAATTTGCTTTACAGAGTGACGCAAGGCTTTAGAAGGTATTGTACCCAGGTGTGTACAATTTCCACCCACCATGTCTTTATCTTCGATTATCGCTACTCGCTTACCGTTTTTAGCCGCGCTCATTGCGGCTCCTTCTCCGGCTGGTCCAGCCCCGACTACTACGACATCATAATGAAATTCAGCCATTACCCTTTGCGCTCCGCTGCTTATTATTAATTAACAAAATATCTATTCAAAAAACCGGGAAAACTTTATATTTTCTACTTCTTACTTGCATCGTAACTTAAATCTTTAACGGCCTTTCTGGCCTTAACTTTTTCTTGTTCATCATCACAGATATCTTTATCACCTTTACAGATATCACACGCAACATCCATCCCAAGAGCAGCCATACCGCCACATGAGCCGGAAATAGGCTTGCGCCCCATTAATACGCCAACAGCCATGGCTAAAATAACTAATCCCATAAATAGGAAAACTATTATAAATGTTCCCATCTGTATCACCTCACTGGGTTAAATAAATATCAAATTCTTTAGTCGATTTACTCTTAAACTCTGAGTCATCAATCGAATTATTAACACTACGATAAATAAAATATGCAGCAATGCTATGTTCGACCGCAAACTTGTAACCGCGTTCCGCCCCCATCACCATAAACATAGTAGCCATAGCATCAGCCTCTGCGGAAGACGGACGTATAACACTCACTGATGTTAACTTGTGCTGAACAGGTTTTCCCGTAAAGGGGTTAATAGTGTGAGAATATCTTACCCCTTCTTCTTCATAATAGTTTCGGTAATCACCTGAGGTAGCTAAACCTGCGTTCGTCAGGTCTATTACCTTATGAACAGAACGTTGTCCTACTGTAGGAGACTCAATAGCTAAACGCCAAACTTTTCCATTAGGCTTTTCACCCTGGGCACGTATTTCCCCCCCTACTTCTACAAGATAGCCCTGTACACCATTTTCCTGCAAATAACTCGCAACGGCATCTACCGCGTACCCTTTTGCAATAGAAGATAAGTCTAAATAAACATCAGCATCTTTCATTATAGATGATGTATTTTCATCTAATTTCAGGTGAGCAAACCCTACTCTATCAAGTAATGTTTGTAACTGATCTCCATCAGGAATTTTAACAGGTTTACCTGATGGACCAAATCCCCAGCTATTCACTAAGGGGCCTACGGTCATATCATAAAAACCTTTGCTATTTTTACTAATCAGTTGCCCTAATGAAATAACCTCATAAGTCTCCTTTGAAACTTCAAACCATTTGTTTGGAGGGAGACGATTAAAGCGGGATATTTCTGAATTTGGTTTGTAAGTAGACATTAAATGGTCTATCCGCTTAAGCGTTTCACTCACGCCCTCAGATAGATTGTCTAATGATTGCTGATTAGAAGGCAATACGACTTTGATATGATAGCTAGTCCCCATAATTGGGCCAGCAATTTCAGAAATTATAGTCTTTTGGTTTGTTGCTCTGTATTCAGGTGAATCAGAATTTACACTCTCATCACAGCCAGAAACAAACAAGCCCGCCAAAATGACGATGCTTGTTAGCATCGTCATTAAAGCGGGCTTTTGTGAAAATATCGGCATGAATTCTTCGTTAACCTCCGAAGTCATCCAATAAGATATTTTCATCTTCAACACCCAAATCTTTGAGCATTTTGATCACAGCCGCATTCATCATTGGTGGTCCACACATGTAGAACTCACAATCTTCTGGAGCGGGATGATCTTTCAGGTAGTTTTCTAAAAGAACATTATGAATAAACCCGGTAAGCCCTTCCCAATTATCCTCAGGCTGAGGATCAGAAAGTGCAACCTGCCAGTTAAAGTTCTCGTTATCTTTTGCCAGCTGATCATATTCATCTTGGTAGAACATCTCTCTCAAGCTACGAGCGCCGTACCAGAAAGACATTTTACGAGTCGACTTCAAACGATTTAGCTGATCAAAAATATGAGATCGCATCGGTGCCATACCAGCACCACCACCGATAAATATCATTTCATTCTGAGTCTCTTTGGCAAAAAACTCACCAAATGGACCCGAAACAGTAATCTTATCACCGGGCTTCAGGTTAAATACGTAAGAAGACATCAAACCTGGAGGGAAGCTGGTTCCAGGAGGTGGAGAAGCAATACGGATATTAAATTTCACAAGACCCTTTTCATCAGGGTAGTTTGCCATTGAGTAAGCACGAATAACTGGCTCTTTAGCAATAGACTTATACTGCCAAAGATTGAATTTATCCCAGTCACCACGATATTCTTCTTCAATATCAAAATTCTTGTAATCAACTTCGTGAGCAGGCACTTCAAGCTGCACGTAACCACCTGCGCGAAAGCCTACGTCTTCGCCTGCAGGTAACTCAAGTACCAACTCTTTAATGAAGGTCGCAACGTTTTCGTTAGAGCGAACAGTACACTCCCACTGCTTAACGCCGAATACCTCTTCCTCGACTTCAATTTTCATGTCTTGCTTTACAGCAACCTGACACGCAAGTCTCCAGCCTTCTTGCTCTTCACGCTTTGTAAAATGTGACTGCTCAGTAGGTAGCATTGAGCCACCACCATCCATAACTTTACACTTACATTGAGCGCAAGTACCACCACCACCGCAAGCTGATGCTAAGAAAACACCTTCACTAGCCAGCGTTTGAAGCAATTTACCGCCCGCAGGCGTTTTAATTGTGTGCTCAGGATTGTCGTTTACTTCAATAGTTACATCGCCAGTACTCACCAGCTTTGATCGTGCAACCAGTATCACCGCCACTAATGTTAGTACGATGAGAGTAAACATGACCACGCCTAAAATAATTTCTGCATTCATGTTTTAACCTTGCTCTTTATCTTGAGACCAGATCCGAACTAGCGCCAGTTATAGCGAAATTCCCGAAAATGACATAAAACCAAGTGACATAAGACCTACCGTAATAAAGGTAATACCCAAACCACGCAGCCCTTCTGGCACATCACTATACTTAAGCTTTTCACGGATACCCGCTAGCGCAACAATTGCCAGCGCCCAACCGACACCTGCACCCACACCGTACACAGCACTTTCACCGAAAGTATAATCACGCTCTACCATGAACAATGAAGCTCCCATAATCGCGCAGTTTACTGTAATTAGCGGCAGAAAAACGCCTAAAGCGTTATAGAGGTCTGGAAAATACTTATCGAGAACCATCTCAAGAATTTGAACCAGAGCAGCAATAACACCAATATAGGTTAATAGCCCCAAAAAGCTAAGGTCAACTTCTGGATAGCCGGCCCAAGCCAAAGCGCCATCCTTCAGTAATGAGGTATAAATCAGGTTGTTTACAGGCACAGTAATACCTAATACAACAATAACAGCAATACCAAGACCTAAAGCAGCATCAATCTTCTTGGAGAGCGCCAAGAAGGTACACATACCCAAGAAAAAAGCCAATGCCATATTTTCAACAAAAACGGCCTTTACGAACAGGCTAATATAATGTTCAAGCATTAGAAGGCCTCCCTAGTAACATGTGCTTTCATTTTGAAATCAACGGGTTCTTTTTGCTCAGTTTTCCAAGCACGCAAGCCCCAGATAATTAAACCAATAATGAAGAACGCACTTGGTGGTAGCAACAATAATCCGTTTGGTTGATACCAACCGCCATTGTTTACAGTCGTTAGAATTTCAACGCCAAACAATGAACCAGATCCTAGGAATTCACGTACAAAGGCTACTGCAATCAACATTGCACCATAACCTAAGCCATTACCAATACCATCTACGAAGCTCATTCCAGGACCGTTTTTCATGGCAAACGCTTCTGCACGCCCCATAACGATACAGTTTGTAATAATGAGTCCAACAAATACTGATAACTGCTTACTTAAGTCGTAAGCAAAGGCACGCAATAGTTGATCAACAACAATTACCAATGACGCAATAATCGTCATTTGTACGATAATTCGAATACTGGAAGGTATATGATTACGAATCATTGATACCGACATACTCGAAAAGGCAGTTACCAAACAAACAGCTATAGTCATTACAATAGATAGCTTAAGACTGGTAGTTACTGCAAGTGCAGAACAGATACCTAGTATTTGTAAAGCAATAGGGTTGTTAGTTGCAATAGGATCTAACAGAACCTTTTTAATAGACGTATCAGACATACTCTAAGCCCCCTCTCGCATGCGACTCAGGTATTTTTGAAACCCATTATCGCCCATCCAAAAATGTAACAAGTTGGTTACCCCCCGACCGGTTAGCGTTGCTCCAGAAAGACCATCAACACCGTAAACAGCATCTGGCCTTGTCAGATTAACACCACCTTTAACAAGTTTGATAACCGGCTCTTCTCCAGCACTCAGATCATAGATCTTCTTACCTGGCCATTGAGCTTTCCATTTAGGGTTATCTACTTCACCACCAAGTCCCGGCGTTTCAGCGTGCTGGTAAAAACCAAAACCCGCAACAGTGTTAGCGTCATTTTCCAATGCAACGAAACCATACAAAGTTGACCAAAGCCCATAACCATGAACAGGAACAATAATAGTTTCAACAACATCATTTTCTTCTAGCAAATAGACCTTGGCATATTGCTCACGACGCTTAATACCCGCGATATCTTGATCACCAGTTAACACCTTAGACAACTTAGGGTCTTTTGATGCTTTTTTCTGGTCGTAATCAATAGCTTCCTTCAAGCCCAGCATCTCAGCTGATACATACTCTCCAGTATTCAAATCAACCAATTTAGCGGTGATTCGCTCAAACGTTTTTTCGACCTCATCAGCACTGGAACCCTCTTTAAGGATACCTGCTGCAGCAAGAATATTAACCTTAAGGTTAAGCGCTTTATTTTTCTCTTGAATTGGGCGCAGTAAAACAACCGAAGCCGCAACAACAATAGAACAAACAAGACAAAGCAGTAATGCAACAATAATTGTCTTTTGAGTACTCTCTTTATTACTAGACACGTGCTAACCTCCGCTTAATGTTGGCCTGTGTAACAACGTGGTCAATAAGGGGTGCAAATAAGTTTGCAAACAAGATTGCCAGCATCATGCCTTCAGGGAATGCAGGGTTAACGACTCGGATTAAAATAACCATAATGCCGATAAGCGCTCCAAATGCCCACTTGCCTTGATTCGTCATAGAAGCTGACACTGGGTCAGTCGCCATGAAGATCATACCAAAACAGAATCCACCAACAACAAAGTGCCAGTACCAAGGCATTGCAAACATTGGGTTAGTTTCAGAACCAATGGCATTGAACATTAATGTAGTTGCGATCATACCTAGCATAACGCCCGATACGATTCTCCAGGAAGCAATCTTGGTAGCAAGCAACACAACACCACCAATTAGAATTGCGATAACCGAAGTTTCACCAATTGAACCCTGAACAGTACCAATAAATGAATCCATCCAAGACATCTGACTTAGAACCGCATCCATTCCACCTTCAGCAGCAACACCTAGAGCAGTCGCACCTGTGAAACCGTCGACAGCTGTCCAAACTGCATCACCAGAAATTTCTGATGGGTAAGCAAAGAAAAGGAATGCACGACCAGTTAGTGCGGGATTAAGGAAGTTTTTGCCGGTTCCACCGAAAACTTCTTTACCAATAACAACACCAAATGAAATACCTAAAGCAGCCTGCCATAATGGAATATCAGGTGGCACAATTAAGGCAAACAAAATAGAAGTAACAAAGAAACCTTCATTAATTTCGTGTTTGCGAACCATGGCAAACAATACTTCCCAGAACCCACCTACAGCAAAAGCAATAAAGTAGATAGGCAAGAAGTAAGTTGCACCATAAATCATATTATCCCAAATACTGGAAGCATCATTTCCTGCGAGCATTGCGATAATAACTGACCTTAAGTCGGTTCCCATCACTGCGCCAGCTTCAATAGCCGTATTTGCCTGATAACCAATATTCCACATCCCAAAAAACATTGCAGGGAATGCACAGAACCATACCGTAATCATCATTCGCTTAAGGTCAATACCATCGCGAACGTGAGAAGTTGTAGATGTTACGCTTGGTGGCGTATAAAAGATGGTGTCTGCAGCTTCAAAAAGTGCATACCATTTTTCGTAGCGGCCTCCCTTATGAAAGTGCGGCTCCATCTTATCAAGAACTTGTCTGAAACCCATGGTTAGCCCTCTTTCTCAATGAGTGTAAGATTATCCCGAAGAATTGGGCCGTATTCATATTTGCCTGAGCAAACAAATGAACAAAGGGCTAAATCTTCTTCTTCCAACTCTAGGCAACCAAGTTGCTGAGCCTGTTCAGTATCACCAACAACCAGAGCACGAAGAAGTTGAGTAGCCAGAATATCAAGTGGCATCACTTCTTCGTAAGCACCTACAGGAACCATGGCACGTTCACTACCATTAGTTGTGGTTGTAAAGTTGAATAATTTCTTAGGCATGAGCTTTGAAAGATAGATATTCAAAACAGAGAATTTATTCGCACCGGGTGATAACCAACCGAGGAATTCTCGCTTGTCGCCTTCTTCTAATACGGAGACCTGGTTTGCATAACGACCAAGGTAAGCAACTGGCCCTTCTGCACGACGACCACCAAATACTGAACCTGAGATAACTCGGTTCTTAGTAGCGGTGTCAGTTTCGCCATTCAAAAGATCTGTAAGGCAAGCACCAAGTCGAGTACGTACCAAGCGAGGCTGACTCACTTTTGGACCCGCTATAGCAACAATACGATCAACTGATAATTCACCTGTAGTGAATAGTTTACCTACAGCGATAACATCTTGATAACCAATAGCCCAAACTGTTTTAGTTGCACTAACAGGGTCAAGGAAATGAATATGTGTACTAGTATTACCCGCTGGATGTATACCTGAAAATGCCTGAGCTTCAATTACACTATCACTTGGCAGTGAGGTATTAAAATCTTTATCAGTACAAACAAATACCTTGCCATTAGTCAGATGTTTAAGAACGGATAAGCCGTTATTAAATTCTTTTTCTGACGCAGCAATAACCAACTTAGGATCAGCCGCTAATGGGTTTGTATCTGTTGCGGTAACAAAGATTGAGTTAGGTGTACTATCAATCTCTGGCACCTTACTATACGGACGCGTACGAAATGCTGTCCAAAGTCCCGACTGCACCAGGTTATCTACAACCTGTTGACGCTCAAGGTTTGCTAAATCATTTTCTTCATATTTAGAAAACGCTTCAGCTTCATCGCCGTCTATTTCAACAACAATGGATTGAAAAACTCGTCTTTCACCACGGTTTACTAGTTTAACAGTACCCGCAGCTGGAGATGTATAACGAACACCCACCGTTTTTTTATCTTCAAACAGCAGCTGCCCTCGCTTAACCTTATCTCCTTCCTGAACAGCCATTGTTGGCTTCATACCAAAATAGTCAAAACCAACAAGAGCAACGCTGCTCACGGTTTTTCCATCGGTAATCTTTTGTTCAGGAGCACCGGATATAGGTAATTCCAGGCCTTTCTTGATATTAATCATTAGCCCCGCCTAATCATCAGAAACTCAATACGTTTACGCCGCGAAATAGCAAATGTATAAGACATTTTGTTATCAATCCCCCTGTTATTGCTCCGAAACAGGGCATAATTGAATTGCTACTCGCTTGACGCACCCAAAAACGCCCCAATTATAAAGGTCGCAACACCATTAAGAAAGGTCACAATGCTATTTTTTCTATCTATATAACTTCTGAAGTTCAGAAACTTTCATTATTCCATCAGCCTTATTTGGTATATCCGTACAATTAGCAGCACACCTTGAACTAGATCAAGAAAATACGAAAATTTACGTATTTTAAAGATTAGAGTAAAAATACAAAAACGACAAAACAAACAGGCACAAAAAAGCCCGGCAAATAGCCAGGCCTTTTTAGCAGGTTTAAAATTAAACTGCTTTTGGAAATACAGCGTAGTTAACGCCACTCATTTCATTTGATAAGCGGATAACCTGCGCACTATAACCAGCTTCATTATCATACCAAACATAAAGCACAACACGATTGCCATTAGCGATAGTCGCCTGACCATCAACAATACCCGCTGAACGAGAACCAACAAAGTCAGAAGATACAACTTCAGGCGAGTTAACAAAAGTAACCTGCTTCTGCAATCCAGAATGAAGTGAAATTTCTCTCAGGTAAGCATTTATTTCCTCAACCGTAGTCTCTTTTTCAAGATTCAAGTTAAGAATAGCCATTGAAACATTAGGTGTTGGTACACGGATCGCATTACCCGTTAACTTCCCTTCCATTTCAGGCAGAGCTTTTGATACAGCCTTAGCAGCACCTGTTTCAGTTAATACCATATTCAACGGTGCACTTCGGCCACGTCGGCTACCACTATGGTAGTTATCAATCAGGTTTTGATCATTTGTAAACGCGTGAACTGTTTCAACGTGTCCATTAACAACACCGTACTGATCATTAACTGCTTTAAGCACTGGTGTAATTGCATTAGTAGTACACGATGCAGCTGAAACAATATTATCATCAGCAGTGAGCATACCATTATTAATACCGTGAACGATATTTTTGATATCACCTTTACCTGGCGCTGTAAGAAGAACCTTACTAACACCTTTACACTCAAGATGCTGACCAAGTCCAGCTTCGTCTCTCCAGATACCTGTATTGTCAATAACAAGCGCGTTATCGATACCGTACTCAGTGTAATCTACACTTGAAGGTGAGTTAGAGTAGATAACCTGAATGTAGTTACCATTTGCAATGATTGCTTTACGCTCTTCATCAACAGTAATTGTACCGTCGAAAGAACCGTGAACAGAGTCACGACGCAACAAGCTAGCTCTTTTTTCAAGATCGTTTTCAGCCTTGCCTTTACGAACAACAATAGCTCTTAAACGAAGGTTAGCACCGCCACCCGCTTTCTCGATCATAATACGCGCTAATAAACGACCAATTCGACCAAAGCCATATAAAACAACATCTTTAGTCTGCTCGTTATGCTGCTTAGCTTCTTCTGCGTTGTACTTATCAACGATATCAGCTAGCTCAGCACGAAGAAAAGCTTCTAAAGAAGATTCCTCTTGCTGCTTCTGGAATTTAACCGCTAACTTACCGATATCAATGTGAGCATGACCTAACTCAAGCCCGCCAAGTACCTCAAGAACCTTGTACGTATCATGGACTGACAACTCTGAGTTTTCTACCTGTCGAACAAATCGATGAGACTTGAGAAGCCCGATAACAGACTGATTAATAATGGCGCGTCCATAAACTGATGTAACAATGTTATTTCTGCGATATAAACGACCGATCATTGGAATCATTGCTTCAGCAACAGTTTCTCGCTCGTTCCAGTCTACAAAACATGTATCCGTAATGTTCTGAGCCACTTCAGGCACCTCTCAAATTGCACAAAATTAGGGGCGCATTATCCATCTTCACTTAACGATAAGCAAATTGTGTTTTGTGCACGATAGTTCCATATTAAAAATGTACCCCGTATTACTATGACTCTCCCCTTAATCAAGGTTAGAATATTCCGCACAACGACACCATACAACTACACAGCAAAACAACTAACTAATGACTCAAAAAATGATAGATATCCCCAGCCTACCCAGCAAGCCAGCAGATCACCGTCAATGGGGCTCTGTCGAGTCAGGCATTACGCCACTTATTGCACTTGAAGCCATAAAAAAGCACCAAGGCCTTGGTTTGTTAGTTACACCTAATACAGAAACAGCACTCACTTACGAAACAGCGATAAAGTTTTTTAATAAAGACAAAGATCTGGAAATATTAAACCTTCCTGATTGGGAAACCCTCCCTTATGATGATTTTTCTCCTCACGAGGACATTACCTCCCAGCGAATTGAAACGCTTTATACGCTACCGAAGCTTAAAAAAGGGATTCTCATCATCCCTATTAGTACCCTGCTGCACCGTCTTGCTCCTACGACATTCCTACAAGGAGCAGGCTTACTAACATCCATAGGCCAATCTCTTAACCTCGAACAATACAGGCTAGAACTGGAAGCAAATGGTTATCGGTTTGTTGATACAGTGTACGAGCATGGTGAATACACTGTTAGGGGTTCAATTTTAGATATCTACCCCATGGGAAATACACTCCCCATTCGTATTGAGCTATTTGATGATGAAGTTGAAACATTAAGAACCTTTGACCCGGAAACACAAAGATCATTAAATAAACTCGATACTATTAATTTACTACCAGCCAATGAATTCCCTTGGGACAAAGCATCTCGATCGGCATTCCGAACACGCTGGCATGATAAATTTGAACAAGCGCCCACTAAAGATTGCTCAATCTATAGAGATGTACAATCAGCCATTAAGCCTCCAGGAATTGAATACTATCTTCCATTATTTTTTGACGAAAGCGCCACCCTATTCGACTATTTACCCAGCAACACTCTTATTTTCACACCTCCAAGTTTAAATGAAGCAAGCGAACACTTTTGGGACGATATCAAACATCGGTTTGAAGAAAGAAGGCATGACCGCTTACGACCGATTTTACCGCCTGAAGCGTTATTCGTTCAAACAAACGAATTATTTTCACAAATTAAGTTATTCCCAAGAATCACAGTAAGCCAAGAAGCCTTTGAACAAGCAGCATCCGTTTCTAACTTTCAAGCATCAAGCCCCAGAAATTTAGCCGTTGATGCACAAGCAATCGACCCACTTGCAGGCTTCCGTCAATTCAAAGAGGAATCTCAAGCCAGAATTCTAATTTGTGCAGAATCAGCAGGTAGGCAAGAAGCCCTTGAAGACTTATTCTCAGATAACAAATTAAACCTACAAAAGGTTAGCAACTGGGACTGTTTTTTAAATAGCCCCGTACCTCTATGCCTTACTATTGCCCCGCTATCTGAAGGTTTTTTCAGCTCATCGCAGGGTATTGTCGTTGTTTCAGAGTCCGAGCTCTTTGGCCAACGCGTTATGCAGCGCCGAAGACGGAAGCGTGCGACCGACTCAGGCGAAATTGCTATAAAGAATTTGTCTGAATTACGAAT
>ENA-OSET01000962-OSET01000962.1-sediment-metagenome-genome-assembly--contig:-NODE-962-length-31140-cov-3.914432_pt1 | contig 31140 bp, 32 predicted proteins | sample MGYA00237882_ERZ534229 | MGnify/ENA primary metagenome ERZ534229 (study PRJEB26408, sample SAMN06266212) | sediment metagenome | isolation source: Hudson Canyon methane seep mesocosm | place: USA:Hudson... | reverse complement strand
CGTTTCGGCTAAGAGTTGATGACCAAAGCACAAACCAACCAACTTAATTTGCTGTTTGTAAGCATTTTGAATAAACAACTTAAGTTGTCCAATCCAAGGTTTATCATCGTAAACACCACTTTTACTTCCCGTCAGTAAATAAGCATCACACTCATTAAGATCAGTGGGGAATTTACATTTTTGAGCATCATAACGACGATATTCAATAGTGATATCTTCAGTATGGAGTAATGGTTCAAATAAACTTTTGAACATGCAGGTATAGCAGTGATAGTCACCTCTTAGCTCAGGTGCTAAGTCATCACAATCAAGTATACCCAAAATTAACTTTTTCATGCTCATCTCTACTGTTAAGGTTTATTTGTTCAAATCGGTCTTTCTAAAAACAAGCAGGAGCCATCCATGTCACCCTATTATTTCCGTTTTTTCTTTCAATACCTCACACTTGCAACACTCGCTTTCTCTACTGTAGCGCATGCAGAGAATGACTTGCCACTTATTCATGTCAGTGCAGAAGGAAAAGCCACTGCACAACCCGACCAGGCTGAGCTTCACCTTGATTTTATTGCGAAACATTTTGAAGTTGAACAAGCACGTGAAGCCGTAGATGATCAAGTCAAAACCTTATTAAAAAAACTGAACCGCTTCGAGTTAGATACCTCATCCCTGGATAGTAGCCAGACACATATTTATCCACAATACGATTATCAAAATAAACAGCGTCAGTTTATAGGCTACCAGGTTAACCGCTCTGTTAGCTTTGTACTTAAAAAATTAGAGCAACTCGAAGACTTGGTTCAGGCGATTACTGAAAGCCAAGTTACTCAACTCAATCAAATTCAATTTGGGTTGAGTGACCCTGAGTTTACAAAAGCCGAAGCCCTATCAAATGCCATTCGTAACTCTCGCACTATCGCCCAACAACTTGCTGAAGGATACGAAGTTCAGCTTGGTGGTATTCATCGCGCTAGCCACAGTACTACTCAAAGCCCTCGAATGATGAAGACGATGATGTTACAGGAAATGGCCGCAGATTCAGCACAGTCCTCTTATCAACAAAAAGATCTTGAGTTTAAGGCTAACGTTGAGGTTGATTTTAGGTTTAAGTGATATTTTTAAGTAATGGGTCAGATTAAATAGTTGTTCATTAATCTGACCCATACAACTAAATCTAAACCCCTACCTTATTAAACCTCTTGGGAAGTCGTAATGCCTGATCGTTTCGGTAATACAATACCAAGCCAAATAATACACAACTTGTCCCTACAATGATCTGGCTCGTTATTACTTCATTATTCAAAACATTGCCTAATATCAAAGCTAAGACTGGCGTCACAAGGGTCACCATGGCAACGGCTGTGGCGCCTAATTGCCTGACAATATAAAAGTACGAAGCGAAACCAAGCAAAGAACCAAAGACCGCTAAATACAATACAGCCCAAGGTGACTGACTACTCCAATCCAATACAGGCACTTCACCATCCAGAATAAACCAGCTAAGTATGAACAAAGGAGCGGCTAACACTAATGTACCCACCGTCATGCTCAAAGGGTGTGCATGATAACCTTCTCGCTGAACCAAGACGCCACTTAAACTATATAAAGATACAGCGACCAACAACAAAACAACGCCAATCCAGCCATCTTGGTGCAGCACCCAATCATCTAAACAGATCACCGCCAAACCTAAAAAGGAGATAATGAAAGAAATCCATCGGGTGACGCTAAAATCACCTTTACCCAATAAAAAATAGGCAAACAAATTCGACAACACCGGCGACAAAGCATACAACACAGAGATCAAGCCAGAAGGAATAAACTGTGCAGCCGTGTAAGTGCATAACATGGCCACAAAGATACCCATTAGAGAATAAGAATAAGTCCGTAGCGCCTTGGCCGACCAAGAAACAGGAATACGCAGTGCTTTTAGCAGGGCATAACCAATCACTGCAGCAATGCTCATACGAATAGAGACGGCGGCTACAGGACTTAAAGTTTCATTACTCCAGGCAATTCCTAGAGGGGTGGTAGACCAAACAATGATAATGGTGGCGTACGCCACTGGCACTGACATTTTACTTACTCCTATTTTGAACAAAAAAATCTTTCTGAACAAAGCGCTCTAAATAGAGATACTGCAGGGAGTTTGTATTTTTAGATGTTTAAGGAAACATTCAGAACAAAGCCACCGCAATAATTTGCTGTGGCCGAAAAGAAGGGGGTTAACTTTTTACTTCTATCAAACACACAGCGCTGATCGCTCTCACGGCAAACATGTGCCAGAGGACGAGGGCCGCTTTCGCGGGGCGCATAATGCGTTTTAAAGAAGTAGAAATATTCATAGGTTTCGATAATGGGTGGCGGGTCAAAAAAAGTCAATACTTAATTAAGCGAAAATAAACCTAGGTTCAATTTGTAATAGAAACTCAATTAACCTGCCTCAATCCACCCTTATTAATCCAGATAGCGGATTTCATAAAGCAAAGCATCATCATAGGCACATAGAATTTTATGAAAACCAGATAAACGTCGGTCTAACTCATCTGAACCACTATCAATGCGTAAGGGCTTGCCTTCTAGGGCTAAAATTTTACTTTGCGTCGCTAAAAACTGAAGTTTATCCAAGCCTACATGCTCTATAATACGAGGGCTGATTTGCTGGTTACCCCGCCCAAGCACAATGCCCTGCCCACCAATAATAGATAGCATTATTCGAGTTTTTGGATAGCGTTGTATTAGTTCAAATAATTGCGTTTCATGCACATCCTGTGCGATTACTTCACCCTGAAACCAGACATCGACACCCAGCAACGTCGGTTCATCTATCCCCATGAAGGACTTTAAAGCTTTTAGAGTGCCACCCGAACCTAGAATGTACAGAGTATCGTCTTCAAGTTCTTCCATCACAAAGGCGCATAGCTCATCCAACATCAGTTCATCTTCGATCATGCCTGAACATTTGACGCACTGAACTAATAGTTGGTCATCCGGAATTAGCATTTCTCCGTAATAGGCGGTACTCACTCGCCCTTGGGCAAAAGCTTGTTCGTCTATATCACGCACTTCGGCCATGCGGGCTGATACTAGATGGTGCTTCATTAAGCTTTCTATTACTGAAGCGACAGCCTTGGGAGTAACGGCAAAAACCCCTGAATGCATTTTAACACCCGCAGGTAAACCTAACACCGCCTGATCCTTTCCTATGGCCTTAAAAACATCACGCGCGGTTCCATCACCACCGGCAAAAATAAGTAAATCTACCTGCTGCTCTTTAATTAATTTGGCAGCATTGAGAGTGTCAATAGCTGAAGTTTTCTTGGGTGTATGATAGATAGTTTCTATTGAAAAAAATGGTTTGAAGGGTTCGCACGCCAAAGCCCCCATTGCACCACTTGCCGTGATGATCTGTAAGCTTTGGTTCATATCTCTAAGCCGGTCTTTTAAGTCTGATAACACGGCACTCACTCGGTCATTAATAACCGAGCTTACACCACGTTCAGCAGCTAAAACCTCTGTAGTCTGGTGATCACTACCTTTTAGTGCAGCAGGACCACCTATGCCAGCTAATGGGTTAATGATCAAACCCAGTTTAAATGCTTTACCTTTCATGTTCATAAATATAAGTAGATAAGGTCAGCGTTTCTTCGTCGGTTAAATCAAGAAACTGTACACCGACCACAAACTGTTCGCCCTCATCATTGTCAATTTTTTCAACATTACGAATAATACTGGGTAAACAAACCCGCTTTTGTATACCACTCACAGTCACGCCAAACTGCAAAAGCACTTCTTGTCCTTTTTCACCCAGACGACCCCCAGAGATCATACGGGCACCGGTTTTACTGAGGTTATTAATTTGTGCGACTCTTGGCCATTCACCTACAATATCGAAATCACTATCAATATCAGCATCAATCAAGGTATCTACACGTTCTGAATTTCTAACCTGTAAAGCGGTTATTTCTTCAGGGTAGGCTAAATGATAGTAGGTGTAAGGCTGTATTGACCGGTAAATAACTTTGGTCTCAAAAGCACAGACTTTCTTCCCCACCAACATACGAATAGCCAGAGAACTATCCTTTTCAAGCAATACTTCCTTCCCCTCACGCAAGGGACTTGATACAAGTAAACTTCGGTGCTTTGAAAAACCAATTAGGTGTACCGGGTATTTTCGAATAGGAGAGACCGTTTCGATCGTCAGGGTGGTACCAATAGTTAGACTTAAGTCGGCAAAAGATTCCGACTGTTCTTCCTGCTCAGGCTGTGAAGATACTTCTACCACAATATTCGCTCTTAAGTTTTAACATTAAAGCCCAGTGCTTTAAATTTGCTATGTAACTCTGAATCGACCTGTTTGAGCTGAACTTTAACGCCAGAAAACTCACGACGGCAACGATAGGACTTTCTAAAAACATCAAAAGCCTCACCCCGCGCCTTAGCAGGCAGCGATAAACTAGATTGCAGCAGGCTGTGATCATGGCGTACATCAAAGCAAGCGCGAATAGCGGTGTGCAAACACCAGTCTATATCAGCTGTGGAGGTAAAGGCCATTTTGGACAAAGGCGGCTCTTCTAAAAACTGTCCAGAAGTATTTCTTAGAGGTAGCCCCAAAAAGCGACAGAGTGCATGGTAAATCATTTCAGTACCCGCCACTTTGCCATCATAGCTATATCCGGCAATGTGTGGTGTGCCAATTAAAACCTGCTTTGCCAGAGCCACACTCACTTCAGGTTCATTTTCCCAAACATCCAAAATAGCCGTAAAGTCTGCATGTTTTACCAAATGATCGTTGAGATGCTGATTGTTGATAACAGCCCCCCGACAAGTATTAATGAGTATCTGCTCATCACGTAATTGACTCAAGACCTGTTCGTCAATCATGTGATGAGTCGGAAAGTCACCTCCCTGAGTGAGAGGAACATGCAGGGAGATAATATCGCAGGCAAGCACATCGTCTAAGGAAACTAAAGAGGCCTGTTCTTGAACAGATTCATCCAACAAGGGGTCATACGCTTTATACTCAATACCCAGCTTGGCTAAACGTTGCGCTAGCAAGCTACCAACATTGCCGTACCCTACAATCCCGACACTCATTGCGTCCCAATCGAGCCGATGAGTTTCGGTTAAAATAGATAAACAGCTTAGAATATATTCAACGACAGAATTGGCATTACAACCCGGAGCATTCGCATAGCGAATACCTTGTTTGTCCAAATAGTCGGTATCGATATGATCCATACCAATAGTACAGCTACCCACGAACTTAACAGGAGTATGTTCGAGCAAGGTCTGATCAACCTTTGTGACTGAACGCACGATAAGCACATCGGCCCGTTCAAGATCTTTTGCTGTAATCTCACGACCAGCAAGCTGAGTCACCTGGCCTATTTCATCGAAAAAACGAGAAAGTAATGGGATGTTCTCGTCAGCAACTATATTCATTTTCAATCTCGTAGAGTGCTTAACTTATTTATCCAACAAATAATCCGGGTATTCACATGGCAGCTTCATACCAATATATTTTTCAATTTCTGGCAACAAGAAGGCATCATCTTCACAAGCAAACGAAATAGACACACCGGTTTCTCCTGCACGTCCCGTTCGGCCTATTCGGTGAACGTAATCTTCCGCGACTTCAGGCAGATTATAGTTGAAAACGTGGCTCACGCCATCAACATGAATACCTCGCCCAGCCACATCAGTTGCAACCAGAATTTCTATTTGACCACTTTTGAATTGGTCTAAGGTTTTAATACGCTTATGCTGGGGAACTTCACCAGATAATAGCGCGGCTTTAATTCCCTTGCTTTTCAAAGCGCTTTCAAGTCGTCTGGTTTCATCGCGCCGGTTACCAAAAATAATCGCTTTGGTCACATCATTTGAATCAATATAGTTACAAATAATCTTTAATTTTTCATCGGCAGGCACCATGAAGACCTTTTGTTCAACTGTGTCAGTAGTCAACTGCTCCGCTTCAATTTCAACAGAAACCGGGTTTGTGGTCCAACGCTTAGCCAAGTTCATAACGTCTTCACTAAATGTTGCACTAAACAGTAAAGTTTGACGCTGCTCAACTTTAGAACATCGGCTAATAATGCGCTTCACATCAGGAATAAAGCCCATATCCAGCATGCGATCAGCTTCATCAATGACAAGAAAATCAAGTTGATCCAGATACAAATCGCCACTATTTAAAAAGTCAATCAAGCGCCCTGGCGTGGCAACCAAAATATCAATTACCTCACTTCTAACGTGCGTTTTTTGCTTCTGGTAGTCAATGCCGCCCAAGACAGAATAAACGGCAGTATCCATATGTTTAGTTAGCGCGATAGCGTCTTTTTCAATTTGTAACGCAAGCTCGCGTGTTGGCGCAATAATCAATGCCCGTGGCTCGCTAGAATAACGATCACTTGCAGGTATTGGACGATTGACCAAGTCATTAATAATAGTTACCAAAAATGCCGCTGTTTTTCCGGTGCCTGTTGCTGCTTTACCAATTACATCATGACCTTTTAAAGTATAGGGTAAGGACTCAGCTTGAATATCGCTACAGTATTGATAGTTTAAGTCAGCAATACCGTGTAGTAAGGATGTGTTTAAGCCTAAGTCATGAAAACGGGTCTTGCCTTCTTCAGGAGCAACTTTGTATTGCTCAACTGACCAAGGTTTGGCTTTAGGCTTCGGCTTATCTTTTTTAGGAGGGCGGGCTTGCGTCGTTTTCGCTTCAGAAGGTACATTTGTAGTTTTCTGCTGCGGTTTTTTATCTCGATTCTTGTTTCCAAAAAATCCTCTTAACATCATAAAACTAATACCTGACTATGCTGTAAACAATATAAATGACACATTAATGAAAATTCCTAAAAACGCCCTAAAGAAATCGTGCTCAGAGCTTATGCGTCATCACACTACCATGCAAGCTTTCTTGCTTGCTTTGAAGCAACTTAGCCTGTTTTTTCGAGCTTTATACTAAAACCGACATTGAAAAGGCCTTTTTTTCGAGTTTTCTTTGCTTAGGACGAAAATGCGCGAGTAAAGCCTCAATAAAAATCGCCGCTCTTTTTGGAACATCGTCACTTTCTAAGTAATGCCAAGCCTGCTCAAGCACCGCCCGCTTAAAGTCCTCGCTAGCACCTACAAATTCTTGATTTTGACTTGTTTGTTCAAGATTATCGACACTCAAGCTAAATTTTACATCACAAGCTTCAGTAAACAACCACTCCAGTGCTTGAGGCTTTATCTCTACTTTTTCAAAGGTTCGTTGTTGTGCATCGCTACGTCCATCAGGCTCATACCAATACCCAAAGTCTATCAACTTTCTTCGTTCAACACCTGCAATACACCAATGACTAACCTCATGCAAAGCGCTTGAGAAGTAATCATGAGTAGAAATAATCTGATCAAAATCATTTTCACCGCTGCGTGGTAAGTAAATCGGCTCATCTCCCCCACTTTTTAGTATCGTTTGCTCAGACAGATTGAAAAGGGAATTAAAAATAACTTCAAGAGTACTGACATGATGTTCTGGAAAATTAATAATAGGGCTCCGTACTTTTGTTGATCAGACCACAGCTAATCAGCTCACAGCTCTAATCGTTGCTAAAAACGTTATTTTAAACGCTGTTAAATACCTATTTTAACGAAATTACCACACTTTAAGGAAATCTTAAGTTTGAAAGCTGCATAATGATACCAAGTGATACAATTCAGGGGCGCATTCCTGAAGCATTTCACATTCACGTTTGAACTTTAAGGTTAAATTTAGCTCCAAGCATTTATGATTATCAATTTAAAGAAGGCCTTCATGTACCGCAGCATATTTTCTACTTTGTTAACGTTATTGTTTTTCATTAGCACAATCAACGCCCAAGCAAGCGGAGGCCTTAATCTATTACAAGGCGATTCACCTTCAAAAAAGGAATTTTCAACACCCGAATTCCTAAAAGTCGACCAAGCTTTCAAATTTAGTTCAGAAATGACTGACAATGGTTTAAAGCTTATTTGGGATATCGCTAACGACTACTACCTATACAAAGAACGCTTTAAATTCAAAACCGAGCAAACAGGTGTAAAACTAGGCGAAGCTCAGTTTTCAACCAACGGTAAAGAGAAAGAAGACCCTTATTTTGGCAAGGTGCATATAATCAAGCACCAGCTCGAAGTCTTTTTACCCATCCTGCTTGCTGAAGGACAAACAGACACCGAAATCAAAATTAGTTACCAAGGCTGTGCCGAAGCAGGTCTTTGTTACCCACCAAAACACCAGTATTTAATGTTTATTGCTAGCGATGAAAAGCCAGCTCCCTATGCAGCCTCAGAAATATCCCCTCTTACAACAAATACGACCAGCACACCTGAAGAGCTCGATCTTGAAGATGCATCAGGTATTTTTGATTTTTTAAAAAATAGCAGCCTTCCACTAATCATTGGCATCTTCTTTTTATTAGGCTTGGGGTTAACCTTTACGCCTTGCGTATTCCCAATGATACCTATAATTACCAGTATTATTGCGGGTCAAAAATCACCTTCCATGCTCAAATCTCTCGCCCTTTCGAGCGCTTATGTCATCGGCATGGCAATCACCTACGCAAGTGCAGGAGTCATTACAGGACTATTAGGTGCAAGTGCAAATATTCAAGCTGCATTACAAGACCCTTATTTACTTAGTATTTTTTCAATCATTTTTGCTTTGCTCGCTTTGGCAATGTTTGGGCTGTACGAGCTACAACTGCCAGTTTTCATTCGCGATAAGCTCAATACCAGCAGCCAGAACCTGCATGGTGGACATATTGTGAGTGTATTTTTCATTGGCGCACTTTCAGCTTTAATCGTATCACCTTGTGTTTCCGCCCCACTTGCTGGTGCACTTTTATATATTAGCAGCACCGCAGATGCCGTAGTGGGCGGCGCTTCCTTATTCGCTCTAGGTATTGGCATGGGTGTGCCCCTGATTTTAATAGCCGTAGGCGGCGGTAAATTCTTACCTAAAGCGGGTAAATGGATGGATAACGTAAAGGCAGTATTCGGCGTTATGCTGATTGCTATCGCGATATGGTTAATTAGTCGCGTCATTCCTGCCGAAGTCTCGCTTGGACTTTGGGCCATACTATTTGGACTTACGGCAACACAGATGGGAGCTTTTGATGCAGCCAAGGCGGGATGGCAGCGTATTTCAAAAGGTTTGGGGTTATTGCTTGCACTTTATGCCATATTGCTGACAATAGGCGCTTTCAGTGGCGCAACAGATCCATTAAAGCCCTTAGAAAGACTTGGCTCAACATCGAATAGCAATAGCCAAATAGCTGGACAAACAAATAAGGTTAAATTTGAAATCATCCATGACCTCAAAGGCTTAGAGCAACACCTAATGATCGCAAAGCAGCAGAAACTACCAATGATGGTCGATTTTTATGCTGACTGGTGCATTAGCTGCCAGGTGATGGAAAATCAGGTATTCCCCCGCCCCGAAATTAGAAGCAAGTTAGACCAATTTCATTTAGTTAAAGCAGATGTAACGGAAAACTCGGCAGCCAACCTAGCCTTGTTAAATCATTTTGGTTTATTTGGCCCACCATCCATTTTACTTTTTGATACTCAAGGCCAAGAATTTCTGCAACTTAGAATTGTTGGCGAAATTAATAAAGAAGGGTTTAATAAACGGCTGGCTAAGGCTTTAAAACAACTCTAGCTCACCATCATCTAATCCATCAGGTTCTTCTGTTTCAGCAATGGTAAATACCATATCTTCTTCAAATACTTCCACTGAGATATGAAAGGCACAGGTTTCACCATCAACATCGAAATAGACACTTTTTATTTCACCCGTTTGAGATAATAACTGCTCCACATCCGAACCAAAATAACTAGTAGGCAAGCCTAGATCGACCTGACAATTATGCGAGAGTAGCTTGTTTTTAACCCGACCAACAAGCTGATTTGAAAGCTCTGAAATCCAGTCTTCTAGACGTTCTTCATCTACCCCTGTGATATCAGCTTGAATGGGATAAGTAAGGGCTAAAACAGAAACGGGGAATTGTAAGCAAATTATTAATTCGATATCATGAGAGCCTGCATCAATACAGGCAATGGGGACTTCAATTAAATCCCCTCTTGAACTATCTATCCTTACTGCTAAGTCACTAAGGCTTTCCAGTAATCCGGTACAGGCTTTTTCAAAAATATCCTGAACACACTGAACAACCGCTAAGTCCACCATAAATAGTTTCTCACACTCCGCCTAGCAAGCAATATGTTATTTTGTATTGTTGCTTTTTAGGCCCAATAAACGCATTTCAACCTTTAGTCTGGCTGAGACCTTAATATAACAAGTGTAGAACAATTTTTATATTTCTGCGAAATCATTCACATTTATTCACAAAGCCTAGAACAGTTCTATGTCGCCCTCAGCCAAGATATCAACGCTCTCATCAACCTCTTGGGAAAACGCTATTTCATCAGCAAAGGTTTCAATTGAAATATGGCAAACGCCTATTTCGCCATCAAAATCATAATAAAATGCTTTTTTTACACTATTTTTTGTCAGTAAGTCATCAATATCAGCCCCAAAATAAGTCGCAGGTAAACCAAGAGAAACCTGACAATTATGCATCATCAACTTAGATTTCAACCGACCTATTAACTGATTAGATAATTCTGAAATCCAATCCTCAAGGCGTGCCTCATCAACACCCGTAATATCACCTTGCACTGGGTAACTCAAGGCCAAAATAGGCATAGGTAACTGTAAACCCGTAATAAATTCAATATCCTTAGAGCCTGCATCAATACAAGCAATTGGCGCATCATATAATTCTTGCTCTATCTCGGATGCCTCCACATAAATACGCGTAACATCACAATTCAAGCTTTCAAATAAACCTATGCAAGCAGATTCAAACATTGCTCCAACATTTTGAATAACATCTACTTTACGCATAATTATGTCTCATAATTTTCTCTGCCAAACTAGCGTAAGCCAAGAAAAATACACTCACTATTAGCTTTTTAAATATTATTTAAAATACGTCATTTCCAAGCGTTGGTATCTTCCGTTGTTTTAACCGAACCATTGGCAGCTAAGGTCATTAGAAGCACTCCTAATCACATTGACTATGAATTACCTGAAATCATGTCAAGATAACTAAAAGATAGAACAAGCCTTGAAAAGTGCAACTCTGGTAAAGCAGTAAGTCCACTCTATTTGACACACATCATAGCTATATTTAACACATGCAATGACTATGATTTTTTTATAACATAAATAAACTTCTGATCAACTTCTTCTTGAGATACTAATTGATGCCCCAGAAACTGACAAAATTTAGGTATATCACGCTGGGTTGCCGGGTCTGAAGCCAATATTTTCACCAACTCCCCTTCTGCCATTTCTGCTACTTTTGAATGCAGCATCATAATGGGCTCAGGACAATAAAGGCCTAATGTATCAAGTGTATGTTTATATTCCATGATCCTCACTTTAAGCTATACTTTAAGGTACTATTATATTCATTATTAAAAAACTATTTTAACTAACTACTTATAACTTAACTACTAAGCAGGCTAAACATGATACGCGTCATTATCGAACGATTCATTGCAGAATCATTAGAAGCAAACTATGAAATAACAGCCAAAGAAACCCTTCAAAAAGCGATTCAAGCGCCTGGTTTTATCTCTGGAGAGTCGCTAAAGGATATTACCAACGTGCGCCACAGAGTTGTACTTTGTAATTGGCGCAGCCTGCAGGACTGGCAAGTTTGGCTGGCTTCACATGAGCGTAAAAGCATGATGGAGCAGTTAAACCTGATGCTTGAGAAAGCTGAAAAAGTTACAGTATTAGAGCTACCTTATTAACTCACGCAAACATCACCTGTAGGATGGGCTCTGCCTACTGAATATTACATCATAAACAAAATTGGTGGGTAGGCCCCGCCTTACAGGAGAGTTTGGCCTTGCCGAAAAAAGACACAAACCAGCACATTGCCTGCGAGCATTGCGTACTAGATAACATTTGTAAACCTATTACCGTGGGCGAATATTCTTTCGACCAAATCAACAACATTCTTGATCGTCGCCAACCTTTGATTGCAGGCGAACATCTATATAAAAAAGGTGATTCACTCAGCTCAATTTATGCCCTAACCTCCGGCACAGTAAAGTTAATACAAAACAACCGCAAAGGAAATGAACAAGTAGTCGGCTTTCGTTTTGCAGGCGAGTTGCTAGGAGATGAAGCAATTTCAAGCAAAACACACTTATTAAACGCCGTGGCAGTAGACGATATCAGTGTTTGCAAAATTCCAATGAAAGGTCTAGATGATATAGCCAAAATGATCCCAGATTTTCAAAAAAACCTCATAGAATTACTAAGCCATCAGTGCTACACACTACATCAACAGTTTGCTTCTTACGCTGCACGTAATAATTCAGAAGAACGTTTAGCAGCATTTATTCTGAATATTTTAAATCGCTCTAAAAATGCCCACCCCCTAGCACATGAAATTTTTCTGGCGATGCCTCGCGATGATATTGCAAACTATTTAGGTTTACGCCGCGAAACGCTCAGCCGAACACTCTCAAAGTTTCAAAAAATGAAAATTATTAACCGCCAAAACAAGACGCTAAAAATCCTTAATTTAGATCAACTACGTTTACTAGCAAACGATTAGAACCCGCTTACCAAAGCGCACAAAAGCAGTGACATATATCACATCAAAATTACACCACCCACTACTCCACCCAGTTTTACAATTTAACAACTTGACATAAATCAATTAAAGCTCGCTAGCGAGATATTTTCTCTACCTTTGATTGATTTTAGTGCGTTCAATCAGTACCCTGCGCCATTAGTTGTAGCTATAAGTAAATTTAGCTGAAAAATAAGCCAATTTGCTTATTTAGTAGGCAACAAACCTGTTAATTCACTTAATTCGACTACACTAAGATAATTCTTATTAACGGTGTCATTTAAAGCCGGTAATTTGGAAATCAGCACTTTTTATCAGTACTAAACGAATGGATCATCAACAATGAGCACAGAGATCAATCAAATAACTTATAACTACAAAGTTGTAAGGCAGTTTGCCATTATGACTGTGGTATGGGGCATCATCGGCATGGCCGTTGGCGTACTTATCGCAGCACAATTGGTATGGCCTGAACTAAATTTCGAAACTTCATGGTTAAGTTTTGGCCGTATTCGTCCACTGCATACCAATGCAGTTATCTTTGCTTTTGGTGGTAGTGCTCTATTCGCCACTTCACTTTATGTAGTTCAGAGAACCTGTCAGGCGCGTCTATTATCAGACTCGCTAGCATCCTTTATCTTTTGGGGCTGGCAGCTAGTGATTGTAGGTGCGGTTATTACGCTTCCTATGGGCCTAACGAGCGCAAAAGAATATGCAGAACTTGAGTGGCCGATCGATATTCTGATCACACTTGTTTGGGTTGCTTATGCCGTAATCTTCTTTGGCACCATCATGAAACGTAAAACCAAGCACATTTATGTTGCTAACTGGTTTTTTGGTGCTTTTATTATTACGGTTGCCGTACTTCATATTGGTAACAGCCTAGCAATTCCCGTTACGATGTGGAAGTCATACTCTATTTATGCAGGTACTGTTGATGCGATGATCCAGTGGTGGTACGGACATAATGCAGTTGGTTTCTTCCTGACGGCAGGTTTCTTAGGCATCATGTACTACTTTGTTCCTAAGCAAACTAATCGCCCTATTTATTCTTATCGTTTATCGATCGTTCACTTTTGGGCTTTGATTACATTATACGTTTGGGCGGGCTCCCACCACCTACATTACAGCGCACTACCTGATTGGGCACAAAGTGTTGGCATGGTTATGTCTCTTATCCTGCTAGCACCTTCCTGGGGCGGTATGATCAACGGCATGATGACCTTGTCTGGCGCATGGCATAAGCTACGCACCGACCCTATCTTACGCTTCTTGGTTGTTTCTCTATCATTCTACGGCATGTCGACTTTCGAAGGCCCTATGATGGCGATCAAAACAGTTAACGCTTTATCTCACAATACAGATTGGACAGTCGGACACGTCCACTCTGGTGCTTTAGGTTGGGTTGCCATGGTTTCTATCGGTGCGATTTACCACCTGATTCCTAAATTATATGACCTAAAAGAAATGTACAGCACGTCTATGATTAACCTGCACTTCTGGTTAGCAACAGCAGGTACCGTACTTTATATCGCAGCTATGTGGGTAAACGGTATTATGCAGGGTTTGATGTGGAGAGCGGTAAACGAAGACGGTACGCTAACGTATAGCTTTGTTGAATCACTTGAAGCCAGCCACTTAGGCTATTTAGTAAGAATGATTGGAGGCGCGATCTTCCTTGCAGGTATGTTGGTGATGGCCGTTAACGTTTGGTTAACCGTTAAGCAAACAGACGCTAAAGCACTCGACACCGTTACTGAAGCAGCCTAGGAGCACGACTCAATGAATCATGACATTATTGAAAAAAATCTAGGCTTAATGATCCCTTTGATTGTTATTGCCATTAGTTTTGGCTTCTTGGTAGAAGCCGTACCATTATTCTTTCATAAAGACATGCAAGAACCTGTTGAGGGCTTAAAGCCTCACACAGCATTAGAACTAGAAGGCCGTGATGTTTACATCCGTGAAGGTTGCCACGTTTGCCATACGCAAATGATTCGACCTTTCCGTGCTGAAACTGAACGCTACGGTCACTACTCTGTTGCAGGAGAGCATGTTTATGAGCACCCATTCCTTTGGGGATCTAAAAGAACAGGCCCAGATATTGCCCGCGTAGGCGGTCGATACAGTGATGACTGGCAGCGCGCTCACTTATACAACCCTAGAAACGTTGTACCTGAGTCAAAAATGCCGGCTTATCCTTGGTTGTTTACAGCGATCATTGATCACAAAGTGACAGGTGACAAAATGACAGCATTACGCGCAGTGGGTGTCCCTTATACGGATGAAGACATCTCAGGTGCAGCTGATGCAGTGAAGGGTAAAACAGAAATCGAAGCGCTAGTTGCCTATTTACAGCAACTTGGCACTGTTCTTAAAAACAAGTAAGAACGGATTAACATGGATATCAACACGTTACGCGGTTTATCAACTATTTTGGTAATGATTGTTTTCGTAGGCATTTGTCTATGGGCTTTCAGCGGAAAAAAGAAACAAGATTTTAATGACGCTGCAGATCTTCCCTTTAAGGATGACGAGATCGCGAAACGTACATTGAGTGAGACAGAGAGAGAAAATCATGACTAGTTTTTGGAGCTTCTGGATTTCAATAATCACACTTGGCACCATTTTTGGTTGCGTGTGGTTGCTGTACGCAACACGCAAAAGCCAAACAAGTGACACTGAAACTGAACAAAAAATGGGCCATTCATTTGATGGCATTGAAGAATATGACAACCCACTGCCAAAGTGGTGGTTTCATATGTTTATGGCAACCGTTATTTTTAGCTTATTCTATTTAGCACTTTACCCTGGTTTAGGTAACTTTAAAGGTTACTTGGACTGGTCATCTACTGGCCACTGGGAGCAAGAAGTAAAAGAAGCAAATGAAAAATATAGCCCTATTTTTAAAGCCCTCGCAGCAAAGCCAGTTGAAGAACTAGCAAAAGATGGTGAAGCAATGAAAATTGGCCAGCGTTTATTTGCTAACAACTGTTCAGTTTGTCACGGTTCAACCGGGCGCGGCGCTTTAGGTTTCCCTAACCTAACAGACAAAGACTGGCTTTTCGGCGGCGATGCAGCCACTATCAAAGCAACTATTACTCATGGTCGAAATGGTCAAATGCCAGCTAAAGGCTTAAACCCAGCAATGGATAAAAGCGATGTTAGCGACTTAACACATTATCTACTATCGTTCAGTGGTCGTAGTGATGACAAAGCGGCTGTTGAAAAAGGTAGCAAAATGTTCCAGACAGCATGTGCCGCATGCCACGGAGCAGATGCGAAAGGTAACAAAGCAGTGGGCGCACCTGACCTAACAGATAACGTTTGGTTATACGGCAGCACAGCATCTAAAATCAACCAGACAATTACGTTTGGTCGTGCAGGTGTAATGCCGGCTCAGAAAGATATGCTGGATGAAGACAAAATCCACGTATTGACTGCTTATGTCTACAGCCTTTCAAATAAGTAGCCCTACTTATTTGATGTGAGCCTTAGGGTGCTCTTTAGCCTGTTTTTTGCAGGTTTTTCAAAGATGCACCCTTTTGTTTTAAACGTTTTATGCTTTTTATTTCATACTCCCTTCTTCCAATAAGTATGAGACAAAATAGAATTTTTAAAACAAATTTTAGTCTTACCAATTTTTGGCCTTAGTGTTTTATTCGCCTTAATTAGGATTTTTCTGATGAGATCGATGCATGTCTAAAAAAATTCCAGTAACCCAAATTGACCCTGGCACCCAAAAACTTGAAGTTTATGGCCAAGTTAGCACAAGCAATACCACAGACCTCTACGCCTCACGCACAAAAATTTATGCAAAAAAAGTAACAGGCTTATTTCAGAAAATTCGTAAATTTACGCTATGGATGCTTATTGCATCTTACTTCAGCATCTGCTGGATCTCTATCAATGGTCAGCAAGTTGTTCATTTTGATCTCCCTGCCCGCCAGTTCCATATATTTGGCATTACTTTCTGGCCACAAGAGTTTGTGCTCTTATCTCTCTTACTAATCATCTGCGCCTTTGGTTTGTTCTTTGTAACCACCCTTTTTGGCCGTGTCTGGTGCGGCTATACCTGCCCGCAAACCTCTTGGACCTTCATTTACATGTGGATCGAAGAAAAGGTTGAAGGTAGCCGAAACCAACGCATAAAGCTTGATAAAGCAGACATGAGCGCTATTAAGCTTTCCAAAAAAGTCACTAAACACATACTTTGGCTCTTGGTCGCCTTCGGCACAGGCCTGACATTTGTGGGCTATTTTTATCCTATTAGAGAACTCGTACCCGATATTCTTACCTTAAGTATCACTGACAGTTGGTCCATGTTTTGGATAGGTTTCTTTACTGTGGCTACTTACATCAACGCAGGCTGGTTACGCGAACAAGTATGTATGTATATGTGCCCTTATGCGCGCTTTCAGTCAGTCATGTTTGACGAGAACACGCTTGTTGTTTCTTACAATACCGACAGAGGCGACCCTCGCGGCAGCCGCAAGCGTAACGCCGACTACAAAGAGAAAGGCCTGGGCGATTGTATTGACTGCAATTTATGCGTACAAGTCTGCCCAACAGGTATCGACATTCGTGACGGCTTGCAATATGAGTGTATAGGTTGCGCTTTATGCATTGATGCCTGTGACTCCATTATGGAAAAAATGAACTATGAACCCGGCTTAATCTCTTACACCACAGAACAAAAGCTCGAAGGAAAAGAAAGCCACATTATTCGCCCAAAATCTATTGCTTATGCTGCAGTGCTAAGTTTAATGATTGGCTCTTTTGCCTACTCCATATTTTCCCGCGTACCACTAGAACTTGATGTTATTAAAGACCGGGGCTCACTTTACCAGCTCACTGGCATGGGCCAGATCGAAAATTCCTACGAGCTCAAAGTAATGAACATGTCGGACAAAGACCACGATTTTAAAATCAGTGTGGAAGGCATTGAAAGCCTGCACATCACCACACAAACCCAAATTAGTGTAAAATCAGGCGAAGTATATACATTACCAACCAGTATTGAAGTTGACCCAAGCAAAATGGAAACTACGCATTACACCATTGAGTTTAAGGTACAAGCACTGGATGAAGATTTAAGCGCCACCAGCGAAAGCCGGTTCTTGGGTACTTCAGAATAAACAATCAACATGTTAAAAAGATAGGCTTAGGATGAACACAATGACAAACACACAAACGCCCCCCGGTGGCCCTTGGTATAAACAGCCCTGGTTATGGTTAGTATTAAGCGTCCCTATCGCATCCGTTATTTTAAGCAGCATCATGGTCACTGTAGCCGTTGTAGGCAAAGATTCTTTAGTCAGTGACAACTACTACAAAGATGGCATGGCCATTAACCAAACGCTTGAACAAGACCGCCTAGCAATGTCACTTAAAATCGTGCCGACTATCACCATAAATGATGAAAGCATCTTCGTGAGCATTCAAGCTGAAAACATGCCGACACAAGCCTTCCTAACGCTTAAACTTCTACACCCAACGGTGAGCGATAAAGATATTATTATCCGTCTTCTCCCCACTGCAGATGGTTTTTTAGGAGACCTACCTAGTGAAATTTCACCTTCTCAATTGAGCGGCCGCCGTTATATGGACCTGTATGGATTTGATGAAAGCTGGCGTATTCGGGAAGAAGTCTACCTTCCTCTGAAGCAACATATTCTAAAGCCTTCTTAGCCTTTTGACATAGCTATCCAATGCCACAAACGTGTTATCACTGCGATGAAGCTATTCCACCAGGCTTTCAGGCTGAATTAATTATCGCTGAGCAGCCACGAAGCTTTTGCTGCTACGGCTGCTTAGCCATCGCAGAAACAATTGTTTCCGGTGGTCTGGAAAATTTTTACCAGCACCGCACACAAAGCGCTGAAAAACCCGAAGAACTCAAACAAAGTCAAAAAACAGAACTAAAACTGTATGATGACCTAGCCTTACAAGCAGATTTCGTCACCACTGAAAACAGCCTTTCAGAAGCCTATTTAAGTATCGGTAGCATTACCTGTGCGGCCTGTATCTGGTTGCTTGAACGTGAAGTAAATAAACTCGAAGGTGTTATCAGTTTCACCATCAACCACACGACACACCGAGCACGCCTGAACTGGCAACAAAGCACCTGCCTCCTCAGCACCATACTGCTAAAAATCCGTAAACTCGGCTATAAAGTTCACCCCTACCAAGAAGACTTAGCGCGCCAGCAAGCACAAGCCGAAAAGAAAACCGCTATTTTTCGCATTGCTGTCGCCGGTATTGCAGCGATGCAGAGCATGATGCTTTCAGTACCGCTTTATTTAGGCAGTTTCAGCGGTATCGACCCAGAATATGTCGCGTTATTTCGCTGGGTCAGTTTAATCATGTGTACCCCTGTAGTGCTCTTTTCTGCTGCACCCTTTTTTAAAGCCGCTTGGCGAGATATTCAAACACGTCATTTGACCATGGATTTACCTGTCTCACTGGCAATTGCATCAGCTTTTACAGCGAGTGCCTATGTCACTCTGTTTACCCACTCCCAGTTAGATAGCGACGTCTATTTTGACTCCGTCGCTATGTTTACTTTTTTCCTATTGCTTGGGCGTTTCTTTGAAATGCAGGCCCGACACAAGCATCTTAATAGCGACGCAGATATTAACCGCTTATTACCCGCCACCGCGATTATTAAAACAGCAGCAGGTGAAGTGAGCAAACCTGCACACAAAATTGAACTCGGTGAAATCGTTATTATTCGCCAGGGCCAAATAGCCCCTGTCGACGGCCTTGTAGTTGAAGGAAAATCTCGTTTTGATGAGTCAGCCCTTACAGGTGAATTCTTACCCATCCATAAAAGTTTAGGCAGTATTATTAGTGGCGGTACCGCCAATGTTGAAAACACTATATTGGTTAAAACTAGCGCCACCCAAAAACATAGTCGTGTGGCCGCTATTATTCGTATGCTCGACCAGGCACAAAGCGAGAAGCCGCAGACTGTACAACTGGCCGATATTGTTGCCAGCTACTTTGTAGCTTTTGTACTATTATCTGCTGTCATCGTAGGTATTTATTGGTCTTTTACCGCGCCTGAAAATGTATTTACTACCGTTTTATCCATACTTGTCGTGACCTGCCCTTGCGCCCTATCCTTAGCTACACCGACCGCATTAACTACAATTAACACATTTTTACGCAACAAAGGTTTGTTAATTACCAAAAGTCATACCCTCGAAGCCATGAACAGCACCAGCGATATCATTTTCGATAAAACCGGCACGCTCACAGAAGGACGTATACAACTTAATGCCACCCACACCTTTCATGATACCGATACTGATACAGCGTTAAACATCGCAGCTAGCCTGGAATCGCACTCACAACACCCGATCGCCCAAGCATTTAGACCGTATTTCAAACAGAACGCAGAGCAAGTCAGCACACAACTTGGTTTGGGCCTGGAAGGTTTATACGAAGGCTGTAATTATCGTTTAGGCAACCTTGAGTTTGTGCTGAATAACGCGAATGCGCCTGAAAATCTCCAGCAACATGCAGGAGTTAGCGTATATTTAAGCCAAAAAGGCCAAGAAAGCGAGTATCAAATCATCGCGCAATTTATGCTCAGCGACACCTTGCGCGAAGAAAGCCTAGATTGCGTACAAGCATTTCAGCAGCAAGGTATTAATGTACATATACTCAGTGGTGACCATTTGTCTTCGGTACAAGAGACGGCAAAACAACTCGGCATTAAAGAGTTTAAAGCAGCACAAACACCAGAACAAAAGCTGTCTTATGTACGCGACCTACAAACAAAAGGTAAAGAGGTCGCGATGGTGGGGGATGGCATAAATGACCTACCGGTTTTATCAGGTGCACGCTTGTCTATTGCCATGGGCGGGGCCAGTGATATTACTAAGCTAAATTCTGACGCAGTATTGCTCAACAGCCACCTGAGCGTTTTGAATCTGGCCTTCCAAAGCGCCCACAGGACGCGTAAAATTATTAAACAGAACATGACTTGGGCGATCACTTACAATTTACTCATGCTACCTATGGCAGCAATGGGCTGGATTCCACCTTATTTTGCCGCCCTTGGCATGTCAATTAGCTCACTCGTCGTTGTATTTAATTCATTACGTCTAAAGAAGTAAGCGGCAATATAAATAAAGAAGTAAGAGACTATGGAAATACTGTTTGTTTTAATTCCAGTTTCAATCGCCTTTGTCGCCCTGGCAATTTGGGTGTTTGGCTGGGCTGTTAAAAGTGGCCAATTTGATGACTTGGAAGGCCCTGCGCATAGCATTCTTTTCGATGATGACAGTGACATGATTCCTACGCGGGATGACAAACCCAAAAACAAGCCTAAAGAATGACCTTTAACGACCCAGAAATATTACTCTCCGCCTTCTTGCTTGGCTTTCTGGGTTCGACACACTGCTTAGGCATGTGCGGTGGTTTAGCCAGCGCGTTGGGTCTAAATACTCAAAGTGCACCGGCTCAAAACAAAACCATTGCCAGTTCTCACCAATCCAGCTTCCCAACACTATTACTCGCTTATAACCTAGGTAGAATCACCAGTTATTGTATCGCAGGTTTAATCGTTGGCCTCGCAGGCTTTTGGTTAAGTCAGCAACTTGCAGCATTAAACCTGCTACGCTATCTGGCCGGTATCATGCTAATTTTGATGGGCCTTTATTTAGCCCAGTGGTTTAATGGCATAGCCTTTACCGAAAAACTCGGCAGCAAGCTATGGCCCTTCATACAACCATTAGGTAAGCGTTTTATGCCAGTAAACTCTGTGCGTGACGCTATAGCCGTTGGCATGGTATGGGGATGGTTGCCCTGCGGGCTGGTTTATTCGGCCATGATTTGGGCCAGTTTAGAAGCCAGCGTGATTGGGTCTATGCTAATTATGTTATTTTTTGGTTTAGGTACTCTACCCGCCATGCTAGCTAGCGGCTACTTTGCACAGTCACTTGGAAATTTCATTAAACAACGCTGCTTTCGCTCTAGCGCAGGTTTAATGATGATTGGTTTTGGTGTTTGGTCACTTCCTATCGTTCAGTTGAGCTTTCAGAAATTTATACCGTAGCTTTGCTTTGAAATAGAGGCAGGAATAAGTCCCCACCTCTAAAATTTATACCTTTCATGCTTAGTTAGTATAAACTGGCCCTACCCCTAAACTCCACACAACAACGCTAATCGCAAGTAAACCTACCAACATGACCAAGCCAATGGTAAGCACTGAACTTGCGAACATAAAGCCGCGCTCTTCAGGAATTTTCATCAGAATTGGTAGGCCTTCATATAACAAATAAACTGACCAGCAAATCGCAATGGTACCGGCAACCATATTAACCCACAACACAGGATAAGCAGCGAAAATACCTGCTAAAAACAGAGGTGTAGCGGTATATGCAGCAAGAACAACGCCTTTATGTTCGCTTTCGTCAGCGCCATAGGTCATGGAGAATAAATCAATAAATTTTCCAATAAGAAAAATGCCAACTAACATAGCAATGTAAAACAGAATGGAAAGTTGGGCAGCACTATTTTGAGTGAGTTTTACTACTTCGCCATCGCCAATTCTCCAACCGACTTCCGTGGTGCCAAAATAAGCAGAGAGTGCGGGCACCAATGCCAGTAAAAGCACATGTCCTAGGTAAAGTTTAGATATTGATTCTTGATCAGAACGAATGGATTCCCATTCACGGTCAGGGTGGGTCAAAATACCAATACTATGAAGTAGACTCATATTTTCTGCCTCTCAAGTGACTTTAAAGCGATTTATTTTATTATTTTGTATAATTCTCAAACAACTACTAACTAAACATAGCCTGTTTTTTTAAGCAAATCCAATTTTAATGTCACGAACTCTCTCCACTGAGTATTTTTTATTATGGGCTTTGTACTACTTAGTATATAGAAGTGTTGAGAAGTGACTTTAATTAGATTTTAAGCTTAAGTAAGTGCCATTCAGGCCAGAGCAATTAATATTAATAATTTCAATTACTCTGCGCCATATGGGCTTGTGAAACTAACGCGGCATAATTTCCAGAATTTGTACCATGCCATCATCTTTTGGCCGTGAAGACGAGACACTTTGATTTAAGTCAAACTCATAAGGTTTGCGTTCGCCAGTTCGATCAATTTTTAAGGTTTCAAAATCAAATAGCTGCGTATCTGCCAATTGGGAAGGAGCAACGTTTTGTAGGGAGCTGAAAATAGAGTCAATGCGCGTCGGATGCTCTTGCTCCCAGTCTAGTAGCATTTTCTTGATGTTCTGGCGCTGTAAATTATCTTGAGAGCCACATAAATTACAGGGAATCACTGGGTATGCCACTAATTCAGAAAATTTTTGTATATCTCGCTCTCGACAGTAGGCTAAAGGTCGTATGACCACGTTTCGTTTATCGTCTGACAATAATTTAGGCGGCATGGCCGATAAACGTGAGCCGTAAAACATGTTTAAAAACATAGTTTGCACAATGTCATCTTTATGGTGACCCAAGGCAATTTTATTTGCTTTGATATCTTCGGCAAAAGCATAGAGTGTGCCTCGTCGCAACCGTGAACATAAACCACAAGTGGTCTTGCCTTCAGGTATTTTGGATTTCACAATAGAATAGGTATCACGATCAACAATATAATATTCAATCCCTAAGCTTTCTAAGTATTCAGGTAAGATATGCGCAGGAAAACCTGGCTGCTTTTGGTCAAGATTCACAGCAACCAGTTCAAAACTTATAGGTGCACTCTTTTGCAGGCTCATTAAAATATGCAACATAGTAAAACTATCTTTGCCACCTGAGAGACAGACCATAATGCGGTCACCGTCTTCAATCATATTAAAGTCAGCAATCGCACGCCCAGCACCGCCACGTAATTTCTTTTGTAGTTTATTAAACTCAGTTTTATCTGTGCCTGCCAACGCTTGCATAAAGACCTCTAAACACCAATACGGCTAAAAAATTGTGGGCTATTATAGCGAATTCGAGCATAAGACGATAACCTAAGACCTCTCAATAACAAGATTGATATACAATGGATGCTTTAAAAGACATCATCACTGCCATCTCAGCGTTTCTAGATAAGAAACCACTCTGCACAGAACACGAACTGCTAAGCGAACTCAGCATAAATGCAGTCACACCTTTCGATCAATTCAATATTCAACACAGTAAAGACTTGTTTAGCGCTCACTTTCTACTTATGCACGCTTTGTATCACCTACAGCTTAACTATCTTGAAGCAAAGCAATACTGTTTAACAATAGAAGCGATAAAAGTTGAACGCTTGGACTTTAGCTCAGGGACAGACAGCCTCATACAACACGACCCACTAAGAGAATATTATCTAGATATTAAACACTACTTTGAAACCAGTGAAGCAGAGGTGAATGACTTGCTAAATACTTTCTGGACTAAATTTCTGGCTCAAGAGGATAAACAGCAAGCTTTGGATACCCTGGAGCTTCCGGCTGACAGTGATTACCCAAGCGTAAAAAAGCAATACCGCTTACTGGCCCAGCAGCATCACCCCGATAAAGGCGGCTGCGGCCAACAGTTTGCTAAAATCTCTGCAGCCAAACGTATTTTAGACCAGTGTTATAAATAGTTACCCTATACCATTAAGCTGAATGTATTTTTTTTTCTGGTTCTAATCGTTCTGGGTCTGCATCATATTTCTCCTCTACATAAGAAGGTGATTTATATAGAATCTTATAGTCTTTATAAGTCATGACATCTTTTAGCATTTGAAAAAACTCATCCAGATTCAAACGTAAGGGGTTTAATGTTGTTGGCTGTCGACTGGTTAAACCATATTCAATTTCACCCACATCACGCTCATCCCTAAAGGTACCAAATAGACGATCCCAAATAATCAAGACACCACCAAAATTGGTATCAATTTGATCGGACTTACAGCCATGATGTACACGATGGTGAGATGGTGTATTGAAGATATACTCATATGATTTAGCCAATTTATCCACCATTTCAGTATGTATAAAGAATTGATAAGCTAGGTTCAATTCAATGGCAATTAAAGTCCAATTTTTATCGAAACCGATAATGGCTAAAGGTATCCACCACATGACCCACCCAAAATTTAAATCCATTAGGAAATTCTGACGTAGTGCTGTAGAAAAGTTCATAATTTTGGAAGAGTGATGCGTGACATGAATAGCCCATAACCAACGCACTTTATGCATAGAAAAATGATAGATATAAAAGAAAAAATCAACCGCTAAAAAAATGAACAAAATGCTTAAGAAGCCATCATTAGTTTCATATTGAAAACCAAACTGCTGTACATATTCGTAGAAATACTGAATAAATAAAGCCACGGCAACCCCATCTATAATTTTATAAAGGCCGCCGGTACTGATGTTCGCCAACGTTTCTTTAAAATTATAAGCTTCAGGCCTGCCCTTGCGACGCCAGTACCAAGCTTCTAGTAGGATAATTCCAACAAAGAAAATTCCAAAGGTTACAATAAACCCCAGCGCATGCATTAAATCACTCATAAAATTCTCGTCTGTCTGTTATTACTAATGAAGAGCAACTAATAAAGCAGCATTATCAGCAACGCTATTCACTTTAAATTATTTAACTGAAACTAGTTTAATCGAGCATTGAAGGCTATTATTGGCTTAAGCGATCTTATTTTTAACAATCTGCGCCAAAAAAGAATAATTATTAGTCAATTTATGTAAATTAACTCTTGTGAACTAACAACACATGCTAAATGATTTTTTTATCACCCGAGATGTGGTCGGCTTTCTTCAGCACTATTTGAGGGTAAACCAAATAGTGCTACCAGCTTACCAAGCGAAGCTGGTAGCACTCACTTTAAAACAACAAATGTCATTTAAACAATGGTGGGATTTGTTAGATGAACTTGATGCTGCACTGGATGTTCCAGCCTTGGGCTTAGAGATTGGACGCTGTGTTCAAGTTGAGCACTGTGGCGTATTAGGTTATTTATTTCGCACCAGCCGCACTTTAAGTGACGCTCTGCAATGCTTTAAGCGCTTCCAACGACTCATTTATGCAGGTAGTCAAGCAGACATTGAAATATTAGATAGCCATACTTTAACACTAATCTGGAACCCTGAATTTGGTTACTCAAGCCAGTTATCAGATGAATTACTACTCGCCGCTATGGTTAATATTACACGTGAAATTGTTGCCCCGCATACTTTAAACCTGGTTAAAGTATGCTTTACCCAGAATATTAAGGAAGAGCATTTGAGTATTTATGAGGGGTTCTTTGCTTGTCCGGTTTTATCAAAACAGGGGAATTTATCATTATCTTTTCAAGTAAGTGATTTAAGCTTCCCGATTCCTCATGAAGACCAAACCTTACATAGCTTACTAGGCAAGCAGGCGGAAGAGTTACTTAGTCATCTTCCCGAAGACGATATGTTCATTGTTGACTTACGAGACACCATTATTCGTTGCTTACATGAAGGCCAAGCTGATGCAGCAGTGATTGCTAGGCAACTTAATATCTCAAATAGAACCTTACACCGTCGACTTAAAAATAAAGGCAAAGTTTATAGGGATGTACTCAAAGATATTCGAAAATCCATGGCTTTAAAATATTTAAGTGATAACAAGCTTACTTTGGCGGAAGTGGCATTACTCTTAGGTTATAGTGAGCAAAGTACATTTTCACGGGCTTTTAATACCTGGTATGGAAAGTCACCTTTACAGTATAAACGCGAGTTTTTGTGTTAATTATTGATGAGGTTAAAGTGTATTTACAAGTTCATATTTACAACACTGTTGCTATCAGTCTCAACCATTGAAAGAAAGTCGGAATAAATCCCCAGTACCGATTCTTTCTCCCAATGTAAGAAATGACCAGCACCTTTGACCAATACAAACTCGGCTTTAGGCATGAGTTTACTGGCTTTCCGGGTATCAAATAAGTCCATAATAGTATCGTATTGCCCCATTACGACTAAGGTTGGTACTGTAATATTTTTTAGATTAACAAACTCTTTCAAGTCACCCATTTGAGTTACGAAAATACTATGTTCATAGAAAGACTGAAACTGAGCATCACTCATGTTTTCGAATTGAGTAATGATCTGACGTTTTAGTATGTCGGGGATATATTGTCCAAATTTTTCGATCATCATCGGCGCTATATTTTTTTCAAGGCCGTCAGAGATCATGGATTGAACCTGATCAATAATTGCATTTAACACCATATTGGGTTTGGTGCCAAAGCTTGCCAGAATCAATTTATCAAAAATTTCAGGATAGCGATCTGCATAAGCAGCTGCGACAACAGAACCCCATGATCCTCCCATTACATACTTTTCGGTAATGGTTTCATCAGTGGTTTCCAGAACAAGCTGATTCAGAACCTCAACCTGCTCATCCAAAGGTACGCCTGCCGAACCTGAAAGTATTTGTGAACGCCCCTGCCCCGGCATATCAAATACAACAACTCGGTAGTCTTTATGAAAATGAGAAATGAAAGAGCGCCAAGCTGACATCGTTTGCTTAGCACCACTTAGGCAGACAATAACCTTATTGGAATCGCCATAGACACGATACGGTATGACAAACCGACTGTAATGCAGTTCACCTGTTACTTTTTTCATTGAACGCTTACCCCTTTGTTCATTTCTTTTCTTCAAAGGGTATTTATATCAGCTAGCGTGGTTATTTAGCGTGATAGATTGCGCTATTTTACAAAGAATTTACTACTCCATCTCTTGTAGAATCATCTCAAGGGCTTTTAAAGGTTGCTCTGCCTGCGTTATGGGGCGCCCAATCACTAAGTAGTCTGAACCAGCTGCAATCGCCTCACTAGGCGTCATCACCCTTCTCTGGTCACCTTTCGCTGCAAAGCTTGGGCGAATACCGGGAGTTACCAAATTAAAATCTTTACCGAATGAAGCTTTCAAGTCTGCGACTTCATGCGATGAACAGACTACACCATCTAAACCACAATCATGCGTGAGTGTGGCCAGTTTTGTCACTTGCTCTAGTGGTGATACATTCAAACCAATTTCGGCTAAGTCTTCACTTTGCATACTGGTAAGCACGGTAACACCTATCAATAAAGGCTTTTGCTTATAAACGCTAAGTTTTTCCACACAAGCATCCATCATTCGGCGCCCACCAGATGCGTGTACATTCACCATCCAAACACCTAAGTCAGCAGCAACTGCTACAGCATTAGCCGTTGTATTAGGGATATCATGAAATTTTAAGTCTAAAAAAACATCAAAGTCGAGCTTATGTAAATGCTCTAATATTTTAGGCCCACTACGTGTAAAAAGCTCTTTCCCAACTTTTAAACGACATTGTTGAGGGTTTAGCTTTGCAGCCATTTCAAGTGCTGCATCCGCACTTGGATAATCAAGAGCAACAATAATGGGGGAGTTTTGTGTTGATGCAGTTGCAGTCATAATTTGCCTATTACTATTTAAGGAAAGGATTTAGGTTAGAATTTACTTTTCATACTCAATGGCAGCTTGTGTTGTTTGCCAACATTTACAGCTAGGGCACATCCAATGATGCTGTTCACCAGAAAAACCGCACTGTTGACAGCGATAAGCAGGTTTATCGGCAGCAACCTGAGCAATAACCTTAGCCACTACACTGAGCATATTTTCACACAAGACCTTATCTTTTAAACCAATGTCAGTAGATTCTTTATCACTACAAGCACACTGCTTAAACATCATATCAAGTGCAGACAGACTAGGTCTCAAATATATCTGCTCCTCAAGATAGTGCTCAGCTTCTTCCTGACAATTTTGCTTTAAAAGTGACTCGACAATAGCTAACATGATTGGCACTTGCCCAGTCTCTTGATATATCTTTTTCAAATACGCCTGATGACGCTCAAAGGTATTAGTCGCCTCTGTACATTCGAGCAACATAGGTAGTATTAAAGTGATATTTACCGGCGACAAAATAGCCACCTGTTTGAGGCCACTTAAAGCAAAAGCATATTCTTCTTGCTCTATGTCTAGGCGAGCCAAACCAATTAAGGCGCGAATACAGGCCTTATGTATACTCAAGGCTTGCTTATACCAGCGCCGAATCTCTAAAAACTGACCTTTATTTTGCTTGTTTTCAGCTATTTCACAACAATATTGAGCAACTCTTAGCGCTACTTCTGGGTGTTTTTTAAGTTCTAGCTCCAGACCTTTTGAAACGGCATTTTCCCAATCTTTTTCATGTTCATAAACATCTAATAATAAAATCAGGCTTTTAAAACCAAATTGCTTTGAAGCGCTCAGTTGTTGCAATAATGCTTCGGCCCGATCGAGTAGACCCGCTTTTTTATAGTCTTTGGCTAACTCATACACCACAGACTCAGAAGCCTGCTCAGGTAGTTCTGGGTGCGCCATCAGATTCTGATGGATCAGAATAGCCTTTTCCACCTCACCTTGCGTACGAAAATGTTTGCCTATAGAGAGATGTGTCCCGAAAGTTTCTGGCGTGACCTCTAATGAATGTACAAAGCGATCAATAGATTCATCACTATAGGAGTCAAATAGTAACTGTAAGCGATGTTTTATTTCTGAGGAAGACTGGTAAGTATCGTCATTAGCTTTTTTACCAGGTTTGGCATAAAAACCTAATAACCAACCAATGGAAAGCGCAAGAAACAAAAATGCCCAAAACAGCCAGGATTCCATCTAGTTACCTTTTGCTGGCTCACCTTTAAGCCGCAAGAGTTCTTCTTGCTGATTTTTTAACTTACGGCTTTGGTTTTTATTTTTTATTTTTAAGGCAACATGACTCGGCCAACTAATAAGCCAAGCAACAAAACAACCGATACTAAAGCTCAACAACACCCAAAGACCTACGCTAAGGAAGATAGGTTGAATCAAAAAGAGATCAAGGGCAATTTCAGTTTCATTTCGGGAAGCAAAAATAGACCCTAATAACGCGACTACAAGAACAATGACTGCATATAAAGCAAATTTAAGCACCGTTTTATGCCCTACTCTATTAATTAATATGATCTTAAGTAAATTATAGAGCTATCTTAACATGCATGAAACCATGCTGAAAACTAAGAGAAGGCTAGATATATAAAAGCAGAGTATTAGTAACCTTGCTTCAGGCTTTCATTCACACAATCTCTTAGCTCTTTACCTGGCTTAAAGTGCGGAACATACTTTGCGTCCAACGTCACAGAATCGCCCGTTTTAGGATTACGGCCAACTCTTGGCGCTCGGTAGTGAAGTGAAAAACTACCAAAACCTCGAATTTCTATTCTTTGCCCTGAAGACAAAGTCGATGACATCAGGTCAATAATTGTTTTTACGGCTAACTCTACATCTTTGACTGAAAGCTGCGTTTGCTTTGCAGCAATTATTTCAACCAGTTCAGATTTTGTCATTGACTATACCTACAAATCTTGCTTCAAATTTTAGTGTTTTTTTTAGTATAGACAAAGAAAAGGAAAAAACGAAAATAAATGACAAAAAAACGGGCATATAGCCCGTTTTTTTAATTAGATAACAAATAGTTAGAAGGTTCCCCCTCTAAAAGTACTATTTATTTTCCATTTGCGCCTTGATCAAGTCGCCGATTGTAGTTGGGCCAGCTGACTCAACTTGCTTCTCGCGAACTTCTTTCATTGCTTCTTTAGTATCGTCAATGTCTTTCGACTTAACAGATAAGTTGATAGCACGATTCTTACGATCAACATTGATGATTTTAGCTTCTACTTCATCACCAACTTTCAACTGAGTAGTAAGATCTTCAACACGATCCTGGCTCATTTCTGAAGCTTTCAAAGTTGCTTCAACGTCAGCATTCAGTTCAATAACTGCTGCTTTCGCATCAACTTCTTTCACAGTACCAGTTACGATAGTACCCTTATCATTTACTTGTACATATTCAGCAAATGGGTCGCTTTCTAACTGCTTGATACCTAGAGAGATACGCTCGCGCTCAGGGTCAACAGAAAGAATAGTGGTATCAATTTCATCACCTTTCTTGTACTTACGTACAGCTTCTTCTCCTGAATCGTGCCAAGAGATATCAGATAAGTGAACTAAACCATCAATTCCGCCATCAAGACCGATGAAGATACCGAAATCAGTGATAGATTTGATCTTACCACTAACTTTGTCTTCTTTGTTGAACTTGCTTGAGAACTCTTCCCATGGGTTAGCGTGACACTGCTTAATACCTAGAGAGATACGACGACGATCTTCGTCGATATCAAGAACCATTACTTCAACTTCGTCACCTAACTGAACAACTTTAGATGGGTGAATGTTTTTGTTCGTCCAATCCATTTCTGAAACGTGAACAAGACCTTCAACACCTTCTTCGATTTCAGCAAAACAGCCGTAATCAGTCAAGTTAGTAACACGTGCGGTAACGCGTGTATTTTCTGGGTAACGTTCTTTGATCTGAACCCATGGATCTTCACCCAATTGCTTAAGACCAAGTGATACACGATTACGCTCACGATCAAATTT
>ENA-OSET01000961-OSET01000961.1-sediment-metagenome-genome-assembly--contig:-NODE-961-length-31142-cov-10.048415_pt1 | contig 31142 bp, 24 predicted proteins | sample MGYA00237882_ERZ534229 | MGnify/ENA primary metagenome ERZ534229 (study PRJEB26408, sample SAMN06266212) | sediment metagenome | isolation source: Hudson Canyon methane seep mesocosm | place... | reverse complement strand
ATAGGTAATTTGGTCTAGGCGACGTGCTTCAGATACAACGCGTGGATCAGTTGTATATACGCCATCAACATCGGTATAAATCTGACATTCTTTTGCTTTTAAGGCCGCAGCAAGTGCCACAGCCGTGGTATCTGAACCACCACGACCAAGGGTGGTGATATTACCTTGTTCATCACAACCTTGGAAACCAGCAACAACAACAATACTTCCTTTAGATAAGTCGGCACGTATCACACTGTCATCAATTTCCATGATGCGCGCTTTATTATGCGTATTATCGGTTAATATTCTAACTTGGCTGCCGGTGTATGAGGTAGCTTTAACACCTTGTTGTTCTAAGGCCATACACAAAAGTGCAATGGTGACTTGTTCGCCTGTTGATAACAGTACATCAAGTTCACGGCCTTTAGGTTGATCGTTTAACTCATTGGCTAAACCAATAAGTCGGTTTGTTTCACCACTCATTGCTGAAAGAACAACGACCAAATCATCACCTTGTTGCTGATGTTTGATTAGTTTTTTTGCGACTTCTTGAATTCGCTCAACCGTGCCTACGGAGGTACCACCATATTTTTGTACAATTAGTGCCATATTTTTAATTTTCCAACTTTGAGCTGATCCAGTCTGAAACTGAATCTAATGCTTTACTTAGGTTTTCTGGTTGAGTACCGCCACCTTGAGCCATATCAGGACGACCACCACCTTTACCACCCACTTGAGCGGCAACATGAGAGACTAAATCACCTGCACGAACTTTATCTGTTGCATCTTTAGTGACACCAGCAATAAGGGTGATCTTATCACCTTCTACCGCGGATAAAATAATCGCAGCTGAGCCTAGTTTATTTTTAAGTTGATCAACCGTATCGCGCAAACTCTTGCTATCAGCGCCTTCAAGTTGTGCGGCAAGTACTTTTATACCTGCAATATCTTGTGCTGAGCTAGCTAAGTCACTACCTGCGCTACTGGCTAACTTAGCTTTTAACATGTCTAATTCTTTTTCAAGCTGTTTGGTACGCTGTACCAGTTGAGCTGTTTTTTCTTGCACAGTATCTGGTTTTGCTTTGATGAGTTCGGCCACGTCATTCAATCGGGCTTGATTAGTATCGATATAATCAAGGGCACTGATACCTGTAACGGCTTCTATACGACGGACACCTGATGCAATACCAGCTTCAGAGGTGATTTTTAATAATCCAATATCACCGGTACGGCTTGCATGAGTACCACCACATAATTCGGTTGAGAAGTCGCCCATGCTTAATACACGTACATCTTCTTCATATTTTTCACCAAACAAGGCCATTGCACCTGATTGTTTAGCATCATCTAATGACATGATATTAGTTTCAATAGCATGGTTAAGACGAATTTGTTGGTTCACTAAACGCTCAATCTCGTGCAATTGTTCCTTATTCACAGGTTCAAAATGAGAGAAGTCAAAACGACAACGTTGGGCATTGACTAAAGACCCTTTCTGAGCAACATGGTCACCTAACACCTGCTGTAAAGCCGCATGTAAAAGATGGGTTGCCGAGTGATTTAAACCTGTTGCAATACGATTGTTTTCATCAATATGAGCAATAATTTGATCGCCGACTTTAAATTCACCATTTTCACATAGGCCAATATGGGTAAAGGCTTTACCTTGTTTACGAGTATCTGATACTGCAAAGTTAGCCGAATCAGTTGAAATTTGACCTAAATCACCCGCTTGACCACCAGATTCAGCATAGAAAGGGCTGTTATCTAGTACTAGAATACCTTGTTGACCTTGATGTAATTGTTCTACATGCTCACCATCAAGCAAAATGCTAGTGATGGTTGCTTGTTGGCGACATGAATCATAGCCACGGAATTCAGTTTCACCTTCAATACTGATTTGATCAGACAAACCACCGGCAAACTGGCTGGCACTACGAGCACGTGTGCGCTGTGCTTCCATTTCACGCTCAAAACCAGCAACATCAAGTGTTAGATTACGCTCGCGAGCAATATCAGCGGTTAAGTCGATAGGGAAACCATAGGTGTCGTAAAGTAAGAATACGGTTTCACCTGGGATTTCTTTATCAGATATTTGATCAATAGCTTGTTCAAGAATTTTCAAACCATTATCTAAGGTATCAGCAAAACGGGCTTCTTCTTGTTTTAGTGCGCGTTCAACCAATGGTTGAGCTTTAGCTAATTCAGGGAATGCATCACCCATTTCAGCCACGAGCGGAGCAACTAATTTGTAGAAAAAATCTTCGTTTTTAAGACCGAGTTTATGGCCATGACGAATAGCGCGACGGATAATACGACGCAATACATAACCACGCCCTTCATTAGAAGGTTGCACACCATCAGTAATCATAAACGCACATGAACGGATATGATCGGCAATAACACGTAATGAGGTATGTGATGAATCTTCAGTACCTGAAAGATCTTGAATAGATCTGATTAGGCGTTGGAATAGGTCGATATCGTAGTTATTGTGCTCATTTTGTAATACGGCTGCGAGACGTTCCAAACCCATACCGGTATCAACAGACGGTTTTGGTAATGGCGATAAAGTACCATCAGCAGCGCGATCATACTGCATGAAAACTAGGTTCCAGATTTCGATATAACGGTCGCCATCTTCTTCAGGTGTTCCTGGTGGACCACCGGCAACATCTTCACCATGGTCATAGAATATTTCGCTACACGGACCACATGGACCCGTATCACCCATTGACCAAAAATTATCTTTGGCACCGATGCGTGATACGCGAGCAGGATCAACACCTATTTCTTTGATCCAGATATCAGCGGCTTCATCATCTTCATCAAACACAGTGATCCACAACTTTTCTTGTGGTAATGCTAATCTGACAGTCAAAAATTCCCATGCGTATTGAATCGCTTCACGCTTGAAATAATCACCAAAACTAAAATTACCTAACATTTCAAAGAAGGTGTGGTGACGAGCGGTGTAACCTACATTCTCTAAATCGTTATGTTTACCACCGGCACGAACACAACGCTGGCTGGTAACGGCCTTGGTGTATTTACGTACTTCTTGACCGAGGAATAATTCCTTGAATTGCACCATACCGGCATTAGTAAATAATAGGGTAGGGTCATTAGCAGGCACAAGCGGACTGCTGGCTACAATTTCATGGCCTTTTTCTTGGAAAAACTCCAAGAAGAGATGTCGAATATCAGCGCTACTTTTCATATCGTTTCCGTGAGACCTTTGTATGATTCAAGTGCGAAAACAAAATAAGGGAAATAGAGGATGCTTAATCTATTTTGTCTCGTGATTGAGTCGTTCAATGGTCTCTCAAATTAAAACTTTCAGTTATTTGCTCATGAGTAAAACCACGATATTGTAAAAACCGTTGTTGTTTTGCACGGTCTTTAAAATCTTCGGGGCTTTGCTCGCCAAATCGTTTGCAACGAACAGTCATTGCAAGCGAAAACCAATCAATGTCAGCCTGTTCTAATGTGTCATTGATAAGCTCAATGTGCACACCACGTTCTTTTAATTCTTGTCTAATCTTTTGGCTGCCAAACCCACGTTGTGAACGATAACGTGTGTAATTTTCTGCGAACCGTTGATCACTTTGTAAATCTTGTTCAGTGAGTCTATTGATAACATTAATAATATCATCATATTCAAACTCTGCTTTTTCTAGCTTTGTTACTAGCTCTTTTACGCTATGTTCACGTCGCGCTAAATAATTCATCGCTCGTTCGCGCAGCGATTGTGCTTGCTTCCTTTTGGGCACTACTCAGCAGCGTCTTCAACTTTCACTTTTTCATCAGCCGGCATTTCTTTTGGCAACATAATTGCTCTGATCTTAGCTTCAATGTCATCGGCCATTTCAGGGTGTTCTTTTAAGTATGTACGGACATTGTCTTTACCTTGACCAATGCGAGTACCAGAATAGCTGTACCAAGCACCGGCTTTCTCTACGATATTATTTTCAACACCTAGATCGATTAATTCACCTTCATGTGAAATACCTTGACCATAGAGAATATCAAATTGAACTTGTTTAAATGGCGGTGCAACTTTGTTTTTAACCACTTTAACGCGTGTTTCATTACCAAGAATCTCATCGCCTTTTTTGATTGCGCCAATACGACGAATATCAAGACGAACAGAGGCGTAGAATTTTAAGGCATTACCACCAGTTGTTGTTTCAGGGCTACCAAACATAACACCGATTTTCATGCGGATTTGATTGATGAAAATAACTAAGGTGTTTGAACGTTTGATATTAGCCGTTAATTTACGTAAGGCTTGTGACATCAGACGAGCTTGTAGACCCATATGACTGTCACCCATATCACCTTCAATTTCTGCTTTAGGTGTAAGGGCTGCAACTGAGTCAATAACAACAACATCAACCGCACCAGAACGAACCAACATGTCAGTGATTTCTAATGCTTGCTCACCAGTATCAGGTTGAGAAACTAATAAATCATCAATGTTGACACCTAGTTTTGCAGCATAGAGCGGGTCAAGTGCGTGTTCGGCATCAACAAAAGCAGCCGTTCCGCCCATTTTTTGCATTTCTGCAATGGCATGAAGCGTTAGTGTTGTTTTACCTGAAGATTCTGGCCCGTAGATTTCAACGACACGACCACGTGGCAAACCACCTATGCCTAAAGCGACATCAAGGCCGATAGAACCGGTAGAAACAGCATCGATATCACGTGACGCAGCAGAATCGCCTAAACGCATCACAGCGCCTTTACCAAATTGCTTTTCTATCTGACCAAGTGCAGCACCTAATGCTTTTTTCTTGTTATCGTCCATTGCCTGAGCCATTGTGGAATCCAAGTTAAATTTAAGCGCGTGATTATCCCATACATACCCATGCCGCCTCAAGTTGCATGATTCAGAGTGATTGAGCAATTTCACTTCTAGGCACATTTATGAAGTAATGGTATTCCCTTATAAGTAGATGTAACAACGAAGTGGGGTTGCTCAATCGCTTCTACGATGGGTTTAAAAATGCTTTATGCTGCGGTATTTATTTTGCCAATGGAATAACCATTAGCCGCAATAAATATCTTGCCTAAAACATTTTTCAATCCCACTGAATCATGCAACTTGAGGCTGTATGGGTATTGGGCATTAGTCACTAGCGTTTTTAATGATTCCCGTTAAGGCTGTCGATACGGCTTGTCGTCGAACCGCATCTCGATTCCCAGAAAAATGGTGAAGCTCCGCTTTAGCGGAAGATTCAGTTGCCCAAGCAAGCCAAACTGTGCCAACGGGTTTATCTAATGAACCACCATCGGGGCCTGCAATGCCAGTAATGGCAACGCTAATGTCCGCGTCAGATTCAGATAGGCAGCCCTGAGCCATCTCAACTGCAGTTTGTTCACTAACCGCACCAAACTGCTTAAGCGTGTCACTAGTGACCTTGAGTAAATCCTGTTTTGCTTGATTACTATAAGTGACAAAACCACGGTCAAACCAAGCGGAACTACCAGCAATATCAGTGCAACACTTAGCTAACCAGCCACCCGTACAGGATTCAGCAACACATAAACGCCATTTTTTATTAAGTAATACTTTTGCCAAAGTCATTACTTGAGTATTTATCTGTGAGTCTGAACTGTCCATTAAAACCTCAATATTAGCTGCGCAAATTGAATAAACGACATACATTCTAAATGCTGAAAAAGACCAATCTTCATCATCATTGTGTGCACTAAAGCACAAAACATAACTTAATTATTTCTTATTGTGTGAGCTATTTCATTAAAACAAAATTTCGATGTTGCCATGCGTGTTAATTTTATTATTCTCAGTCTTACTGCTCACATCAGGAATATTGACAATGGAATGCAATAAGATGGATAGCCATGGCTTCACCCTAGTCGAATTAATGGTGACCTTGGCTGTAGCGGCAATTCTGGCGATGATTGCAGCTCCTAGTTTTATCGAACTTATTCGAAGTAATCGTTTAACGACCCAAGCAAATGAACTTGTGGGTAGCTTGCAATATGCTAGGACGGAGGCGGCTAAGCAGGGGGTACAAGTCACCATTAGTAGTCAAAGTAACGTCAATAGCCAATGGGAGCAAGGTTGGTTAGTTTTTACTGACTGGAATGGTGATGGCGATTTGGATGCTGGTGGTGATGGCGTATTATGCGAACAGGGCGAAGACTGCTTAATCAGAACTCAATCAGAATTAGGATTTAGTCATACTCTGAGAGCAAGGGATGGTAACTATACACAATGGTTTGCTTATCTACCCGATGGTACATCAATCAGTTCAGGTGGAGCAGGGAGCGATAGCTTTCAATTGTGTTCACCAGACGGTGATAGTACTAAGTCGCGCTCGATTGCTGTCAATAATACAGGCAGACCCCATACGTCTAAAGGGACGGCATCATGTCCTTAATGCCTCGACAACAAATAATACAAAGCGGTTTTACCTTATTAGAAGTGATGATCGCGATTTTTATTTTATCTATCGGTTTACTTGGCTTGGCTCAGTTGCAAGCGACAGGGCTGAAACATAATGAAAGTGCTTATCTGCGTACACAAGTATCTAATTTGGCTGCTGATATGTTTGATCGTATGCGTGCAAACCACCTTTCTGTGCAAAACGGTGATTATTTACTGGCAGCGGCGGATTCTCCTCCCATTACAACGGCACAACTTGTAGACATTGATTTGGCAGAATGGATAGGCAATGTGAATGCGTCACTACCTGAAAGTGATGGTGAAATTAGCTGTGCCGATAGTAATGCTGCTGATGGTTTTATGTGTTCAGCCGGTTCAATATTTACGGTGACTATATTTTGGAATGAAGTGCAAGATGATGGCTCCCGAGGTTTAAGTCAATTTAGTTATTCGGCAGCATTATGATGAAACAAAAACAAGCTGGATTATCTCTAATTGAATTGATGATAGCGTTGGTCTTAGGCTTGCTTATAACGGCTGTGGTAGTTGAAATCTTTATTAATAATCAACAAATGTATCGAGTTCAAGATGCACGAGCACGAATGCAGGAAAATGGTCGTTATGCCATTAATTATATTTCTGATGTTATTAGGCAATCAGCTTATATGGGCTGTGCAACACGTTCATCTTCGATCCCTACTAATAATACGTTGAATAACGCGACAGACTATCTATATGACTTTTCCACACCCATTCAAGGCTTCAATGCCGCAGCATCAGCTACTTGGTTACCCACTATTGATGGCAGCATTATAAATCCTCGCAGTGCCAGTGATGTTTTTACCGTTCGAGGAGTGCAGCAACCGCTGATACGAGTCACTGCTCATCCCGGTAGTAATCCTCCAGGGTCTGCGGATATTCAGGTTAATGCAGGAAATGGCTTAGATAGATTTGATATTGTGATGGTGACAGATTGTTTGTCAGCGGCAATATTTCAAATTACGTCTGCCAACCCCAATACCTCAGGTAGTTTGACTCATAATACGGGGGTTGGCGTACCGGGTAATGCGACTAAGGCGCTGGGTAAAGATTATACCGACGCAGAAATTATCAGGCTATCAACTCGCAGCCTCTATATTAGTGAAAATGCTGATGCCGTGCCATCGCTATACCAGCGTATTGATGGTAATGCTGCTCAAGAATTAGTGCAAGATGTTGAGGAGATGCAAATCGTATATGGCATTGATATTGGTAGTGATGATGCCGCTGATCAGTATGTAACAGCTGACAATGTTGTTAATTGGTCCGAGGTAATAAGTGTGAAAGTGAGTATTTTACTGAGAACAGGAGTAGACAAGCTTACTGTTGATGGTCCTCAAACATATACCTTCAACGGTGCAGTAGTGGTAGCAGCTGATAATCGCTTGCGGTCCGTATTCACAAAAACGATTACCTTGAGAAATCGAACACCCTAAGAGGTTCAAATGGATATAAATAAACAGCGCGGTGTTGTATTAGTAGTCAGTCTTGTCATGTTGTTATTGATGACTTTATTAGGTGTGTCTGCAATGAAAACCTCAGTAATGGAAACTAAGATGGCCGGTAATAGTCGAGACATGGAATTAGCCTTTCAGGCCACTGAAACAGCCTTGCGTGATGCAGAGCAATGGATTACGGCCCAGACGTCAGAAATTGAAGCTGATGCAAGCGGTTCAAATCGTATTTGGACATTTAATGCGATGGATCCTGATACAAGTAATGCCAGTAATTGGTGGCAGGAACGTGATACCCCATGGTGGAATAATAATGCCGTGGCTTATGTACCTGCAAATGTTGCTTCAGTCTTGGTCTCAGTTAAAAGTGTGCCTCGTAGCACTATTGAATATAAACAATTTGTGCCAGATACATTACTTATTGGTAATGGCGGTGCAGGCACGGGTATGACTTATTATCAAGTGACGGCAAGAGGAACAGGAGGCAGTGACCAGTCTCGCGATTTGCTACAAAGTACTGTTGCGCGGAGATATTAATATGAAACAACAGAGTGTTATTTTGTTTATTTCTTCATTACTTATGTCAGCATCAATTTATGCAACAAACTTAGATTTAAGCCCTGTTCCTTTATATCTTGGTGATAGTGTTGAACCTAATATTATGTTTACTCTTGATGATTCAGGATCAATGCAATGGGAAGTCATGCCTGATGAAAATATGTATTTTACCGTGCATGTCTTTCCACTACCTGCCGGATTATATGGTGGTGTTGATTATACCAATCAAGTACCTAATTTTAACGATGATAATGTGCATAACTTTTTTGGAAGATCACCTTCTAATAATGCGATTTTTTATAATCCAGATGTGACGTATTTTCCATGGAGTAATGCGGATGGCACAAGTATGGGGGATGCAGTACCGACAGCAGCATTATATAACCCTGCATTACCCACAGTGGGCAGTCTTGACCTGACAATTAAACAAACGCAAGTGGCAGGTTGGTTTTCCAATACTGCGGGTTTGGACGATGCATTTGGAGACCCGTGGTTTGGCAGTCATAGTTATTGGCCTATTAGCTATTATTTATACAATGGTGGCTCAAGAACAGATCGTGCAAGTTACACACGTGTTCGAATCACATCTACGACCTCGGCATCAACACTATTCACCAGTCCGAACGGTACGGTACGTAGCCGAGATGAAGAAGTACAAAATTTTGCCAATTGGTTTCAGTATTATCGTTCTCGAATTTTGGCTTCGCGAGCGGGAGTGGGAAGAGCTTTTGCTAGACAAGGCACTAATATGAGAGTCGGGTTTTCAGCTATCAATCAAATTAATAGTACAGTTGATGGTGTAGCAAGTGATAGCAGTTTAATACAAGGGGTGCGTCCTTTTTCAGCCGGCAATAGAACGACATTCTTTAATAATTTATATGGTCGCGTGATAAATAACTTCGGTACACCATTAAGACATGCGCTTGATGATGTGGGTAAATATTATCAACGAAGTGATGATCAAGGGCCATGGAGTGAAACGCCAGGAACAACAAACACAGCTAATCATTTGAGCTGTAGACAGAGTTATAACATTTTAATGACTGATGGCTACTGGAATAGTACGACTAATCCAAGTGTTGGCAATGCAGATGGAACGGCCGGTTTGACAATAACGGGACCCGATAATCCCAATTTTCAATATTCTCCCGTAGCCCCATATCAAGATGTTTGGAGTGAGACATTAGCTGATGTGGCCATGGCCTATTGGAAGCGAGACTTGCGACTGGATATGGTTAATGAAGTGCCAACAAATGCTGAAGATGAGGCCTTTTGGCAGCATATGGTTAATTTTACGGTAGGTTTAGGCGTCAAAGGAACATTAGATCCAGTGACAGATTGGCCTGGATTATTAGCGGGAACAACCTTGTGGCCACAGCCAATGCCTGTGTCAGGAGGAAGTGTGCCTGAAAATATTGATGATTTATGGCATACAGCCGTCAATAGTCGAGGTGGATTTTTTAGTGCGGCTGATCCGGATACATTTGCTGATTCTCTATCAGCCATTTTGTCATCGATTGCCGATCGTACCTCGTCAGCTTCTTCAGTCGCCTTAAATTCTGGCACAGTGTCAGGCACAAGTAAGTTATATCAGGCTAGATTTGATAGTGGTGACTGGAGTGGTCAATTATTAGCGTTTCCAATTAAAAGTGATGGTACCTTAGGAGCAAGTGTGTGGGATGCGGGTAGATTGATACCTACAGCAAATGCGAGAACAGTCATTACTTACGATGGTTTGACTGGTCAGCCATTTCGTTGGGATGATATTTCGGCATCACAAAAAATGCTGATCGCTAATACCGATACATTAAATTACCTTCGCGGTGACCAGCGTAATGAAACCGTCAATGGCGGCACATTAAGAAACCGAAGTTCTTTATTAGGTGATATTGTCCATTCAAGCCCAACTTATCTTGGTGCGCCATCAGCGCGATATCCTGATAATTGGGGAGCAGGAGCTAGCGAAAATTCAGTTTTATATTCGAGTTTTAAGGCGGCGCATAGTAGTCGCCAACATATTGTCTACGTTGGGGCAAATGACGGCATGTTACATGCGATAAATGCAGATACAGGCGTAGAGCTTTTTTCATATATTCCACATGCTGTCTATCCTCACTTAGCTACATTAGCCAGTCCAACTTATAACCACAAATACACTGTTGATGGCACACCAACGATAGTCGATGCTTTTTTTTCTGGGGCATGGCATAGCATCTTAGTGGCAGGTTTGGGAGGAGGAGGACAAGGTGTTTTTGCTTTAGATGTCACTAACCCAAGCAATTTTACTAACGAATCATCAGCTAAAACAAAGGTATTATGGGAGTTTACTGACGATGATGAACGTGATTTGGGTTTTAGTTATGGTCAACCCAGTATTGTGCGTTTAAATAATGGTAAGTGGGCGGCGATTTTTACAGGTGGTTATAACAATACGGCAGATGATGACAATGACGGAAGTACTACTAACGACAGTATCTCAGGTGATGCTGTTGTTTATATCATTGATTTGGAAAATGGCAATTTAATCAAGAAGTTTGATACTAAAATGGGATCTACAGAAGATCCTAGCGGAAATGGGCGTCCAAATGGTTTATCTACCCCATCGGCCGTTGATATTGATGGTGATTCCACCATTGACTTTATTTATGCTGGCGACTTATTTGGTAATGTTTGGAAAATCGATGTTAGTGGTACTGGGGCTGGAACGTGGGATTTTTCATATAAAACAGGTGCTAAGCCCGACCCTATTTATACTGCTTGTGCTGGAACGGTGTGTGGTGCAAGTAATTTTCAGCCTATTACGACACAGCTGCAGATAATCAGACATCCGACATTAAGTGGCTATTTGGTATTGTTTGGTAGCGGTAAATATTTTGAAGTAGGTGATAATTCATCTACCAACCAAACAACACAGTCATTTTATGCCATATGGGATAAAGCTGAAAATTCTTTGACCACTTTTGATCGTGATGACTTGCTACAACAACAGATTACCCATGAATTGAATGACTTCGGTTTTGATTTACGAGTAACGACCGAGAATGCAATTGACTGGGAATCTGATCAAGGCTGGTATTTAGATTTATTCAATACTGAGGATGGAAATACGGCTAATCATGGTGAACGGACAGTGAGTCAGGCAATTGTTAGAAATGGTAGAGTCATTTTCACTACCTTATTGCCATCAGATAACCCTTGTGAGTTTGGTGGTTCATCATGGTTAATGGAATTAGATTTATTCTCAGGAGCACGTCTGCCCTATACACCTTTCGACTTGAACAGCGATGGTTTATTCACCACGGATGAATATGTCAATATTGATGATAGTGGCGAGAATTATGTGCCCGTGAGCGGTAAAAAATCAAAAGTAGGTATTATTCCAACGCCGAGCATTGTTAATGCATCAGGCGGTCTACAGGAAATTAAGTTTACTAGTGGTTCCACAGGTACGATTGAAACAACAACGGAAAATCCAGGACCAAATTTTCAAGGTCGACAATCATGGCGACAATTAGATTTTATTTTTAGATAATTAGGGTTTTAAAATGAACAAGATCAGGTGTTTACTATTAATTTTGTGTCTAAGTTCCTCTGCGTATGCTGTTGAGCCCTATACTCATAGTGGCAAGGTGTTTTCTCAAACTGCTGATGCGAGTCAACTAGTGATTGATGGTCAACACTATGTCGTGGATAACAAAACGCTTATTCATGGTGGTTTAGCTAGGCGAGGTGAGTTAGCTCCGCTATTGAAAATAGGCAAAAAAATCGGCTTTAATGTTGTCAAAAATTCAGGCAATTTACCTTATATTTCCGAAATTTGGTTTGTGGAATAAGTGTAATGATGAAACGAATAGTAGGATTTAGCCTGATTGAACTGATGATAGTGATTGCCATCATCGGTATCTTAGCGACTATTGCATACCCATCCTATCTAGATCAGATAAGAAAAACACGGCGAGCTAATGCGCAAGCAGATCTTGTTGAATTAGCGAGTTTTATGGAGCGTTATTATTCGGAAAACTTTACCTATAAAGACGGTGCAGCAAATCCAACATTGCCTTTTACTGAGTCACCTAAAGGAGATAATGGGCATTATTACGATCTAACAGTAGTGACCACATTAATCACGTTCACATTGACGGCGACCCCCATAAATGATCAACTAGCAGATCATTGTGGCACGATGACAGTCACTCATACAGGTACTCAAAATGCTGCTTTGAGTAGTTGCTGGTAATTCAATAGTCTAAATGTTCATCGGATGAGATAAACTATGCCGATGGGAAAAAATATCACACATACTCCAATGATGACGCAATATCTGCGTATCAAGGCTGAAAATCCAGACTATCTGTTGTTTTATCGCATGGGTGACTTCTATGAGTTGTTTTATGATGATGCTCATAAAGCCGCAGAATTACTGGATATAACACTGACTGCACGCGGTAGTAGTAATGGCGCGCCGATTCCGATGGCGGGTGTACCTTATCATGCTGCCGATTCCTATTTGTCGCGCTTAATTAATATCGGTGAATCTGTCGCAATTTGTGAACAGATAGGTGATCCTGCTGCAAGTAAGGGGCCTGTCGAGCGACAAGTCGTTCGTGTTTTAACACCTGGAACCTTAACCGAAGAAGCATTATTAGATAGTCGTAATGAAAGTCTTTTAGTCGCTATTTGCGAAGATAAAGGTCGTTATGGATTAGCGACAGCAGAATTAAGTAGCGGTCGATTTAGTGTCAGTGAGTTGAACTCCTTAACGGAAGTTCAAGCCGAATTAGCACGCTTGCAAGCAGCTGAGATTTTGATCGATGAATCCTTATTGGATGCACTTTCTTTGTTTGATAAACAGCTGCGCACGCTTCCGCCATGGCATTTTGAATTAGAAACAGCGCAACGACGTCTATGTGAGCATTTTCAAATTCAAGATTTAAAAGGCTTTGGTTGTGATGATCTTGATTTAGCGATTATTGCCGCTGGGTGTTTACTTAATTATGCCCAAGAAACACATCGTACCGCTTTACCTCATATTCGGGGTCTGAGCTTAGAGAAGACCAGTGATAGTATTCGTCTTGATCCACAATCTCGGCGTAATCTGGAACTTGAAACAAACATTGCTGGTGGACGGGAACATACATTACTGTCAATACTTGATAAAACAGTCACACCAATGGGTGCACGATTAGTAAGACGTTGGTTATTACGACCATTACGTCATCATGACACCTTAAAACAACGTCAACAGGCTATCCAGCAATTTTTAGATACGGATGCAGTTGATTCAATACAGAGTCTATTACGTAAAAATGGTGATATTGAGCGTATTGTGGCACGTATTGCCTTAAAAACAGCTCGGCCACGTGACTTTATGCATCTGCGTAATAGCTTGGCTTTATTACCGGACTTACACCAACTATTAAGCGATTCTCAGTCTAAACGTTTAGTGGTATTAGATCGTGACTTAGGTACATTTCCTGAATGTCACTGCTTATTACAAACAGCACTTATTGAAGAACCACCGGTGTTGATTCGTGATGGTGGTGTTATTGCTGAAGGTTACAATGAAGAGCTCGATCACCTGCGTACTATTCGTGATCGTGCCAGTCAGTTTTTAAGTGATCTTGAGCAACGTGAACGTGAACGTACCGGTGTGGCAACCTTAAAGGTAGGTTACAACCGTGTCCATGGCTATTTTATCGAGATAAGCCGTTCTCATCATATTGATGTGCCGACAGAATACGTACGCAGACAAACCTTAAAAAATGCTGAACGGTATATCACCCCTGAATTAAAAGGTTTTGAAGATCAGGTGCTGAGTGCCAATGAACGGGCTCTGGCATTAGAAAAGTCTTTATATGAAGAGTTATTTGACAAAATAGCCGCTGATTTAGCTGCTTTAGAAGTGTCCGCTAATGCTTTGGCTGAGTTGGATGTATTAGCTAACTTAGCAGAGCGTGCTGACAGCTTACATTATGTGGCACCCGAGTTTAGTAATAGCGCAGGTATCAAAATCATTGCTGGCCGTCACCCTGTAGTAGAAAGTGTGACGGAACAGAATTTTTGCCCGAATGATGTTGTATTTACCGAACAACAACGTTTGTTATTGGTGACGGGACCTAATATGGGTGGTAAATCGACCTATATGCGTCAAGTAGCACTGATTGTTTTAATGGCGCATATGGGCAGTTTTGTGCCTGCAGATGAAGCGATTATTGGTTCGGTTGATCAGATCTTTACACGAATTGGTGCTTCTGATGATTTAGCGTCAGGCCGTTCGACCTTTATGGTTGAAATGAGTGAAGCTGCTAATATTCTTAATAATGCCACCCAACACAGCTTAGTATTGATGGATGAAATAGGGCGGGGTACCAGCACTTTTGATGGCCTGTCTTTAGCATGGGCCTGTGCAGAAAAGTTAGTGCGTGATTTAGCTGCTTACACCTTATTTGCAACACATTATTTTGAATTAACCGAATTACCAAATCTATATGATAAAGCGCTTAATGTGCATCTTGATGCTATTGAACATGGCGATAAAATTGTCTTCTTACATCAAGTGAAATCAGGTGCTGCTAACCAAAGTTATGGTTTGCAAGTGGCTAAACTTGCAGGTGTGCCCAATGATGTGATTAAAGCCGCTAAAAACAAATTGCAACAACTTGAGCTACATCGGGTTGACTCAGCAGGTGGTACTGAGCCACAAGCCGATTTATTTAGTCAGCCGGTTCAAACATCAGCTGTTGAACAATATTTAGATTTAATTGACCCAGATGAATTGACACCAAAACAAGCACAAGAAAAGTTGTATCAGTTAGTGGCATTGCTGAAAAAGTAAGTTATTTATATTGTTTGCCCCGTGACACTGGGGATCCAAGGATCTGAATTATATCAACTGTCGATGGATTCCCGCTTTCGCGGGAATGACGGAGAAAGAAGGGCGGAATGACGAGTAAAGCTAAAAGTAAAAGAGATAACTGAGAAGGTATTAAGACAGCTTTATGGTCCATTCGCGGCTGGAGCTGTTCCCACACGCTGAGAATCAATGAATAATTCTTGAGCAATGGTGTTTCTACGTTGATGGCGAACCGATTGTGGCATCATTAAGGCAAAGGCATTCCAGTGTTGCTGATCATCAATAGCGTAGCCCGCCAAGGTGCTGACCTTATTTAAGGTGCCTGATTTAGCATAAATATTGGCTGTGACTTCAGGCAATAAATGTTGCCAAGGTCGAAAGTCGTTTAATAGCTCAACTAGCTGTGCTGGTGATAAACGATTGCTGGCTGACAGGCCGGCACCTTCTTCTAAGACGATATTTTGCCAGCCAAAATAGTGCTGTAATGTTGTTTCCATATACATTTGTACATCAATAAAGTTTGCTGGTCGCTGAAAATGTTCAGCACTAAGCATGAGAATAAGTTGGTTAGCAATAAAGTTAGTTGAATATTTCATCATTGGACGAATGATTTCAGCTACTGATTTACTGTTGATGTGAGTGTAATAAGGCATCTGTTGGGGCGCTACTGCCCAAATAATATGATCATCCACTGTGACCCCTTGCTGACGTAAAAACACACTGAGCAGCTCAGCAAAATAGCGCTCACTAGTTTGAGACGCAAAACCGGTGTTAATACGCAGTGCTGTGTTAGTTATTTTCTGTTTTGCTGCAAGCTGTTTAGCCGTCGAGGTAAGAGGTGTTTGAGTTTCAGCACTGACAATGTGACCGGCACTTTTTTTGACATCAACTGTATTGAAGTTGGCAGCGATAGCAGTGGGCATCGCATCGTAGGGATTATTACTTTTGCTCGCACCTGGTACGGTTAAATTAGTTTGGAATAAGCTGTTATCTAAAGCAATAGTCTGAATATGTGTTAGCCCTAATTGACGTAAGTTGTGGGCAATTAGCTTCAGTTCTTCAGAGATTAAAAAAGGGTCGCCACTGCCTTTTATCCATAGGGTTTTTGATTCGCTATCAAAATAAAAATGGCTGCGAAAATAATGATCTTCACCCCAGTGTTTGAGTGCCAACCATGCAGTGACAAGCTTGGTAGTCGATGCCGGCACAAAACGTTTATCGGCATCTGCGGCAAGTAGTACTTTATTGTTGCGATCAAGCAGCAATACACCAGCGTGTTTGAGCTCTGAGTACTGCGTTAAAACGTCAGTTGCAAAGCTTGGCGAAGCAAAAAGGAACCCAGCTAAAAAGGACAGAAGTGTTGAAATTTTCACTCAGAGACCTTGCCACGAAGTGCTTTGGTTTTACCTCGCATGGTTTTGCTATCCATACGTCGTCTCTGTGAGCCTCTTGTTGCTTTGGTTGCACGTCTTACTTTCTGTACTACCGTCACACTTTTAACGAGCTCATATAAGCGTTCCAAGGCATCAGCCCGGTTTTTTTCTTGGGTTCGATGTTGCTGGGCTTTAATAACCAGTACACCTTGTTTATTAATACGGCGGTCTTTCAGATCTAATAAACGTTGTTTATACACATCGGCTAGGGACGAAGCTTTAATATCAAAGCGTAAATGAATGGCGCTGGATACTTTATTAACATTTTGTCCGCCGGCTCCTTGAGAACGAATGGCAGAAAGTTCAATTTCATCGTCAGGGATGGATACATTTAATGATATTTCTAACATAAGACTATTAGCGTCGCTGATTGTGTTTGAGTAATAAGTCATTATCAATAGTGATAAACTTAGTTGCGGCATTCACTAATGAACGTGCGGTCAATTGAGCAACGCCATACACCTCAACGGGAATGTCATAGTCTTTTTTTACTTTATCAACTAACAAGTCAAAATCACCATCACCTGAAACTAAAATGATTACATCAGAGTGTTTAGCATGCTCCATTACATCTAAAGTTATACCTACATCCCAATCACCTTTAGCTGAACCATCTCGTCTTTGAATATAAGGTTTTAACTTAACCTCAAAGCCAATTGCTTTGAGTATATTTTGAAATTGTCTCTGTTGTTCATCATCTCGATCAATGGCATAGGCAATAGCATTCACAACCGTTCGGTTGCGAGTAGCTTCAGCCCAAAAATGGTTGTAATTAAAATTACAGTTAAAGGCCTGCTTGGTGGTGTAGTAGACATTTTGCACATCGACAAAAATTGAGACTTTAGTCATAACAACATTAACAACACCGTTTAGTGGCGGTATTTAGCCGGCTCTTTGAAATCAACTACAGCAGCAATAGGTGGTGGGATTTGCACATGGAAACCTTGAGTTTGTAAGCTTTTTATAACGGTATTAACGTCTTCACGGGCAAGTTTTCGTTCAGGCGACAGTTCTACTTCCATCACAAATATAGGTTCTTTACCCATCGAATCATAGAGTGCTTGGGGTATTTGGGAGAAGTCATCTTTAGTAGTGATATAAAGATAAAGTTCGGCTTTTATTCGGCTTTTGTAGATATAGGCAATCATAGGGTTCACGAAATAGGTGGGTGATAGATAATTTGCACAACAGTGTTAGCAGGATCGTAGCAATAAAAACTACGTGCGCCATCACGGTGAGTACGAGGTGGTTGGCGAATTTCAACGTTATTATATTGCAAAAACTCAAACCATTGATCGACTTGTTCAGCAGTGTTGATGATAAAACCAATATGATCCAATTTTTGGGCGCCAGAGGTATCAAAGTCATCACTGGCTCGGTGCAAGGCGAGATTATCATTGCCTGATGTAATGTAGACATTATCTGGATCAGGGCGCCATTCTACTGCCATACCTAGTAAATCAATATAAAATTTCTCACAGGCTTCAAGATCGCTTACAAATAGAGCTATATGGCGCATCCCGCCCGTTGCAGGGGGACGATTCATTGATGTTCTCCAAATACATGTTGGCAACATTTTTGCCAAACATCATGACCAAATTGACGTTGTATTACCAGTGATAAAGCAATCGATCCGGAAGCAAGTAGTTTATCGTGGAAGTCTTTTAACTCAGCGGTATTACCGGGATTAATAATGTCACGTAAAGCATTAATTAGTGCCCAACCAACTGCATAGCTCATGGGGACGGTAGGTGCCTGGCTATACCAGCTTAATTCGCCCATGGCTTGTTCAAAGCTAAAGCCAAGTTCTTCAACCATTTTGTCAGCAGCATCTGCAAGTGATAAACCTTGAGTTTGAATTTCGACATCAATAATTATTCTTAATGCACGCCATAAACGGTCACGTAACATGATAATTTTTTGGCCTTGATGACGCTCAAAACCTTGCTCCAACATCATCTGTTCACAATATAGAGCCCAACCTTCATAAAGCGTTGCACTAGGATGTAAGCGACGCAGTAAGTGGCTACCTTGACGTGATTGATTGGCAGTAACAAACTGTAGATGATGGCCCGGCCATGCTTCATGCACACTGGTTTGGCTTATCGCGGCAAAATTATGTTCTGCTAATTCATCAGTATTTTTAACCGGGGTGACATAGTAATAACCGGTTTGTGATAAATCAGCAATGCTTGGATCTAGATAAGCGGCAAAAGGGATTTGATGTTGTAAAAACTCAGGCGTTGCAGTGACTTGCAATTCTTGTTGTGCGGGTAATGTAACGAGATCATATTCACGTAAAAAATCCTGAGCAGCACGCATTTCTTGCTGATAGTGATCAAGCAAGTGATCTGCATCAGGGTGTTGTAGTTGAATAGTGATTAAGTCGATATCACTGGAGTTTAATTCAGCTTCTAGATCTTGTTTTGTTTGCTCAAGCAAACGTTTGCCAAATTCATACAGGCTTTGGCTATTAATCGGCAAAAAGTGTTGTTGTTTGAGCAGGCGATCAAAGTGTTCTCGACCACAAGCAAAGTTACCCTCACATTTTGCTAATAGGCGATTGAGTGTGGGTACAAAACCTTCTAGCGATTTTGTCGCATCCGCAATAGCTTGTTCGAGCTGATCATTATTATTGATTGCTTGCGCAACGATAGGGTGAAGGTGCAGATGGTGGAAGTAATTGCAGCCAGCCTGCGTCTCTGCCAGAGCCATTTCTAACCAAACTTTGGGAATAATGCTGGGCATTTCGCTTAAATAATTTTTAGCTTCGCGAAGTTGATTAGGTATTGCTGAAATGCGCTGCTCTAAAGCCAAGGCAACATTTTCGACTGGACGAATCGTTAATTGGTGAATCGCATTAATAGGCAGGAATTGGGTCGGGTCACGATGACGCCAGTCATGTTCCATTAAAGAATGATGCTCAAGTTCTGCACAGCCATGCAGAATTTGGTAATGAATTTGACGCTCATTGTCTAATTGAGAAAATTCAACTTCATCTAAAGCGGCCAGGCATTTTTCATTTAATACTATTTGAATACCGATATTTTCATCATCAAGCGGCTTCAGTTTACCGGCATGATCTTCTATTCCCGCTTCTAAAGCAGATTCAGGGTGAAAGCGACACCATGTGGCTACATAGCTCTTTTCAATACGATCAAAAGCCTGTTGGTGTGAGTTTAGATCAGTCATCGACATTGATAATCTCATAATCATGGGTGATTTCAGCTGTTTTTCCTAACATCAGTGACGCAGAGCAATATTTTTCGGTGGATAATTCAACCGCACGTTTGACTTGCGCTTCTTTTAAGTTTTTACCCGTTACTTTGTAGTGAACCATGATTTTTGTAAAAACTTTAGGTATTTCAGCGCTACGCTCACTATCTATCTCAACAACACAGTCGCGGATATCTTGGCGGCCTTTTTTGAGCATTTGCACCATATCAAACGATGTGCAACCACCCATACCAAGCAATAAAAGCTCCATTGGTCTCATACCAGTGCCACGACCACCAAGTGCTTCAGGGCCATCCATGATAAGGCTATGGCCTGTTCCAGACTCACCAACAAATTGTAAATCTTCTACCCATTTAACTCTTGCTTTCATTAATTTTGCCCACACAATGTAAAAAATAGTGTTAATTTTGCCATATTAACTTGATTGAAGGCAGAGTTAGTTTACTATGAGGGTATATTTTGTTGTCAGCGCGAGTAGAAATACTTGAGGAAACCTAAGGGATATAGATGGATTATTTGAAGCATAAAGCAGTAGAGGAAGGCTTAGCTGAATTTTTTAGATGCTGTCATACCAAAACTTATCCCGCCAAGTCTATTATCATTCGTCCGGGTGATTTAGCGGATACTCTTTACTATGTGCGCGAAGGTTCAGTTTCCATCACCATGGAAAATGACGAGGGTGAAGAACTTATTTTTGCTTACTTAAATCAAGGTGATTTTTTAGGTGAAATTGGTTTATTTACCAATGTCGAAAGCCGTGGCGTTACCGTACGAGCCCGAACTGATTGTAAAATGGAAGAAATCACCTATCAGAAAATAAACTCGCTTGCGGACAATCAATTAAAAGACTGTTATCCCACCTTATTAAAATATATTGCTGAACATATGGCTAAACGTTTGCTATCAGCAACACGTAAAGCCGGTGACTTTGCTTTTCTTGATGTTGCAGGTCGTGTTAGTTCTGCGCTTTCTGAAATGGCACAACAACCCGATGCAATGAAACATGAGGAAGGAATGCAGATTAGAATTACCCGCCAAGAACTTAGCCGTATGGTCGGCTGTTCACGTGAAATGGCGGGACGTGTATTAAAAGACCTGCAAAATCAAGGTCTAATCTGGGCTCATGGTAAAACAATGATCATTTATGATGATGAGCATAAAAAGACCTAAGTTTATCCTTAGCTAAATAAGGTACTTAACTGTAGACCAGGATCATCAGCACGCATAAAGGCTTCACCGACTAGAAATCCATTCACATTGTGTTCACGCATTAATGTGACATCGGCTGGTGAATGAATACCACTTTCTGTAATGACCGTGTGGTTTGCTGGAATTCGACCTAATAAATCAATCGTCGTATCTAAGCTGGTCTCAAAAGTACTCAAATTGCGATTATTAATGCCAATCAAAGGTAAGTTGAGCATTAATGCACGTTCGAGTTCATCTAGATCATGTACTTCGACTAATACGTCCATGCCTAGTTGCATAGCAAGATCAGAAAGTTCAATTAATTGTTCATCACTTAGGCATGACACAATTAATAAAATACAATCAGCTGAAATTGCTCGTGCTTCAAATACTTGATAAGGGTCGACAATAAAGTCTTTGCGAATCACTGGCAGAGAACACGCTTCACGTGCTTCTTGTAAGTAAAACTCGTGCCCTTGGAAAAAATCATGATCGGTTAAAACGGAGATACATGCAGCACCATGTTGTTCATAGCTTTTAGCTATTTCAGCAGGAATAAAGTTTTCACGTAACAAACCTTTACTGGGTGATGCTTTTTTGATTTCAGCAATAACAGCAGCTTGGCCAGTATTAATTTTCGCTTCAATAGCGGCGACAAAACCACGTGGTTCATCTGCTTTTTCAGCGACTTCGATAAGCTGTTGTTGAGATACCTTTGCTTGTCGTTCAGCGATTTCTTCAAATTTACGTTGAATGATTTTTTTTAAGATATCGGGCGTGTCAGTCATGGTGAGTTCTTTATTTTATGAGTTACTACAAGCAATAAGCGCATCAAGTTTTTCTTGTGCTTTACCACTATCAATAATTGTTTGGGCGAGTTTGATGCCATCAGCCAATGTTGTGGCAAGATCAGCGGCGTAAATAGCTGCGCCGGCATTGAGTGCAACAATATCACGAGCAGGGCCTATTTCACCGGCAAAAATGGCTTTAATAATAGCTAGGCTTTCTTGCGCATCATTAACTGCTAATTGGCTTATATCACAGCGTGTTAGGCCAAAATCTTCTGGTTGAATAGTATAATTGCTAATGACACCCTGTTTAAGTTCGGATACCGAACTACTTGAACCAATACTAATTTCATCTAAGCCGTCATCAGCATGCACAATCAGTACATGTTGGCTGCCTAACTCTTTCAGTACATGGGCCATGGGTTCAACCCATTTTTTATCAAACACACCGAGTACTTGATTGGGTGCTTGTGCTGGATTAGTCAGTGGGCCAAGCAGATTAAACACCGTGCGTACGCCCATGTCCCGACGTGGGCCAATAGCATATTTCATGGCGCCATGATGTTTTTGGGCAAACATAAAACCAACACCCACTGTATCTACACAGTGTTTAACTTGTTCCGGTGTAATGTCTAAATTGACGCCTGCAGCTTCTAGTACATCGGCACTGCCTGAACTACTGCTAATTGAACGATTACCATGTTTAGCTACTTTGGCGCCAGCAGCGGCTACAACAAAGGCACTGGCAGTGGATACATTAAAGGTACTTGCACCATCACCGCCGGTGCCACAGGTATCAACAATATGGTCACCGGTAATATCGACTGGGGTTGCAAGACCACGCATGACTTTAGCGGCGGCTGCAATCTCGGTAATTGTTTCACCTTTCATTTGCAAACCAACTAAAAATCCGCCAATTTGCGCGGGTGTTGCATCACCAGTCATGATTGTCTGCATCACGGCAGCCATATCATCAGCTGATAAATCTTGCTGTTCAATGACAGCTTTTATAGCGCTAGGTAAATTCATAATCAGTCTCTATCGATCAAGAAAGTTTTTTAACAAAGCATGACCTTGTTCGGTCAAGATTGATTCAGGGTGGAATTGGACCGCTTCTATAGGCAATGTTTTATGTTCTATGCCCATGATTTCATCCATGCTGCCATCTTCATTTTGAGTCCAAGCAGTAATTTCAAAACACGCTGGCAATGAGTCTTTATTAATGACTAATGAGTGATAACGCGTGGCTATAACAGGATTGTTTAGTCCTTTAAATAGGCTGCTATCAGTATGATAAATAGGAGAGGTCTTACCATGCATAATTTCACGAGCATGAATAATTTCACCACCAAATGCTTGGCCAATGGACTGATGACCTAAACACACACCTAAGATTGGTTTCTTGCCAGCAAAGTGTTTAATGACTTCAAGTGAAACACCCGCTTCATTTGGCGTACAGGGGCCTGGAGAAATAACAATCTTCTCAGGATTTAAAGCTTCTATTTCTTCAATGGTAATTTTGTCATTACGATGCACGTGCACATCTGCACCTAGTTCACCAAAATATTGAACCAGGTTATAGGTAAATGAATCGTAATTATCAATCATTAAAAGCATTAAATACTATCCGCTTAAATATTATAAGGGTCGAATTCTATCAAATAATGCCATCATTCAGAAGATTTAATCTTAAGCTTAGCTGAATCTACTTATTTACATACACATCGATAGACAGTCGTGTCTGCACTAAGCGTCACTTTATCAGCCAATAATGAATAGTCACTTATTTCAGCCATGGATTCATTAAAATGACCATTAGGTAGAGGATAAGGATCTTGACGCATAAACTCAGGCGGTCTTTCTATGCGAATAGTATGGCCTTTAGGGTCGGTATAACTACTTTCATTTCGTCCTAAATTAATGGTGGTATTAGGCGTGTTTCGTACTTGAACATGACCATCATGAACGTCCACATAGGTACCGGGTAATATCCTGTCTAGTGTGAATACTTCAAATAATTCTGGTTCATTTAATACGCTGACGCGATCAGGACGCGGAGCTAAATCACGAGTGTGTGACTTTATGCTACTTTCTGCTGAGTCATTGCTGTTAAGTTGTGGTGTGAGTTCAGCAAACTCTGTCTCCGACAATACTGTGAGTGGTTCAGGAGCCGACTGTTGATCTTTGATAAAATTAGCATTAGGTGCTGATAATTCAGTTGTTCCTGACTCATTAGTTTGTGCAATGGTTCCTTGCCATACTCGCGAAGTGAGGCCTCTGTCGCGTTCAACGAGATCAAAACCAGTGCCTCGGATACCGATGGTAGCTACTGCCGTGGTAATTTCATAATCATCATGATTGTCCTTACCAATACTACCTGTCAGCACACGCATTCCGCCTGAAATTAAGTCATAGAAGGCTTTATCACCATGATCTGTTTCATTTAAATGATAAGAACTAATGGCAAAGCTAGAAGCCGCTTCAATGGTGATGCGACCTTTATCTTTAAATACCAATACGGCATAAGCATCAGCATGACTTGTTAAAGTATCAGCGCTATACAGTGGCGCACCGACAGCAAGAGGGCGGGGGTCTTCAGCAAGTATATCGTTATTAACGGCTTCCACTAATCCTTCAACGTCGACAATACGGGCAATTACTTCACGTTTATAGGGCGTAGTGGCTTTTTTTAGTTTATCTTCTTCTGTTTGGCAGTGCTGTTGGCATACTCGAACCGAAAAGTCAGCTTGTTGGGCACTGATGGTGGTATCAGGGGTGGTGATTTGGAAATTTTCAGGTGCATCATCGGCAATCTCACCACTACTGGTACGAACACCACCTTGATGTAATTCAAACTGAGCGTGTTTATCAGACACTGTAAATTGCGTAATTGAAAAACTACTATTTGGTCTGACGGTTATTTTGGAATTGTCATTAAAGGTAATGACGATAAAGCTGCGCTCAGAAGTTTGAATATTATCACCTTCAAATACATCAGCATCTTTACCTAATACACGTGGTTTTTGGCCCTCATTATGTGCCGCCACAGTACCACGTGCGAAGGTGACAACACCGACCGATTCAGCGGCATAAAGTGACGGAGTGAAAGCCAGTAGCAGCATAAAGATCAAGGCAAGCTGAACTAAGCACAGTTGAGAATTGATTTTAATCTGCATAATCATTAGTAACAGATCTCAATGGTTCGACTGATGGTATCTTGTGTATCAGTAGTTGATGCTGTGGCAACATCAGTACTAGCCGTGTCTCCTGAATTAGTGTCAATGAGCGGGTTTATAGCCGTATATTCTTCTAATAAACCGTGCAACATGGCTTGTTCAAATAGTGTCACTACATTATCTGTTGGTACAACACTATCAGTATCAATAGTTGGAGTATTAATTACAGGATCTTCAACGACAGGATCTTCCACCACAGGATCTTCCACCACAGGATCTTCCACCACAGGATCTTCAACTATAGGATCTTCGACCACAGGATCTTCGACCACAGGATCTTCGACCACGGGATCTTCAACCACGGGATCTTCAACCACAGGATCGACAACAGGAGGAGGAGTAGGCGGTGGAGGAGGTGGTGCTGGGATCGGAATAGCCGTTGTCGCCAAATTAAAGGTATTGGTAATGATTGATGGATTGTATTCATAACCTGTCGTTGTACTGACGGCACTGAAAGCGCCAGCCATACTGGTTTGAGCCTGAATAAAATCAAAACTATCTCCGATAGCTTGGCCAGTATAGCTGCTGGTAATGATATTAAGAGTGCCATTGACCGTGACATTACCTTCTGTAGCACCCGTAGTTCCTGGATTATCAATAACATTGATAAAGTCATAACCTCCCGGGACAGTAGTACTACCTTGCGTTAAGCCGGTAACTTCCATTGTTGTGGTACTGCCTGCAGCCAGAGTTAAATCACCTTGAATGGTTAAGGTACCCGGTGAATTACCTGCGGATAAGTTACCACTAGTATTATTGATGTTAGCGGTTAATGTACCTGTTCCGCCTAGCAGGCCGCCATTTAACAGGGTAATGGTGCCATCGCTAGCCGTCGGTGTGCCACTAACAAGGACTTGACCACCGCTATTGACATTAAAACCAGTACCGATAGAAATGCTGCCACCATTCCAGTTTAAATTACCGTTCACATCTAAGGTGCCACCCGGCAGTGAGATTGAACCACCAGACTGTGTTAAATCACCATCGACGGTAATATCAGAGATAGCAGCACTGCCACCTGTTATATTAAAACTTGCTCCATTTGCAATGGTTAAACTATTGATGGTATTCAAGCCTCCTACACCACGCATGCTTCCGCTTTGTATGGTTAGGGAGCCCGTAGTGAGGTTTATGTCATGTGTATTCGCGAACTGCATGGATATACCATTTACAACAGGGTTGCCACTACCGGTGATGCTGATGATACCTGCTGTGGTTAAGTCCAATGACCCAGTACCAGCGAGTGTGCCGCCAGTCCAAGTAAATTGACCACCGTTTAACTTCACTAGAGCATCCCCGCCAAATGTACCACCACGAAAATCAACATCAGCATTAAAAGTAGCATCATCATCAAAGATAAGTGAGCCACCGGTTAAACGGAATTCTTCTCTGGCGGTTATATCTAGTGGTGCTATGGTGCCAGCACTGGCATCAAAAACAATGATAGGGGAGCTTCCGAATAAAGGAATGTCGACCTGTGTACCATTAATAGGTAGTTGTCCTCCCCAGTTAGCCGCATTGGACCATAAATAAGTACCATCAGTTTCGGCCGAAGTTAGCTGAAAAGTTGCGGTGACAGGGAACAGCGTAAGAAGCAAGCTGTTTGCTGCAGGATAGGTTGGATTGATAGGTTTGTTGATACCTAAACCAACGGTAATTGGGGAAGCAAATGAGCCAGTGATTGTATTTGCAGATAAAACGGTAAAGGCGTCATTTACAGTACTAGAATAGAGAGCCAAACCTTCAACAGATAAAATTGATGTAGGGTCAATGGCAACTGTGCCAGTTACATTTAACAAATCACTTATCAGTCCTCCTTTACCATCATCACCAATATCAGGCGAGTAGCCGGTCCCTGAACGGAAGGTTAAATTGCCTGTTACATTAAGCACAGAAGCGGCAGCTGTACCAATTTGTAATGTGGCACCGCCATCAAGAAATACACCTGGAGACGTTGTCGTACTAGTTGCTGCTGAGTAAATAACATTACCACCAGTATTCAATACAATACCGTTTGACGCGGTTAAATCTCCGGTAACAGTGATGTCTCCTGTTTGGGAGAAGAGAATTGTGGATTCAGTAAATGTTGATGGATCGGCCGTGATGCTGCCAGAACTATCAGCGCGACCATAATAAATCGACGTCGCATTAACTGCTGTTTCAAGTTCAGTTATCAGTGCTGAATTAAATTGATAATCAGCTGCTGCAGTGCCGAAGCCGATTGTATTGGCGGCAGTGCTAGGTGAAAAGAAAACATTGCCTATTGTAAGTATATCTACCGCACTAAGTGTTAGTTGATCACTTGCAGCAGCACCTGAATACTGAAGTGTAATATTCCCGCTTGTTGTTCCACCGCCTACATTATTATTAGTTGTAGTTGTTGATGTAAACACACCATCACTTAAGGTACTTTGTCCCGCTAGTGTTACTGTGCCAACGCCGTTTGTAATTAATTCAGAACCGCCACTGAGATGGATACCATAACTTAAAGCGGTTGTTGCCGAGCCAGAGATATTAAGGTTACCTCCATTTAGCTCTATCTTAGTTGTATCAAGCGCTGTTCTTGCAGCATCACGACCCACAATAATAAAACCATTATCACGTGAACCGGCACCCGCACCACCTGTGCCAGTAATGTTAATATTTCCTGTACCTGAAGCAGTTAATTTAGCTGAGGATTCAAGTCCGATACCATCATTATCCGTTGATGTGGCAGTACCACCTGTCCCATTTATCGTTAATGTACCATCGACAAGGGATATACCGGTAAAGCTATCAGCATCTGTTAGAGCTGCTATACCAGATAACCAAACACCAACGTTTGATGATGTACCATTTGCCCCTGTTCCGTTGAGACTAACTGCACCTGTGCCTGTATTGTGTATTTGTGCCGCACCCGATAATACGATGCCTTGATTAGCCAAGGTAGAACCACTTCCTTGGCCGGTAAGAGATATGTTACCGCCATTTGCTTCAATAAGCGTTACTGCTTCAGCATTGGCATCATTGCCATTACCATTTAAATAGATTCCTCTATTACTAGAAGTACCATTACCAGCTGTACCATTCAATACGATATCTGCGGTAGTGCTAAGGCCTGTTAGTCGTGTCGAATTCCACAAATAAATCCCATGATTATTAGTGGAAGGGGCACCTGCATCATTAGTACCAGTACCTGTCATTGAAATGTCACCGGTATTTGTTTGAATTTTTGTAATGATGCCTGTAGCTATATCGGTTGTAGCACCTTGACCCTGCATATAGATACCAGAGTTAGCTATTCCTGTTCCACCTGTTCCATTTAAGGTGAGGTTACCTGCGCCTGTAGAAGTGAAATGTGTGTTTGCCGTGCTATAAATACCGTGACTACTGCTCGTATTACCTGCACCACCGACACCTGTAATGCTGATATTGCCATCTTCAGTCAAAACTGAAGATTTTCCACCGACGATAGATACTCCATAATTACTATCTGTAGTTCCGCCGGTACCACCTGCCGTGCCATCAAGTAAAATACTGCCTGAATTTGTTGTTTGTATAATGGTATCACCACTGACACCGGCACCGAGTCTAAGTCCTGCGTTAAAGCTTTCAGTACCAGCACCACCTGTACCAGTAATATCAATTAAACCACCTGTTGTATCGATAGTAGAGGACGCTAAGTAAGTACCATGGTTAAATCCTGTACCACTACCACCAGTGCCATTCAATGTAATTGTACCCGTGGTTGATTTGAGTGTTGAGGTAGACAGATAGATACCTTCATTGTAACTACTTGAACCATTACCACCGGTACCATCTAAAGTGATAGCGCCAGTAGTAGAACTAATACTTGAAGCAGTCGTTAACTCAATACCATAGTTATTACTTGTACCATTACCACCGGTGCCAATCAGAGATATGGCAGTTGTGCCTACACCTTTTATTTGTGCTGAATCAGTTAAGTTAATGCCATAGTTACGTGAACCAGTGATTGCACCACGACCAGTAAGGCTAATATTACCGCCATTAGCTTCTAAAATCGTTACTGCTTCGGTATTAGCATTGACCCCAATACCATCCATATAAATGCCGTAGTCAGAACCGGTACCGGTTCCAGCTGTTCCATCCAGTGTTATATCAGCTGTTGCACCAAGACCCGTAATACGAGCAGCATTTTGTAGAAAAATACCAAAGTTATTACCTGATGGATCGGCACCATCATTTGTACCATTACCTATTAAGCTGATATTACCTGTATTGGTTTGGAGTTTTGTAACCGTTCCCGCCGCAAGGTCGGTACTAGCACCTTGGCCTTGCATATAAATACCGTAATTAGACCTTCCTGTACCACCTGTTCCGGTGAGAGTGATGTTGCCTGAACCCGTTGAAATGGCATGCGAAGCATTATATAACTGAACTCCGTAATTGCTACTTGTGGTACCTGCACCACCGACACCCGTTAAGCTGATATCACCATTCAATGTTTGTATTAAAGTATTACTGACCACTAGCCCATGATTGATATCTGTAGCGCCACCGATACCCGTACCTGTTCCTGTTATATCAATGTTACCGTTATTAGTGGTTTGAATAGTTGCATTGCCATTTAGTATGGTGCCGTGATTAGATGTTCCTGTTCCAGCGCCGCCTGTACCGGTGATACTAATTGTGCCATCTGTAGTGAGAATAGATGTGGTCGAATCATCGACCAAAACACCATAGTTATTATTAGTACCATCACCACCGGTGCCTATAAGGGTAATATTACCTGTCGTACTGCTAATTTGTCCGCCTGTTTCGACTCTAACCCCGTCATTATTAGTCGTCGTTCCAACGCCAACACCAGTCACGGATAATGAACCACTGGCTACATCTATAGTTGCATCAGAACCAATAAAAACGCCAACATTACTGCTGGTACCTGTACCAGCTGTTCCCGTAATGGTAATGGCACCATCAGTGGTACTTAATGCACTAGAAAAGGCAACACGTACCCCAAGGTTAGAATTGGTTTGGATACCACCTGTACCATTGAGTTTTAAATTACCACCAACAGTACTGAGTGTTGCATTATTAAGGTCAATACCAAAGTTATAGTCAGCAGAAGGACCGGCAAGAGATGAATTAAAGACAATGGCATCAAAGCCAGTGGTAACATTGGTATTAGCGATCGTTCCACCTGCAACCATTCTGATCTCATCACCAGCATTTAAAGTCAAAGTAGTATTGTTTGCCCAGGTTACATCAACATCACCATTGACAGTAATTGTTTCCCTTCCTGCTGTTGCAGCGCCTGTGGCAATGATGAGATTTCCAGTCCCAAGTTGAGTAACAATGTAAGCATCATCAAAAGAATCAAGCCCTTTGTTTGTACCATCACCATCTTGAATAGTGATTGCACCCGGATCGAGTAATAGCGAGCCAAAATCCCCATTTGTTGCCGTGAGTTCTGCTGAACCTGTCATTTGTAAATGTTCTTTACCAGACACCTCAGCAAAGCCACCATCACCTGATTCAGTCCCCCCTGTTGCAGAGATAGCACCATGGAACTCAGTGGTTTCATCTGCCCAAACAATGACTGTACCACCATCACCATTATTTTTGGCATCAGCACTGATGCTGACTTCTTTGCCTACAAAGGTGTTGTTAGCATTGTTAATATCAGGGTTCTTACCTTGATAATCACCACCAATCAGTATCTCTCCGCCACCGGTTTGTCCATCAACTGACAGTGTACTTTGGTCGAGTAGGGCGATATTTTTTGCTTCAAGCCTAATATCACCAGCCGATCCTGCAGCATTATCAGCCGATGTCACACTGTTTTCAGTTAAGCGAATATCAGCCTGTGCAGTAAATGTAATATTGCCACTGGCATCAAGTATTAGGTTTTCACTGTTAACTTCACCACTATGGCTAATGGTGCCAGCAAATAAATCAATTGCACCACCATTGGTAAGTACTTGTCCTAAGTTGAGTA
>ENA-OSET01000959-OSET01000959.1-sediment-metagenome-genome-assembly--contig:-NODE-959-length-31154-cov-5.114361_pt1 | contig 31154 bp, 24 predicted proteins | sample MGYA00237882_ERZ534229 | MGnify/ENA primary metagenome ERZ534229 (study PRJEB26408, sample SAMN06266212) | sediment metagenome | isolation source: Hudson Canyon methane seep mesocosm | place: USA:Hudson... | reverse complement strand
AGATGTTTTCATCTTCAAAAAGAACATTTATGGATTCATTGGTATTTTTGTTATCTGGCGTCATAGATGGTCAAGCGTTTTTGTAATGAGAAGCAATCGCCACTTGTTTTTTATCTTCAGCGGCGGTCATGGGGGAATAAGTCAATTTGTTGTACAAGTACCGAATGCAAGTTTCTTTATGAAGGAAAATATCCTTAATTTTTCAGTCCATGAGCACATTCATTATTTTGCTAAGAAACCTTTAATCAAGTTATTTGAAAAGTACGGGTTTTCCGTAGAAACGGTGCATGACTTTAATAGCCCTTCGATAATAATAATAGGTCGCGCAACGGATAATAGGGCCCTTACGTTTCAACAATATGAAAAGACAACGGCGACCATAAATGAAAATGTCATGAAATTAATTAGAAATGCATCCGGGAAAGTGCATTTGTATGGTGCTGGTCTTACATTGTCAAAGCTTATATATGAAAATATATGGGAAAAGGAGGTTAGAGACAAAGTGTTAATAATTGACGATAACCCCGTTGTGAATAGAAAGTTCATGCCCTTTTTTGATAAAGAAATATCCTTATACAATAAAAATAATATCCTCGAAAATGATGTCGTTATATTAGTACTTAATTCAGTCTATCAAGATAAAGTTTTGAAGAAAATCAGAGAGGACGGTCTTGGTAATGCTGTTTATGGAATCAATCAGCAAGGTTTTGTAAGGCTTTAAGGTGAGCAATTTTTGAGCCTTTTAGGGGATGTTCATTTTCACTTTAGGGGGAGCTGTTGGTTTTGTCAGTTTGATTAGAACAGTCCACTATATTTTATATAGTAGGTCGATAAATCGTAGAGTTTCTTCGAATTATGGCTGTTTATATAATAGGTAGTGGGGCCTAACCAAAAATAACAACTCCATGGAAACAAAGCTTAAATATATTATCTAAAGTTAATTTAGAGCACCTACTTTAATATAACTCGATATTATGGAGTATGTATGGAACAAGAATTTACGTTAAAGGTAGAGAGTAACTCTAATCATGTTGTCGGTGTAGATTTATGATGGGGAAAAAAAGGGAAGGAATTGCTTGTAGTCGTTGTATCTATGATAGCGCAGTCCCTAATATAGATTTTGATGACCAAGGAGTCTGTAATTATTGTATGCAAGTCGATTCGTTAACCAAGCAGTATGGTACTGGGCATCAAAAAGGTATTGATGAATTAAACTCCATTATCCGTGACATCAAAGCAAGCGGTAGAGGAAAGACTTATGATTGTGTTATTGGCGTTAGTGGAGGGACAGACTCTTCTTTCTTACTTGCAAAAGCAATTGAGTGGGGTTTGCGCCCGTTAGCGGTTCACTATGATAATACTTGGAATAGTGCTGTCGCTACAGAAAATATCAGGAAGGTAACTAGCGTGCTTGATGTTGATTTACACACTCACGTGGTTAACAACAAGGAAGTTGATGACATTAAAAAGGCCTTTATGTTAGCTGGTGTAGCTGAGTTTGACGCGGATACGGATATTGCATATGTTCAGGTTATTCGATCTGCTGCTGCTAAGTATGGTGTTAAATATATATTCGAAGGACACTCATTCATTACCGAAGGTATTTCCCCTGTCGGGGCTAATTATTTAGATGGGGCTTATGTAGGAGATATTCACGATAGATATGGTGAGATGAAGCGATCGACATTTCCGAATATGACTTTTTTTCAATTTTTAAAATGGGCTATCGTGTATAGACAAAAATTTATTCGGCCTCTTTGGTATATTGATTACAATAAACAACAAGCCCAAGAGTGGTTGCAAGATAATCTTGGCTGGAAGTATTACGGTGGGCATCATTTGGAAAATCGAGCGTCTACTTTTGCACATACGGTATGGCTGCCACAGCGCTTCGGTACGGATTATCGAAACCTAACACTGGCTGCTGACGCCCGTTCAGGGAATAAGAGTAGAGCCGAGGCGTTAGAAATCTATAATGCTCCTGTTATACCTGATGGTGAGTTAGTTGCCTATCTGAAAAAAAGATTGAAAATAAGTGATCAAGAGTATGACTCCATTTTTAAAGGGCCCAAACGCACATTTCGTGACTTCAAAACCTATAAAAAACGGTTTGAAAGGCTTAGGCCAATGTTTTATATCCTAGCCAAAGCCAATCTTGTTCCCATGAGCTTCTATCTCAAGTATTGCTTTCCAATAGAGGAAAAAAGTTAATGATTGCCATAGTCGATTATGGAATGGGGAATCTGGGCTCAATCCAGAATATGTTCAAGTATATTGGCGTTCAAACAAAAATTACCGGTGATGCAAAACTAATTGAAAGTGCTGATAAAATTCTGTTACCAGGGGTTGGCGCTTTTGATCAGGCCATGACGCGCATTAATGAAAGTGGTTTGCGGGATGTATTGGATCATCAAGCGCTGAATCAAAAAATACCAATATTGGGTATTTGTCTTGGAATGCAACTTTTGACTAATAGTAGTGAAGAAGGTGAGCTGCCAGGTTTGGGCTGGATCAATGCGAAAGCAACAAAGATACCAGCTGTAGATGGCCTAAAAGTTCCTCATATGGGGTGGAACGGTGTTACTCAATGTTGGGATAGTGCGCTTATTAGAGATTTACCCACAGAATCACGGTTCTATTTTGTTCATAGCTACGCTGTTCAGGTACAAAATCCAAAGAACTCTATTTTGAAGGCTAATCATGGCATAAATTTCGACGCGGCGATTGAGGATGGCAACATATACGGAGCTCAGTTTCATCCGGAAAAAAGTCATAAATTTGGTATGCAGTTGCTTAAGAATTTTGCGAGGTTGTAATGCTTAGAATTCGTGTTATACCCACTTTGCTATTACAGGGTGAAAGCCTTGTGAAAACTAAACGTTTTGGATCTTTTACATATATCGGTGACCCTTGCAATACAGTAAGAATATTTAACGAATTGGAAGTTGATGAACTCATATTTCTTGATATATCGGCAACCAAACAAAAGCGCCCGCCTAATTTTGAACTTTTGCAGGATATTGCTAACGAGTGCTTTATGCCTTTGGCTTATGGGGGAGGGGTAGCCAAATTAGAAGATGCTAAAAAGATTTTTCAGATAGGTTTTGAAAAGGTGTCACTGAACTACGCAAGTTTGATGACTCCAGAGTTGGTAACGCAGTTATCAGAATATTTTGGTCGGCAAGCTGTCATAGCTTCAATGGATGTAAAAAAGAATATTTTTGGTAAGTATCAAGTAATGTCGAGTAATGGGAAGGTTCAGACAGGGAAGAGTCCTATCGAATGGGCGAAAGAACTCGAAGCGTTAGGGGCAGGCGAAATTTTGATAACGTCAATTGACAGGGAGGGGTCGTGGGCAGGTTTTGATATAAATCTCGTTAAGCAAGTTGCAGACTCGGTTAGCATTCCTGTTATTGCACATGGAGGTGCTGGTAAAGTTGAAGATATTGGCAGTGTTGTAAATGAAGGTAACGCATCAGCTGTTGCTCTTGGAAGTATGGTCGTATTTCAAAAGCAGGGTATGGGCGTACTTGTTAATCATCCCTGCGAAGAAGAATTGGGTCGTCTAATTAAGAGGTAAGGTCAGCTTCATAGTAAATGCTGGCAGCGTAGATGATACTTTATTGGTGATTTGGAGAAAAACTAGATGATATTTGAGTATAATAAATTGCGAGAGTTTCTTTCAAGCATAAAGGAATTAGGTACTTGCATGTTGTTCAAGGACTGGCAAGGGGAAAAAGTTTTTCTATTACGTCACGATATCGATTTTGACTTGCAGCTAGCCTATAACCTTGCAGAAATTGAACATGACATAGGCATAGTATCGACTTATTTCGTCCTAACAACCTGCCCAACCTATAATGTAATGAGTGCAAATTCACGTAAATTATTAAGAGGCATTAAAGATTTAGGGCATGAAATTGCCCTTCATTTTGACCCAACATTATATGGTGATCAGGATCTTCTTACTGCAGTAAATAAAGAGACCGAAATCCTCTCTTTCGCGATTGGTGATGACATAAAAAGTATAAGCTTACATAACCCAAGTGTACATGGTCAATACCCTTTGTTTGAGGGGTATATAAATGCCTATGACCCAAAGCTATTCTCAGATGCTAATTATATCGCCGATTCTTGCTATGGATTTCGAGGAAAAAACCCTTTTGAGTTTATCAAGAATATTGAAGTAGGGATGGTTCAAGTCTTATTGCACCCAATGCATTATTCTGAAGGTGGTGATGGATATGACAAGGTGATTGTGAATAGCTGTGAACGTTTTATAAATGAGGTTCACGAGAATTTTACAGCCAATGAGGTCTATCGAATGCAAATGAGAGAAGACCTTCTTTCAACGTTCGTTAATCAATTATCGAAATGAATATTTATATACTCAATACCGTAGGCATAGGGCTTGATATAATAGACCTTGTGTCTAAACACGTAAAAATTTTGGGTATTATTGGCTTATCAAAGCGTGCGCCTACCGACGCCATATCGGATTATGTTTATCAATATGAATTTTGTGATGAACATGACTTTGACTTTATTGAAATGGAAAGTTACGAGTTAAAATCTGAGCAAGATAAGTTGAAATTAATTTCTCTGGATATTGACGTATTAATTGTTGCCGGTTGGCAGCGACTGGTTCCAAGTTGGTTGATATCACATTGTTCAATTTGTGTAATTGGTTCACATGGGAGCCCTTTAGGCATTACTAAAGGTAGAGGTCGTTCACCGCAAAACTGGGCTTTATTGCTTGGCTTAGAGTCGTTTTATATTTCTATTTTTGAAGTTGACGCCGGAATAGATTCTGGGCGAATTATTGATACGCGGAAGTTTGTCTATAGTGAGTTTGACGATATTAAAACGTCTTATTACAAAGTAAGCTTGTTGACTGCTGATATGATAGTTCGGGCACTCCAGAACCCAGCGTTTGTAGAGAAACAGTTTGATGAGCAGGATCATAGCTACGCGGAATATTTCCCGCAAAGAACACCTCAAGATGGAGAAATTGATTGGTATCGAACAAATCAGGAGATTAACGATTTTGTTCGTGCCCTCACCAAACCGTATCCCGGTGCTGAATCTATTATTGCGGGAGAAAAAATACGTATATGGTCTCTGATACCCTTTGACGTTGATATTTCCGGAGATTATGCTGTCGGTGAAATCGTTAAAATATTTAATAAAGATGACATACTAGTTAGAACTCGAACCAGCTTTGTTCTTATTGATGACTACCAATTAGTTACAGGAAATATACGGATAGTTGAGGGGATGAAATTTGAATCCTCTAGTTTTGTTAAACAAATGAAGACGATTATTGAGCGACACGAAAGTAAATATTCTAAGTTACCAATAGCATCAATAGTTAAGAAATATGAATGCTGATCATCATTGGCTATCTAAAGACTTGTTCGACGATTGGTGTTTAAACTAAAGCAACCTAGAGGCATGTTCCCTAAAGTTAGGTGTTCGGTTTCTCTAAGAAATTCATGTATGTAAAGTATAACTAGAGCTAGAAATGAAAATTGCCTGTATTGGAAATATGAATAACAATAATTTTGCTTTAATGCGTTATCTAAGAGATTTGGGTGCGGATGCTCACTTGTTGTTGTTTGAAAATGAATTCGAGCATTTTTTGCCTACGCATGATACATGGGAAATAGAACGTTGGAATTTGTTTATTCACAAATTACCCTTTGGAAACAACCCTCGTCATGTCGTGTCGAAATCAGCTAAAATTATAAGAGATTCATTGTCTGGTTATACTCATATAATTGGATCAGGCCTTGCGCCAGCTTTTGCGTTTAAGGCAGGTAGGTCTTTAGATATTTTTTATCCATACTGCTCAGGTATTGAATGGGTTGGGGTTCTACCTTCTCAGAATAAAAAGTTCAGTTTGAAATACTTATTTCATCGTTGGATTAAACGCCAACAGGTATTTGGGATCTCATCAGCTAAAAACAGTACTAATTTAGATTTTGGTGATATGACTGATCAGGCATTCTCAGAGATTGGTGTGGAGTATCTGCCAATAGGCGTTCCCATGGTATATACAGGAGGCACAATAAAAGACCTTGAGCCACAAGAGTTAAAAGATATTGTGTCGCGTATTCAGGAGAGCGATTTTGTGGTCATTTCTCATGCTCGTCATGAATGGCGCCGATCAGAAAGCCCTTTTTCGCATTTCAGTGACATCTGGAAGAGAAATGATTTGCTAATAAACGCATTTTCTCAGTATTTGAAAAAGGCGAAATCGGAAAGCCCTTTGCTCGTTATGTTTGCTTACGGCAATGATGTTGACGCATCAAAAAGTTTAGTTGAAGAGCTAGGCATTTCAAAGAATGTTTTGTGGTTAAATCGAATGCCTCGTAAATGGATTGCGCGTATACTCGAAGTTGCAACGATTTGTGTTGGTGAGTTTACGCGAAATGGTGTTTGGGGGGGAACCGCATGGGAAGGTTTGGCTGCGGGTAAACCGGTAATGCAGTCAATAAACTTTTCCTCAGAATTTTATCAAGATAAATGTGGTCATGATCTGCCTCCTTTTCTTGGTGTTAATACAGTAGATGATGTTTTAGAGCACTTAATAAATTGTGAAAACTCTCCTAGAGACTTTTCTCTGTTGGGTCAGCGTGGAAAAGAGTGGTTTGAAAGGTATCAAGGCAAAGAACTTGCAGGTAAATATCTACGTCTTTTGAATAAATAGCGTTCAAAAACTAAGCTTGTTTTAAAGGAGTAAGTGGGCGGCAGATTTTTTTCACAAAGGCTAGACTTTTTTTTACATTAGAAAACAGATAGTAAATAACATTGAACATAAATATCAACACAATAAATATACTAAAAAATGGCTCTCATTTATCTCGCCTAACGTTCTTAGCTAAAGATTCCATAATGTACGGTGGTGTCACCGCACTTACTAGGCTAATTTCTTTAGTTGTGCTCCCTATAATAGCAAGGGAGCTATCCCTATCTGACTTCGCTATCTTGGATAATTTTAAGGTGCTGTGTGGCCTGTTTATATCTTTGGGGATGCTTGGCTTAAATCAGGCTGTAGCACGACATATTGCAGATGATAAAGTTAACGATAAAGAGATAATAACTCAGGGGACTTTGTTTTCACTGGCTTTCACTGTCCTGCTAACGACAGCGTTATTTTTTAGTGCAGAGTGGTTGGTTGAGTTATATTTCGGCGATCTATCTACTACGACTGTGAATGCTTTGAAAGTCGCCCTTTTGTTTATACCTGTTACTGTACTATTTAATTATTGTCAGATGCTTTTAAAGTGGCATTTTAAAAGGAAACAATTTGTAATATTAAGTTTCTCATACATTATAGCTTATGTTGCCTTAACGTATGTTGCCCTGGTTATTCAAGAATTAGGGTTAGTGGGAATGTTGTACGTAGAGCTAATCGTTGCTGTAAGTAGTTGTCTGTTGGGGTTATATTTTTGTAGGGAGTATTTTCAACCTAAAATCAGAGGGACCTTTTTAAAATCATTATTACTCTATGGTTTGCCCCTTATGAGTGTTGGTGTTATTCAAACACTCATACCATCCTTAGATCGTTTTTTCATAACATCTACTTTAGGTCTAGAAAGTCTTGCGCTATATGCAATGGCTTTTAGAATTTCAAGAGTTATACAAATACCTATATATGGGATGGAGGTTGCGTGGGGGCCATTTGCTTTCTCGATATATAGAAGTGATGATAGTAAAGACACTTTTGTGCGGGTTCTTTCAGTATTCGCAACCGCTTTAGCATTGTTAATATGTACTTTTTTGTTAGTGCTCAAGCCAGTGTTGATCTTTTTTGCTACTGAGAAGTATCTTGATAGTCTCCATATTGTTACCCCATTCCTACTGGCTCTATACGTAGACGGTGTGCGAGTGATTGTGAATTTTGGAGTATTTGTAGCTAAGAAAACTATTATCAGTACTTATTCGTATATTATTCAGCTGGTGATGACACTGCTGTTTATATATCTGTTAATCGTCGATTTTGAACTTCTAGGTGTCGCTTACGCTTTATTATTTGGTAAAGTTGTATCTGTATACTTTGAATGGTACTTCGCAAATAAATATTTCGCGATAAATTTTAACTTTGTGTTAATAATATCTTTGTTTTTTGCTATTTTCGGTTTTGCTCATTTGATTGAAAATACTCTATGGCTAATGTAAAGGAAATTCTATGAAAGGCCCAATATTTGTAACTGGACTACGAAAATCTGGTACAACTTTAGTAAAATGTTTATTGGATAGTCATCCTGAAATATTCATGTTTCCTGCTGCTGAGTTTGAATTTTTTCATAACACAGAGCATGATTCAGTATTAGCGGCAAAATACGAATTGAGTGGTGACATTCACCATATTCGAGATCGTCTGTGTGAGAACTCATTTATTACTAGACTCAATGACAAAACAAAACAGACTAATGATTATTGCGAAACTATTGACGTCGAAAATTTTAAGAAAGAACTAAAGGCACAAGAATTAACAGGGATGGGGGATTTGTTTAGTAAGACTATTGAGGCTATGGCAAAGTCTTGTTCTTATTTTAAGGGTAATTTGGACACTACATATATGGGGGCAAAGTGTGTTTTAAACTCAGAGTACTTCAGTGAGTTGCATAAGTGGTACCCTGACTTGAAAATGATTTATGTTCTTCGAAATCCTTATGGTCATTTTGATGCTATTAGAAGTAGTATGAGGAAAGGAGTAAAAGCTGAAGGACAAAAGCTAAGTGACCGAAAGAATAGTTATCCTATTTTGGGTATCGAGATTCGGCGTATGATGATGTCATATTATTTTATGAAAAAATGGAGTAAGTTATACCCAGATAACTTTCATGTAATAGTCTATGATCAATTGCTCCAGAACCCTCAGGAAGAAATGCAAAAAGTATCAAAATTCCTAGGCGTACCGTATAATTCTTCAATGCTCGTACCTACTATTGGCGAGCAATTATGGGGTGGAAATAGTTGGAAAGTAGAAGATTTCAAAGGTATTGATATTCGCCCTTTAACTCACTGGAAAGATACTATCTCTGATTTGGAGATAAGATTAGTAAACGAATACTTTGGTGACGTATTGGAAGAGTTTGGTTTTGATAAAGTTGATTCTAATGCACCGTTAATAAAAAGAAACCATCCATCAGAAAGGTTAAAGGCGTATTTAGCAAATCGGTTCTTATTTAAAGCCAAGTCTTGGTTTTGCGAAATACCAGATGCTCACTTTAAAGGGTAATTGTACATATATGTACTAGCAATATATATGATGGTCATCAATAAGAGTATTCTATACTTATTTTATGTTTACTTTAGGGAAATGGTTGATATAACTATTTGGTAGTTTCAGCTGCCTCGTTTTCTCCTGGGTATAAATAACCCATACCAATTTTAGTTATTAACCTTTGAAGGGCTTTAAAGTAAATATGTGTGGAATTGCGGGTGTATTAACCACTAATAATCAAATTGACCTAACAGGCACAATTAACACTATGGTCGATGCTATTCCTCACCGAGGCCCGGATGCTCATGGTAATTGGGTCGATGAACAACAGGGTATTGCTTTAGGTCATACAAGGCTTTCTATTCTCGACTTGTCCGAAAGTGGCGCGCAGCCTATGGTGTCACTTTCTGGCCGATACATTGTTAGTTTCAATGGCGAAATTTACAATTTTCTAGAAATTAAAAAGGAACTAAGTTCTTTTGGTTATCAGTTCAAAGGCCACTCTGATACTGAGGTTTTATTAACTGCTATACAGCATTATGGAATTAAGGAGGGGGTGACTAAATTACATGGAATGTTTGCTATAGCTTTGTGGGACCGAGAATTAAGCGAGTTGACTCTAATTAGAGATAGAGTAGGTGAAAAACCTCTATATTATGGTCAAAGTGGTAACACTATTTTTTTTGGATCAGAGTTAAAGTGTTTTTTTGATTTACCTTTCTTTACCAAGTCTATCGACCAAAAAGTAGTTGGACTCTACCTAAAATATAAATATATACCTTCTCCTTACACAATATTTGAGAGTGTGAACAAACTAGAGCCAGGTTGTTATCTGACCATTCAACGTGGGCAGGCGATAAGTAGTGTGGAGTCTAAGAAATATTGGGACCCTCAAAATTTCTTGGAAAATAGCCTATGTGATTTAGGTGTAAGTCCATCTACTAGTTATATAGATGTTGTGGAGAATGAGCTTACAAATGTTATTGGTCGTCAAATGGTATCAGATGTACCTTTAGGTGCTTTTTTATCGGGTGGTATTGACTCTTCATTAGTTGTTGCATTGATGCAAAAACAAACAAAAGAAAAAATAAAAACCTTTACAATTGGCTTTGATGAGAAAAATTTCAACGAAGCAATCTATGCCAAAAAAGTGGCACAGCATCTAGGCACTGATCATCACGAATTGTATCTTCGTCCAAATGAAATAGGTGAAGCTATTACTAAGATGCCTGACATCTACGATGAACCGTTTTCGGACGTTTCTCAGGTGCCAACTTACTTGGTTTCAAAGTTTGCAAAAGAATTCGTAACTGTGGTTTTGAGCGGGGACGGGGGGGACGAGTTATTTTATGGCTATGGGCGTTATAATCAGTTTATTAATAGGTGGAAAAAGTTTGGTCAATCTCCAATATATTACCCCTTTGGAATTCTGGAAAGGGGAGCTGGCTTTAGTTCTCTGTTAGAAAAACTGGCGATTAATAGTCGAGGAGGGGCCTTTGTAAGTGGGATTCGCTCTTTGCTCGGTTTTTCATCGATAATGTCCTCCAAAAATGCATCTTTAGCATATTCTGCGTCACTCTCTGCTTGGAAAGAACCGACTAATTTAGTTCGCTCAGGTAATAAATCGACCAAAAACTTTGCACATTTTAACAATATTAACTCAGCGTTTGATTTGGAGCGTTTGATTCCATTCTTAGATTTTACAAACTATTTACCGGATGACATATTAGTAAAAGTTGATCGAGCTGCAATGGCTAATAGCTTGGAAACACGAGTACCCATGTTGGATCATAAGTTTGTAGAATTGGCTTTCGGTCTCCCTTTTTCAGAAAAGTGGGATGGCCAGAAAGGAAAGATAATACTAAAAACAATTTTAGGTAAATATGTTCCTCACTCTCTTTTTGAACGACCTAAAATGGGTTTCGGTGTGCCCATCGGTACATGGCTCAAAGGTGAACTGAAAGAATGGACAATGGATTATTTAAATGTAAGTAGTATCAATAAAGTAGGGGTGTTTAAACCAAAGCAAACTCTAAATCTGCTTAATCAACACCTTGATGGCAGAGCAGATTGGGGCGAGCATTTATGGGGGCTCGTGATGTTTCAAGCATGGGCTGATACAAATTTGTAGTTTATGCATAATATCATAGTTGTGATTCAGTTATTGGTCAGTAGAGCCATATGAGTAATAAGCCGTTAACTCTTTTATTGCTGGTGTGTATTACTCTAAACTTTATTGGAAGTTGGTTTATCGCTCTAGCTTCGATGAGTTCCGCGCCATTCACATTTCTTATTTTTCCAATAATCTTTCTACTTTTTAGCGCGTTACGCTATGAATTTGCAATAGGTTGTATTTTATTAACCTATAGTTGGTTAGTGTTTTGGGCTGGCCTATCTCTTGAATATAATTACATTTTTTTCGATAATTTGATTGCTATTGATAGTGATGAAAGGCTGTATTTTAAATTATCTAATAAGGAAGACCTATCTCAATACTCCATGGTTGACTTACTACTAGGAATAGTAAATGCACCGTTAGCAGTGAAGGCATGGCGATTTTTTTATGATTTTTATAACTTCTTTGGTGTAGAGAGAAAACCATGGATCGGAATTCAACTAAATATTTATTTAGTTACTGCCGCTGCATATTTAACCTATAAATCAGCAAGGATCATTTTTTCTAATAATTCATATTACATCAGTTTAGTGGTCTTTTTATTTGCAAACTGCGGTATGGTTTGGCTGTTTGGTGCTTTGCACGTAAGGGATGGTTTTATTTTATTACTCACTACATGCATTTTTTATTCTATTCTTCAAGCATTAGAAAAGAAGAGTTTTGGTGGTTACGCTTTGCTGGTAGTTGGAGTAGTCGTTTATATAATGTTAATTCCATTGTTAAGGGCCAAACTTCTGATAATGCCAGTTTTGTTTGGTTTACTTATACCTTTCGCAAGAATTCATACTTTTAAATATTATCATGGAATACTCTTGATTGTTTTATTAGGGGTAGGAGTATTTATTAATCTAAAATTATCTTATTTGAGTGCAATACTTGAAACAGTTGAAGCAAGCCAAGGTGCATATAAAAAACTTGCATCTTCTGAGGATAATAGTGGTCTTGCATATAATATAATCATAAACCAACCAGCCCCGATTAGACTGTTGCTGGGCTTCGTATATCAACACCTGATGCCAATTCCTTTATGGGCAGGGCTCGCTGGAGGGTTACCCTACCATTGGTTCAAAAGTGCTTTTGCCTTGTTAATGCTTATTGCAACACCTTATGCATGGGTTGGCTTATTTATGTACTTCAAGTCATTAGCTAAAAAAGCTAAAAAAGCTAAAAAAGCTAAAAATGAGTTTAGTAATGTTGAAAGATATACATTTCTTTTTTATTTGTTCTGTTTCCTTTCAGTCTCAATGACATCATTAGAAAGCCGACACGTGGGGCAATTTTTACCAGCTTTTTTGATAAGTGCTGTGATTGGGTATAGTCGACGGGCTTTATTTGGTTGTGGAGAGAAAATAATAATTTGGGGCTATATACTTTCAGTGACATTGATTTATATATTCTGGATGATTCTTAAATTTTTATAATTACAGTGAAGTAATTTTAATATGAAAGTACTATTTATTATTGATAGCTTTGGTTCAGGTGGGGCTCAACGCCAAATGGTTCTGCTTGCGAAAGGGATGGCAGCAATTAACCATGAAATTGAATTTTTTATTTATCATCCAGCACATGATTTCTACGAACCTGAATTAAAAGCACATGACATCAAGGTGCATAAATATTGCAAAACGAGTCAGTTTTCTTTTGGGCCAGTATTTGCGATCAGAAAAGTCTTGCGGGAAGGTGGGTACGACGTTGTGTTGGCCTTTATGGATGTGCCTGGTCTATATGCTGAACTGGCCTCAATTGGTTGGCAGTCTCCTCCTTTGGTTGTATCTGAAAGGTCTACCTATATTTTTCATAAGGATAGAATGTGGAAAAAGAGGCTGACTGAGCAGTTTCATTATTTGGCTGATGTTATCGCTTGTAACTCTTATAACCAGTCGACATTGATGGCGAAATCGAACCCGTATTTACGAAAAAAAATTGAAACCATTCTTAATGGGGTTGATAAAAATATCTTCTACCCCAACACCTCTGACTCAAAGTCGGATGTTGTGATAAAAGTTTTGGTTGTCGGGCGTATTGATGAGGGCAAAAACGCTTTAGGAGCTTTGAAGGCACTTAGAATTCTTAGAGAGAAATATAATATCGAAATACTTGTTTCATGGGTAGGGAAGTTGAATGGTTCTGTATCAAGTAATATTTATTATGATCGTATTAATGAATTGATTATGGATTGGCAGCTTGCTGATAACTGGCGCTGGCTCGGTGAACGATCAGATATTGCTGATTTAATGAGGGAGAGCAATGTACTGTTACATCCTTCGTTTTACGAAGGCTTTGCAAATGTGATTTGTGAGGCCATGAGTTGTGGTTTGCCTGTAATTGCCAGTAATGTCTGTGATAATGGTGTCTTTGTGCAGGATGCAGAAACTGGATTTTTATTCGACCCAAACGATCCAGAATCTATTGCAAAAGCTATGAGTAATTTCCTGAGCCTTAAGCAAAATGAAGTAATAGATATGTCGCAAAAAGCTTATAAATTGGCTGTTAAAAAATTTGGTCTAGATGCTTATGTGGATAGCTATGAACAACTTTTTTTGCGCTTAATAAATAAGTAAACTAAAGCCCAGAGAGCTTTTCCATAATACTAGTATCAATAACCGGTTTCCAATCCCCATTTTCAAAATATACCCATCGACCATGAAAAGAATAAAATTTATTATCAATGGGGTTGTCTTTTGTGATTGTTTGTTGTTTTCCTGAAATGACTACCGAGTTATCTGGTACATCTCGATATACTACCGTATTTGCTCCTATACGGACATTGTCCCCAATATGAATTCCACCAATAATCTTAGCGCCAGCACCTATGAATACATTATCTCCGATGCATGGTGCGCCGCTATTTTTTGAGTCGGGTAATGACGATGAACCAATGGTTACTTGCTGAAATATTATACAGTTTGAACCAATGTTAGCCCCGCCTGAGATGAAAATGCTCTTCATACCATGAGGAAAGCAAGGTTCACTAGAGAATGATGAATTCCAAGCTATCGAGCTGTTGTTTTCATATTGATACACCTCATATAGTAATTTGGCAAATTTAACTAGTATTCGGTTTTTGCCCTGTAAACAATAGTGTTTTAATTTCCATACCGAGCCAAAGGGTTTCATTAGAATTCTTGCAATCATTAGGGTTCTCTAGCTAATGTCAAGGCTGTTACAATACGCGGTATAGTAATAGGAGTGTGTTGCTATTCATTTCAGTGATTGATAGTAAGATTATAAGTCTATGTTTTCTGCCAAACTGTTGGTTTATTTATTTGCTTAACATTTACGAACTGTCTCTATAAGGCTTAACAATATAGGGGCGTTGTTTTCTATTGTGTTGTGCTGGGCGGAAGCTTTCAAGGTCACGATATTCCTTATCGCATATAGTAACTTTTCTGAAAGGTCAGAAATATTGCCATTATCGAACAGTGTGCAACCGTTTGGTCGTGGAACCGCATCGCTTGCTATGGAGGGCACCTTGAAAGCGAGAGCTTCTCTCAATGCGTTCGAATCACCATCGGTTAGACTGGGTCTTAAAAACAGATCAATATGATTAAATACTGGGTGCAGTGGCCCAGTAGACTCTTTTACAAGAATGTTATCTTCTAACTTAAGTTTTATAATTTCTTCTAAAAATTCCTTATAGCCATCATCTAGATATTGTACGTAGGTATATATGACAATTCGAAAGTCGTCTGTTGATTTTTTAAGCTGACTTAACGCTTCTAATAGTAACCAAGCCCCATATATATCCCTATCGGACTTAGGTTGTATCATACCGCTATATGCCATATTACAACTTTTAGAGTTAAGAAAATTCTTAATATCTTCGTTAATTATTTCTTTATTATCGATAGGTAAAATGAACCCAGGAATATGGGCAGTTATTTTGTTGTTATTTCTTATGTCCCTCGCCAGTTTATATATCTCGGCGTTTACACCAATAAATGCGGTGCAGTTTTTAGTTGCCCATAGGCTCATATGCTTTTGAAGTCCACCGTGTTGAAGAGAATGAGCTAAGCTTTCTCCTCCAACCCTGATGATGACTTTCTTTCTTCTTACTACCTTTAGGATTACAGCCAAAAATCGTACATAGTAAGTACTTGAAATTACATAATGAATTTTAGGGCTACGTAGAAAAATGAGAGAAAGATACCATCTCCATATGGACTTTATATTTACTATATTGGGGTGTGCATGACCGAGTGATTTTAAGTCATACATGCAGTACGAAATGCCTTCTCTTTCAAGGTACTGGGTGAGTCTTTCAATGTGCACGGACATTCCACCAATTGGTGGGGGAGGTGTACCCCAAATTGCTATCTCTTCTTTGCTAATCATTTTTCTACTTTTGAAAATTTGTAAAGGCATTTGTTCCCTAAATAACCAAAACGGTTATCATTTGGTTCTCCAAATATTTTCCATGTTAATTGGTAGTTTTGTTCTTGGCTCAGGAATTTTGAAATAAAAGGGAGGTTGGAGTCGTATCTATATGTTTGAAGTAGTTTAAGGCCAAGGTCGTGAGCATGATTCTTTATATCTGTGTCGGAGATACTGTTCATTTCGTAACCTCCATTTTGTTGTATTAGGTTTTTTTGGCCTCTTATTTTTTTTACGAGCCGGGTATAAAAGTGATCGGCATCAGTATTTTGTAAAATAAGTACTCCGTTATGGCTAAGTAGGGATGTGATTTTTGTCAAAAATTCAGAAGGGTCATCTACATGAGCTAGAATACCTATGCATAAAATCAAATCAAAGGAGTTTGCTTCAAGGTCTAGTTCAAAAATATCATTGTTAAAAAACTCTACTTTCTTTTCCTCGCTAAAAGTTTGTTTGGCGAGGTTAATCATATTTTTTGAAATATCGATAAGGGTAAGTCTTTTAACCTGGTTTATCAGTGGAAATGATATACTTCCATCACCGCAAGGAATGTCTAAAGTGGAGTTATAAACTCTATTTTCCGCGAAGCACTTGACAATTTTTGCTCTTGTTTTAATGCCGTTGTTATTATTCAGATATAGCGTTGTGTTTTCAAAATATGTTTTTACTTTACTTACTTTTGATGTCACCTAGTTTGTTCTCATTTATTAGTTTTATCTGGCTATAGTACGTTTGAGTCAACTCGAGAATTATAATTCAGATAATTTCATTAAGGTAGAGCTATCGAAATAATTCTTGCAAATGACTTAGAAAATTTAAACTATCGAACTTTGTTTAGAATATTCTTTTGGGCGCAATTGAAATAGACTTGTCTCATTAAAGAGGCTTTAGTGCCCACAAATTTTGTAGGCGGTTATGTTAAGAATCTTAATGTTATGATTCTTTTTCATTTTAACGTATTGTTTGGACCTTGAAATATGAAAGAATAGAAGTTACTCAAAGTATCACAGCAAATAAACTCGTTTATTTTGTAGGAAATACAATTAGCAGATCCTTTTATGGCTTTATCGCCTTTAATATGGAGTTGATCTGCCTTATCTTCTGAATAGCAATAATTATGCAAAAAATTTACAACTTCCTACCTGTTCTTTTCCAGAACCTAGCCTGCAGTTTATATGGGTGGCTTGAGAAAAAGAAAAGGTTTGGGTCTAGGTTTGAGAGTGCATTCAAATCTCTCTTGTTAAGTGAATGGGCAACAGGTAAGCAAATTCAAAGTCTTAAGAATAACCAATTGGTCGAAACATTGTTTCTAGCAAAGGAAAATGAATATTATAAGCCTTTTATGATTGATGTTTCCGAAAAAATGATTTTAGAAAACCCGTTTTATGTACTTAGCGTAATGCCCATTTTGACTAAGGAAAGTGTAGTTCAGAATTGTGAGAAAATACGTATTACAAGTATTACTGGAACGTCTAAAATAAAAACAAGTGGTACGACAGGTAAGTGCTTGTCAGTTTATAAAACAACTGATGATTTTGGTTTTCAATGGGCTGTTTGGTGCAGGCATCGAAACAGGTTTGGAGTCCAGTTAGGTGATGTAAGTGTTAATTTTACAGGGAAACTTGTCGTACCTACTCACGTTAAAAAACCTCCATTTTGGCGGTATAATTTCCCACAAAAACAGTATTTAATTAATATGCAGCATATTAATGCTGTGAACATAGTTCCGATTGTTAATTTTCTGAACTCAATTAAACCTATATTTTACTCTGGTTATCCAAGTATTATTTCTGAAGTTTGTAGGCTTGCACAAGAACAGGGAATGGAACTATATGAGTCTAGTCGACCTAAAATTATTTTTTGTGGTGCGGAAAATACATTAGAGAATCAAAAAAGTGCGATGGTGGCATGGACTGGCGCTAAGGTTACAGATCAATACGGTCTTACTGAAGGGGTTTGTAACTTCTCAAAATGTGAATTTGATATGTACCATGAGGATTTCGAGTTTGGGCATATCGAAGTGGCAGAACCTGAATTACTTTCGGGTGGAAGGGTAAGAGGGAAGTTAGTCGGAACATCTTTTAAGAACTCTGCATTCCCGCTTATTCGTTATGAAACAGGCGATGTAATAGTTGCGATGCCTGACTCGTATAAATGTGAATGTGGTCGGCTTGGTTTAGTTATTGAATCTGTTGAAGGTCGAATGGATGATTATATATTAACTCCTGATGGTAGGCGTATCATGCGTTTTGATTATTTATTTAAGGACTCGGAGCACATTCGTGAAGTTCAAGTGGTTCAGAGAAAAGTAGGTCAAATTATTTTTAAATGTGTCGCTCGAGGTAAATTAGATAAACTCCAGTTCGAAGCCGATATGGTTAATAGGGTCAAAGAGTGGATAAGTCCAGACTTGGAAGCTCAATTTGAATATGTAAAATCTATTGAGAAATCTGCAACAGGTAAGTTTAAAGCAGTTGTTAATTCACTAAACTAGGGTTAGTTTAAAAATAAATGAAGCAAATTCTCCAAAATATGGGTAGTGGTGAAACTACTATCGTTACAGCACCATCTCCACAAGCAAAATCCGGAAATTTATTAATACATACCACAACAAGTCTAATTTCTGCAGGTACTGAGAGAATGCTTGTTGAGTTTGGTCAGGCTAACTTTATTCAAAAAGCCAGAAAACAGCCTGATAAAGTAAAAATGGTACTAGACAAAGTCAAAACTGATGGTTTGGCGACCACAATTGATGCTGTTAAAAGCAAACTAGATCAGCCTTTGCCATTAGGGTATTGCAATGTTGGAATAGTTGCCGAGATTGGTAATCATGTAGATGGTTTTGTCAAAGGTGATAGAGTCATTTCCAATGGACCTCATGCTGATGTGGTTCGAGTACCAAAAAATTTGTGTGCAAAAATTCCAGTTAATATTACAGACGAAGAAGCCTCTTTTACAGTGCTTGGTTCAATAGGGTTGCAAGGAATACGGTTAGCTAGTCCTACACTTGGCGAGTGTTTTGTTGTGACGGGAGTAGGTCTTATCGGTTTAATAACTGTTCAACTCTTAATTGCGAATGGTTGTCGAGTTCTGGCGATTGATTTTGATCAGAGTAAATTAGGCTTAGCTGAGCAGTTTGGTGCGGAGGTTTGTAACCCTGGTAAGGGTGAAGACCCAATTAGTGCTGGTATGGCCTTTAGTCGTGGCAAAGGTGTAGACGGGGTTATTATCACAGCTTCTACACCGTCGAATGACCCTGTATCTCAAGCCGCAAAGATGTCACGTAAACGTGGACGAATCATCTTAGTTGGGGTAGTGGGTTTAGAGCTAAGTCGTGCTGATTTTTATGAAAAAGAACTAAGCTTTCAGGTGTCTTGCTCCTATGGACCAGGGCGTTATGAATCTGGATATGAAGATCAAGGAAGTGATTACCCAATAGGCTTTGTTCGCTGGACTGAGCAGCGAAATTTTGAAGCTGTTTTAGATATGATTTCAAATGAGCGGTTAGATGTTAAAACATTAATTTCTCATCGCTATGGGTTTGATAATGCGCTTGAAGGCTATGAAACATTAACCAATGATAAATCTGCTCTAGGTATTATCTTAGATTACCCAACACCAGCAGGTAATGAATTAGCAAATAAAGAGCTTGAGTTAAACACTTTTGTCAATACCAAAAGTGGAGAACCGGTAGTTGGGTTTGTCGGGGCTGGGAATTATGCTTCAAGAGTATTAATTCCTGCTTTTAAAGAGGCGGGTGCAAAGCTCCATACAATTTCTACTTCTGGTGGCATTAATAGTGTGGTGCATGGTGCTAAGAATGAGTTCCATAAAGCATCAACTGATACAGACGGAATGCTTAAAGATATTGAAATTAATACCATCGCAGTTGTGACTCAGCATAACTCGCATGCTCACTTTGTTGCTCAAGCCCTTAAAGAGGGAAAAAATGTTTTTGTTGAAAAACCTATTGCAATTGATTTTGAGCAACTTGAAAGTGTTAAGGCGGCATATAACGATCAACTTGCTACTGAAAAAAATGCACGAATTATGGTGGGCTTCAATCGACGCTTTTCTCCACAAATTCAAAAAATGAAATCATTGCTATCGACTGTCTCTGAGCCTAAATCTTTCATTATGACAATGAATGCTGGAGCAATACCTGCTGATCATTGGACTCAACAATCTGATGTAGGCGGCGGGCGAATTATAGGGGAAGCGTGTCATTTTATCGATTTAATGCGCTTTCTTGCTGGTAGTGAAATTACATCAGTGCAAGCGCGACGAATGGGAGCTGCCCCAGGTGTTGATATAACGGAAGACAAAGCCGCAATTATTTTAGGCTTTGCAGATGGTTCATTCGGTACTATTCATTATTATGCAAATGGCGCAGCCTCCTTTCCCAAAGAACGAGTGGAAGTTTTTGCTGCGGGAAAAGTTTTGCAACTGGATAATTTTAGAAAGTTAAAAGGTTTTGGCTGGCAAGGCTTTAATAAAATGAATTTGTGGCAACAAGATAAGGGGCAAAAAGCATGCGCTAAAGCATTCTTGGATGCAATCTCTCAAGGTTTGCCAGCGCCAATTAGTGCAGAAGAAATTTTCGAAGTGGCAGATGTGACAATTCAAGTTAGCCAGCAATTACGTGAACAAAGGTAATGCGTATAGGGACAATAAAAAGCAAAGTAGTTACCTTATGGTGCTTAGGTGCCCATAATTTAGTGTGGGTGGTTGTTTACCGCCTGGCACTAAAACTTGGATTGATAACCCGAAATATGCAAGTTGGCTCTTGCATTAAAGGCCCGTTTTTTGATACTCCTGACATTATTCCTGATGAAACTTTAACTAGTTTAGAATTAAAGGTTTTTGGTTTGATTGAGTATTCTAAACAAGTCGTTCCTGTGTGGAATTGCTCAATAACAACTGGAGCTTTGGCTAATGTTCAGCAGCTTCATTGGAGTAAAATTTCTGATTTCGACTTAGATATTGGCGATATTAAAACAGTTTGGGAGTTATCTCGTTTTGATTGGTTGCTGTATTTCTCTGTTGAGTATCTAAAGACTGGAGATAGTAAGCATTTAGCTTCTCTGAATGAGTGGTTGGCAAGCTGGTCAGAAAATAACCCTGTCAATCAGGGGGTTAATTGGAAGTGTGGGCAGGAAGCTTCCATGCGGGTTATGCACCTCTGTCTAGCAAGCTTTCTCTTAAAGCAGCATGAATCACTCTCTAATAGTGTAATTGAAATGTTGGAGCAGCATCTGACTCGTATATCTCCAACTGTTTTATATGCAATGGCTCAGGATAACAACCATGGCTCAAGTGAAGCGGTTGCGTTATTTATCGGTGGCGTTTTTTTGGAGCACAATAGCAACGCCAAACAAGCTTCTAAGTGGAAAAAGCAAGGCTTGTTCTGGTTGGAAAACCGTACTCGTCGTCTGATTTCAAACGATGGTAGTTTTAGTCAGCACTCGGTAAATTACCATCGGGTGATGTTGGACAGTTTATGTGTTGCTGAGTTGATTAGAGGTAAGTTTGATGAGCCTGAGTTTTCACCTCAACTGCACTCAAAACTGAAGTTGGCAGTGAGCTGGCTCGGTTGTTTTACTGATTCAGATACTGGGGATGTTCCAAACTTGGGTGCAAATGATGGTGCTCGCCTTATACCCTTATGTTCATCTGGGTATCGTGATTATCGACCAACTGTACAGCTGGCGAGTGCTCTATTTTTAAAGGAACGTTTTTACACCAAAAATGGTCCATATAACCAGATATTGAAATTACTCGACTTGGGTGTATCTCAGACGCTTTCAGTTAAACCAGGTAGCAAAGTGTTTAGTCAAGGAGGCTATGTATACCTTGAGAAATCGATAGCTCGATGCTATATGCGTTACCCCGTATTCAAGTTTAGACCTAGCCAGTGTGATGTTTTTCATATTGATTTTTGGTTAGGTGGGCGAAATATTTTAAGGGATGCTGGGACTTATAGTTATAATACTGAAGAAAAGTGGTTGGACTATTTTCCCAGTACCGCTGCTCATAATACTGTTCAGTTTGACGGGAATGAGCAAATGCCGCGTGTGTCTCGTTTTCTGTATTCTGATTGGTTAAAAGCGTCTCATTTTACCGGGCTTGATGTTTCTGGTAAGAAACTAAGTTTTAGTGCTGCGTATACTAATAAGGCGATTCAGCATAAACGATCGGTTCATTTGTCTGAATCTGAACTAATTGTTGTCGATGATATTAGCGGGTTTGTTAGTAAAGCTGTATTACGGTGGCGCTTGGCTCCAGGTACTTATGAGGTTCTTGATAATGTCGTTAAATGTAGTGATTTTGAACTTAGTATCTGCGGCACTACTGATATATCACGGTTTGAAATTGTTGAAGGATGGGAATCAAGGTTTTATTTAAAGAAAACAGAACTTCCTGTATTAGAAATAGAAGTAGTGAATACTTCTGTGCTTACCACTTCGATCAAATGGAATATCTCGTAATTTTATGAAAGTCCTCTATTTTCACCAACATTTTTCTACTCCCCAAGGTTCTACTGGAACACGCTCTTATGAAATGGCCAGACGCTTAATATCTAGAGGTCACGAAGTAACGATGGTTTGTGGGTCATACGGAGGCGGAAAAACTGGCCTTGAAGGCGCTTTCAGAAAAGGCTATCGAAACGGGGTTGTCGATGAAATTGATGTGATCGAATTTAATTTAGGGTATTCGAACAAGGACGGCTTTTTAAAGCGTGTTTTTACCTTCCTTAAATTTGCTTTAGCAAGTATCTATGTCGCTCTCTCTCATAAATATGACTTGGTATTTGCAACGTCTACACCACTTACAGCTGGTATACCCGGTATCTTTGCAAAGATATTTCGGCGTAAGCCTTTCGTATTTGAAGTGCGCGATTTATGGCCTGAATTACCCAGGGAAATGGGGGTGATTACAAATCCGGTTATTCTAAAGCTAATGTCATGGCTCGAATGGTGCTCGTACCATAGTGCAAACGCATGTATAGGTTTATCTCCAGGAATTGTTGGGGGGATTAAATCGCGCAATATTAGTAATGAATGTATTGAAATGATACCAAACGGTTGCGACCTTCGAATATTTGATCACGATGATGCTGAATGTGGTGAGCTAGTTCAGGGATGGAGGCCAGAAGGTGTAGAAGTAGACGACCTGATGGCCGTGTTTACTGGAACCCATGGAATAGCGAATGGATTAGATTCGATTCTAGATGGCGCGATGGAACTAAAAAAACGTGGTAGAACCAATATTAAATTGGTTTTTATTGGTGATGGAAAGCTCAAGCCTGAATTGAAAGCGCGAGCACAAGCAGAAAACTTAGATAATTGTCTGTTCCTGGACCCTGTGCCTAAAGTTGAGTTAAGTGGTTTATTGGCTGAAGCAGATGTAGGGATAATGGCGCTAGCAAATATTCCTGCATTTTATTATGGAACATCACCGAATAAGTTTTTTGACTACATTGCTTCAGGGTTACCTGTTTTGAATAATTATCCCGGTTGGTTAGCTGGCCTGATCGATCAGCATAAGTGTGGCTTGGCTGTTCCTCCTGACGACCCAGAAAAATTTGCTGATAGTTTAGAGCTGTTTGCTGATGAACGGGATTCTTTAGTTTTAATGGGTGCGAATGGAAAGGCACTTGCGCGAGAACAGTTTGATCGTGATATTTTAGCTGAGAAGTTTGTTAACTTTCTGGAGAGTGTCGGGCAGTTTCAAAAGTAAAACTATGTGCTCTTTTTTTTGTCGGATGTGTAACTCGTTGTAATTAAACAGTACAATGTTTTTATTCTACGTATACATTTTATTAAGGTTTATTTAATGGATTCTCGCTTTTGCTCGGTTTGTGTGGTTGGTCTTGGCTATATTGGTTTACCTACAGCATCAATGTTGGGGACCAAAGGGTATGATGTAACAGGTGTTGATGTTTCACCAAAGGTTGTTGAAACGATTAATAAGGGTGAAATTCATATAGTCGAGCCTGACTTAGACCTACTTGTTAAATCTGCGGTTAACGCAGGCAAGTTGAAAGCAAGCTTGGAACCTGTCAAAGCGGATGTTTATATAATTGCTGTTCCTACGCCGTTCAAAGATAATTATGTACCTGATCTAAGCTATGTAGAACAAGCAAGTCGTGCGATTGCTCCATTTATCGAGAAAGGGAACTTAGTAATTCTGGAGTCTACAAGTCCAGTAGGCACTACAGATGGTAGCGTTGCAGCTATTTTAACTGAGACTGGTTTGAAGGTGGGTGAAGATGTCTTCGTTGCTCATTGCCCAGAGCGCGTTCTGCCAGGGCGAATTCTGATCGAACTTATCCAGAATGACCGTATTGTGGGTGGTATAAACAAGAAATCTACTTCAATCGCTTCAGATTTCTATCGGGAGTTTGTGAGTGGTAACGTTTTGGAAACCGACGCCAAAACGGCTGAGCTTTCTAAGTTAACTGAAAACTCTTTCAGGGATGTGAATATTGCTTTTGCCAATGAATTGTCATTGATTTGCGACAAAGAAAATATCGACGTTTGGGAGTTGATCTCTTTAGCAAATAGGCATCCTCGAGTTGACATTCTTCAACCTGGCCCTGGTGTCGGGGGGCATTGTATAGCTGTAGACCCTTGGTTTATCATTGATCGAGCGCCTGAAGAGTCAAGGTTAATCAAGCAGGCTAGGTTAGTAAATGATGCTAAGCCGGACTGGGTTATTAGCAAAATTGTAGAAAAAGCATCTAAGTTTAAGAAACCGACTATTTCTATAATGGGGCTCGCATTTAAAGCCAATGTTGACGACCTTCGTGAGTCACCTTCGGTTGAAATCGCCCAAAAACTGGTTAATTTGAATATCGGGGATGTATTGGTTTGTGAACCTAACATCAAGGAGCACAGCATATTTGATTTGACGTCGTTGGATGAGGCGGTTAGTAGAGCAGATATTCTTGTCGTGTTAGTAGATCACTCCGAATTTAAGTCTTTGTCAGCGGCGAAACTCAGTGAAAAAATTATTATTGATACCCGTGGCATTATAAAATAATAGTTACAGGCATGACGATAATCCGACTTGTTGAGGTTGGCAGTTATCTTTTAGTTTTAGTCTTACTTATTTAGGTTTTATTTTTCAATGACCATGAAAGCACTCGTAATTTTTGGTACACGCCCTGAAGCTATTAAGATGGCGCCTCTTGTCAAAAAATTGAAGGCATCTGACCAGATTGAATGTAAAGTTGCGGTGACTGCTCAACACCGGCAGATGTTAGATCAAGTATTGGAATTATTTGATATCCAACCAGATTATGATTTAAATATCATGAAAGCGAACCAGGATTTGTTTGATGTCACGTCTCGCGTGATGCTAGGTCTAAGAGACGTACTTAAAGACGTCGGGCCAGATGTTGTCCTAGTACATGGTGATACGACTACTTGTTTTTCGGCCGCTCTTGCCGCGTTTTACTCGAATATACCTATAGCGCATGTCGAATCAGGTTTACGAACGGGTGATATGCTAGCGCCTTTTCCTGAAGAGGCGAATAGAAGCTTAGTTGCTCGCTTAGCGACTTACCATTTTGCGCCAACTGAAACGGCCAAAAACAATCTTTTAAGCGAAGGGATTGACGAGGCTCGTATTTGGGTGACTGGAAATACTGTGATTGATGCTTTGCTCGAGGTGCGCAAAAAAGTGAACCAATGTTCCCCGCAAGTATGGGGGCCAAAGCTACCTCCAGCAGTTTCTGAAGCAGTGAGTCAGAATACTTCGAAATTTATTTTAGTGACAGGGCATCGCCGAGAAAACTTCGGTGACGGGTTTGTCCATTTCTGTAACGCCTTGAAGTCTATTTCGGAGCAGTACCCTGAATGGCTATTAGTTTACCCAGTTCACCTGAACCCAAATGTACAGAAACCAGTGAATGCTTTGTTAGGTGGCTGTCACAATATAAAACTGATCGAGCCTCAAGACTATTTACCTTTTGTCTGGTTATTGGACAAATGTGATATGGTGATTACAGATTCTGGAGGGATTCAGGAAGAAGCGCCGTCGTTTGGTAAGCCGGTACTTGTTACGCGAGAAGTGACGGAACGCCCTGAAGCTGTAGAGGCTGGGACCGTTCGTTTAGTTGGTACGTCTACAGAGGCAATCGTAAGTCAGGCAATTGATATTTTGACGAATGAAAATACCTATCGATGTATGTCTGAGGCACATAACCCTTACGGTGATGGTACTGCGTCTAAAAGGATATTGAGTGCTCTTTTACGAGGTTAGATTTATGATGAAAAGAATAACTGACGTTTTATTCTCATTGTTAGGTATTGTTCTTCTAACGCCTCTGATGATTATTTTGGCTGTATTAATTGCCAAAAACTTTGGTCGTCCACTTATATTCACACAAACTCGGCCTGGGCTGAAGGCAAAGGCATTCGATATGGTTAAGTTCCGCTCTATGAAGGAGGCTTATGATGTGAATGGCCAACCGTTGCCAGACCATGAGCGGATGACGAGGTTTGGTAGTTTTTTGAGATCTTCAAGTTTGGATGAATTGCCTGGCCTATGGTGTGTTTTAAAGGGCGAGATGTCTTTAGTCGGTCCACGCCCATTACTTGTAGAGTATCTTCCTTTATATTCCGTCGAGCAGGCCCGCCGCCATGATGTTAAACCTGGTATAACGGGGTGGGCGCAAGTTAATGGCAGAAATGCGATAACTTGGGGGCAGAAGTTTCAGTTGGATACGTGGTATGTTGATAATCAAAGCTTTTGGTTAGATATAAAAATTTTGCTTCTTACGGTCAAGAAAGTATTCGTGCGAGAAGGTATATCCGCTGATGGTGAGGTAACCATGTCTAAATTTACAGGGTCTAATTCTTGAAAAGGTTGATTGTAGTTGGTGCGGGTGGCCATGGTAAAGTCGTTGCCGATGCAGCTGAACAGATGGCTTGCTGGGATTTAATTGAATTTGTTGATTTAAAATTCCCGGGGTTATCTACTTGTGGCCATTGGTCTGTAGTAGCAAAAGATCTTGATCAACTTGGAAATAGCTATCAAAGGGCTGACTTTATAGTCGCTGTCGGTGATAACACTGTTCGCATGAAGGCACTCTCATCGTGCTTATCTTTAGGCTTTAACCTTGTAACAATTACTCATCCGGGAGCATATGTTTCTAAACACTCGGAGATTGGTCTCGGGTCAGTTATTTTTGCGAATGCAGCTATTAATGTAGATGCAAGCATTGGGCGGTGCTGTATTATTAACACCGGCGCGACAGTGGACCATGATTGTTATTTAGACGATGCAGTGCATGTATCACCTGGTGTTAATCTAGCGGGTGAGGTTTCTGTTGGAAAAATGTCGTGGTTAGGTATAGCTGCTTGTGTGAAACAACAAATAACAATCGGTGATAATGTGATGATTGGTGCTGGCGCAGTAGTAGTAAATAATATATCCAGTAACTCGACGGTCGTCGGAGTGCCTGCTAAACCACTCTAATTTGCAAGTCTTATTAATATATTCAAAGGTATCAAATTGTCCAATACGCTTCATATAAACCCTTGGCCTTCTTTCACTCAGGAAGAGGCAGATGCTGTTCAACGTGTTTTACTGTCAAACAAAGTAAACTACTGGACAGGCCAAGAAGGTCGAGAATTTGAAAAAGAGTTTGCGAATTTTACAGAATCTGAGTATGCGATCGCTGTTTCAAATGGTACCACAGCTTTAGATTTGGCTCTCAAAGCACTGAATGTAGGAAAGGGTGATGAGGTTATTGTAACTTCACGAACCTTTATAGCTTCAATTAGCGCCATAGTGAATGCTGGCGCTGAACCTGTTTTTGCGGATGTCGATCGTAATTCTCAGAATATAACAGCTGAAAGTATTGCAGCCGTTTTGACAAAAAAAACCAAAGCAATCATTTGTGTTCATCTAGCGGGTTGGCCATGTGAAATGGATGAAATAATGGTTTTAGCTGTGCAGCATAACTTAAAAGTTATTGAAGATTGTGCTCAAGCTCATGGCACTAAATATAAAGGTCGCTCAGTCGGGAGTATTGGTCATATTGGTGCTTGGTCTTTTTGTCAGGATAAAATTATGACCACGGGTGGCGAAGGCGGTATGGTCACTACCAATGACAAGGACCTGTGGAGCGCTATGTGGTCCTTTAAGGATCATGGTAAGAGCTTTGATGCAATATATAATCGAGAGCACCCACCTGGTTTTAGGTGGGTTCATGAATCGTTTGGCACCAATTGGCGTTTAACAGAAATGCAATCAGCAATTGGTCGTATTCAACTTACTCGTATGAAAGATTGGACGCGTGTTCGTGGTGAACACGCCGCCAAGCTAGTCGGCATCTGTCGAGAATTTGAATGTATACGAGTGCCAGAAATACCTGAGTATATACAACATGCCAATTATAAGTTCTATGTTTTTGTGATTCCCGAGTTGCTTAATGAGGGCTGGTCTCGAGATAGGATTTTAGATACTTTGAATGAGAAAGGCATACCTGCGATGCAAGGTAGCTGCTCTGAAGTGTATCTGGAAAAAGCATTTGATAATACTGACTTTAGACCAGACGAGAGTTTACCGGTTGCCAAAGAGCTTGGCTCAACGAGTTTGATGTTTCAAGTTCACCCGACGATTACAGCTGAGCAAATTGATCAGGTTTGCTCGTGTTTGAGAGGTGTTCTAGGGCAGGCTTCTTGTTAGTAACACATAGTTAGTTTCAGAACTCCTTAAAAACTCGTTTTGTCGAGTTTTTAGATATAACCTTCCGCTAAACAAAGGACCCAAAATGCCAAAAAAACTGACCTGCTTCAAAGCCTATGATATTCGCGGACAACTAGGCACTCAGCTTGATGAAGAGGTTGTTTATAATATTGCACGTGCCTTTGGTGAAACATTAAGGCCCAAAGTCATCGTTGTGGGTGGTGATGCGCGCGAAACGAGTGAAGCGCTAAAGCTTGCTGCTGCAGAGGGTTTAATGGATGCGGGGGTCGATGTACTTGATATTGGTATGGTCGGTACCGAAGAAATCTATTTTGCTACTTCGCACTTAGTGACTGATGGTGGTATCGAAGTGACCGCGTCGCACAACCCTATTGATTACAACGGTATGAAGTTGGTACGTGAAGGAAGTCGGCCTATTTCAGGTGATACTGGTTTATTTGATATTCAAGCCGCTGCTGAGGAAGCTAATTGGGCTGATGTCGACCTCACAAAGCGTGGTAGTTATAAAAAGGTTTCGATACTTACTGATTATGTAATGCATTTAATGGGCTATATTAACCATGAAAACATTAAACCTATAAAATTGGTCGTTAATTCAGGTAACGGCGCGGCGGGTCATGTGGTTGATGAGCTTGAGGCTCAGTTCTCTGCACAGGGAATTCCCATTGAATTTATTAAAGTACATCATGAACCTGACCCTACTTTCCCCAATGGTATTCCAAACCCATTGTTGCCAGAAAATCGTTCTCATACCGCTGATGCAGTAATCGAACATAAAGCCGATATGGGGATCGCCTGGGATGGCGATTATGATCGTTGCTTTTTGTTTGATGAGCAGGGAAAATTTATTGAAGGGTATTACATTGTTGGGTTACTTGCCGAGGCATTTTTACAGAAAAACCAAGGCGCTAAGATTATTTTCGACCCTCGAGTTTACTGGAATACAGTTGATATTGTTGAGGATAACGATGGGCAGGCGGTTATGTCTAAAACTGGCCATGCATTTATTAAAGAACGCATGAGAAAAGAGGATGCTGTTTATGGTGGTGAAATGAGTGCGCACCATTATTTTCGTGACTTTTTCTATTGCGATAGTGGCATGATTCCTTGGTTATTGGTGGCTGAGCTTTTATGCGTTAAAGGCGAAACTTTGTCATCGCTGGTAAAAGATCGAATTGCTAAATTTCCAAGCTCTGGGGAAGTTAATTTCAAAGTCGATGATGCGGAAGCAGTATTTGAGCGTATTAAAGCTTATGAATGGGGTGAATCATACGAATTGGGAACGATTGATGGTTTGGATATGGTGTTTAAGAGTTGGCGCTTTAATATTCGTAGTTCTAATACTGAACCCTTAATTCGCCTGAACCTTGAAAGTAAAGGTGATGCTAAACTGGTTGCAGATAAGTTGATAGTAATGAAGGCTCTTATTTACTAAGAAGCATGTTGAAATAAAGGGCACCCATAAACTGATAAATAGAAATTTAACTAAGGCCAGAGGGAAAGCTATGCCTTTCCTTATGAGCCCTATTAGGGAAGTTGTTCCATTAAGTGCTGGTGTACATAATATACTATTCGTACTTGTCATCCCTTTTCTCAATTTCAAATAATAAGGTATTAACATGAAAATACTTCACCACGGAGCGGTGAGCGGCGTCACAGGTTCTTGTCATGAATTAAGCGTTAATGATGACCAAGGAATATTAATTGATTGCGGTTTATTTCAAGGCGCTGAAATATCAGGAAAGGGGGCGAGTGAGTCTCAGCTTGAAATAGAATTCCCCATTGAACATATCAAAGCGCTTGTCGTTACGCATGTCCATATTGACCATGTCGGTCGTATTCCCTATTTATTAGCTGCCGGTTTTGATGGACCTATTTTTTGTTCCGAGCCTTCTGCGGCACTCTTACCTTTAGTTTTAGAAGATGCGGTTAAAATTGGTTTTACGAGGAATCGAAGCCTTATCGAACGTTTCCTTAAAATCTTGCAACAGAGAATTATTCCTGTGCCCTATAGACAGTGGCAGCCGATTTTTGAGGGTTTGGCAATTAAGTTAAAGCCTGCGGGGCATATCCTTGGGTCTTCTTTCGTTGAATGTAAGGTGGGGATTGGTCGACCCACCAAGCGCGTTGTTTTTTCAGGCGATCTTGGTGCGCCATATTCGCCTTTATTACATTCGCCCAAAGCTCCCTACGCATGCGACAACTTGGTGATTGAAAGTACCTACGGTGATAAGGAACATGAAAATCGAAAGGGGCGTCGTAAACAATTAAAATCGGTGATTGAAAAGGCGGTGGTTGATAAAGGTGTCGTCCTTATTCCGGCCTTTAGTATCGGTCGTACACAAGAGCTTTTATATGAACTGGAAACCCTGATACATAAAAATGGGAAATCTAGGTTGTCTCACGGCCTGCTTTGGCAGGATATCGAAATAGTCATTGATTCACCTTTAGCGAGTAAATTCACCAAGGTGTACAAAAAGCTCGAACCCTACTGGGATAAGGAAGCTCGTCTTAGAGTGAGTAGAGGGCGGCACCCTTTATCTTTTGAACAGCTCACCACCATCAATGATCACGAAAGTCACTTACGTACGGTTGAGTATCTAAAAAAGACGGCTCGGCCAACGATTGTTTTAGCTGCAAGTGGCA
>ENA-OSET01000958-OSET01000958.1-sediment-metagenome-genome-assembly--contig:-NODE-958-length-31158-cov-4.935620_pt1 | contig 31158 bp, 33 predicted proteins | sample MGYA00237882_ERZ534229 | MGnify/ENA primary metagenome ERZ534229 (study PRJEB26408, sample SAMN06266212) | sediment metagenome | isolation source: Hudson Canyon methane seep mesocosm | place: USA:Hudson... | reverse complement strand
ACAAAGATAATGAATAAGATGCGAGGCATAACTATTTTTGAATAGCATTCGCTATTTAAAAATAGTTTAACGAAGTCTATTCCTCTATTTATTTCTATCTACTTTCCCCACTACATTTTAAAAACCTACCTTACTAAGTTCGTAAAGTAATGTATCTTAAACGATCCAGCTTAGAAAATTATATAACTTTTCAATAAGGCTCCATAATAGTACCTAGCTTCAAAAGAGAGTTGATTCATGCAAATAGGTGTATCATTTTGAGTATTCATATTCAGGGGAAGAATTAGAAAGACTAAATAATATGAAATGACCTTTAACAAAGTATGATTTTAAGGTGTCCCAAGATATTTCAAATTTGTACTTTTACACATAATGTCCATGTACAGAAATATAATCTTATGTTTTTTTTTGATTATCGCAAGTATCTTTTCATTTGCTCAGGAAGAAAAAACTATGGCTTTTCAAATCAGTTCAGAACATGGTCAATTTATACCGCATAAACCAGCTCTAAACTACCTTATCCAAGGAAAATCAATAGGGTTAGAGTTTTCAATTGAAAAAAGAAAAAAAGATTCTATCAGATATGGCTTAACCGCTTCCATATTAAATTCCGGAAACCCTGAAGTTATTGGATTAGTATATGGCTTAAATGGATTTACTTCTTTTCCATTAACTAAAAAAGAAAATGGAATGAGACTCAAAATAGGTATTGGTCTAGGTTATGTCGAAAAAATATTTGATGCGAATACAAATAACAGAAATATAGTAATTGGGAGTCATATCAACACCAAAATTGTATTTCGAGCCGAAAAAGAATTTATACTATCGGTAAATAACCATTTCAACTTTGGTGTGGGGGTTTGTCATTTCTCTAATGGAGCGTACCAAACTCCAAACCTCGGCATAAACTTTCTGTTATTCAACTTGGGGTATTCATATATAAAAACAACACCTTTAAAGAAAGAAAAAAAACCGTTCAACACGAATTATACTCTTGACAGAAAATGGTTGTACTCTGTTATATTGTCCGGAGGGATTAGAGAAAACCCTAGCCCACTCAGAGAAAAGTATCCTATCATCAATTTATGCAACCGAATTAATTATGTTAAAAGTGCTAAGAATAATTTCACAGGAGGAATTGACTTCACTTACAACCCTGGAATTTTACATCGATCGCATATCCCTTTAGAGATTTCCCCTCTACAAAGTGGAATATTTATAGGTAATGAACGAAATTTTGACAGAATAACATTTGCTGTCGACATGGGAGTTTATCTCTTTAATCAGAATATGAAAAGTTTAATCTACCATCGCTTTGGAATTCATTATCAATTAGGTAATAAAATAAAAATTCTCTTACAATTGAAATCGCATTGGGCAGTTGCAGAAGCATTTGAATTTGGAATTAAATACAGAATAAAATGATCCGAATTGTTCTCATATCTGCAGTCTTGTTGATTGGTTGTAAAAAGCCGAATGATAGATCCTGCTGGAAAGGAGCAGGAAAAACAGATTCTGAAATAAGGGAATTACCAAATAAAACGGTGATAAACATATTTGATGATGCAGATGTTATCCTAATACAAGATAGCTTGAACTATATTGAAGTCGAATCATATTCCAAACTTGTTTCATTCATCGAAACAAATTCCATCGACACAGCTATTGAAATTAGAAACTTAAATAGATGTAATTTCATAAGAGATAAAGATATTGAAAATACAGTAACCATTCATTACAGAAACATTGAAATACTTAACCTATATGGGACTGGTAAAGTTACTTTCATGGGTGAAATTATTCAGAATAAACTAGAAATAAACAGCTATAAATCTAGAAGTGAATTCACTCTAAACATCTCTTGTCACCGACTTGAATGCTCTTTTATTGAAGGTAGTGTCAACGCAAATATCAGTGGCTCCAGCGACTCCACTTATCTTTATCAATCAAAACACAGTATTGTTAACGCTTCCAATTTAACAAACTCCTATCTCCATTTTTCGAATAGAAGTACCGGAGATGGCCACGTTGGCCCCACAAACACCTTAGCAGTAGAATTACTCGATGTTGGGAACATTTACTTCCTAGGAAACCCTACTTTAATAATATTAGCAGATATTGGATTAGGTAATGTTATATCTGAATGATATTCTAATTTTCGATAATGTACTAATCCTTTATATATGGATAACTAACATTTGTAAGAAATAGCCCGTGACCTGGAACAGATGTTCCTGCTTCTCCTCTATCTTTATTTTCTATGATTTTTTTAAACTGATCAACTGTAACCTTTCCAAGCCCCACTTCGATCATAGTACCAACAATTGCTCTAACCATGTTCCGAAGAAACCTATTTGCAGTTATTTCAAAAACGATAGACCCCTCTTCCATCTTCCATTGAGCCTTTTTAATGACACAATTATTTGTTTTCGTTTCGGTATTTACTTTACTAAATGAGCTGAAATCATTATAATTAAAAAGACATTTGCAAGCATTATTCATAGCATCAAGGTCCAATTTTCTTGAATTATAATAAGAGATATCTGTTAGAAAAGGATTCTTCTTTTGATGGATATAATATTTATATGTTCGTGAATCTGCGTCAAACCTAGTATGAGAACCTTCGGGAACTTTAATCAAACGATGCACAACGATATCTTCTGGCAGGAGTGTATTCACCTTAAATACAAATTTATCCAGTTCAATCTGTTCGTTAGTTTCAAAATGGAAATAAAATTGCTTTGCATGCACTCCAGTATCTGTTCGACCACATCCAGTACAATTAAATTCAATGTCCCTAAGAATCACATTAAAAGCTTTCTCTGTAACAGATTGAACAGTTATCGCATTTGGTTGTTTTTGCCAACCATGATAATGTTTCCCTTTATAACTTATTTCAGCAAATAGACGCATGTAAACTTATGAATTGAGTTTTTCATTAACTAAGCGAATAGCTTTTTGAAATGTTTCCTGTTTAGACAAAAATGAATTATCAATTTCAACAGCATCTACAGCCTTTACTAAAGGACTTTCTTTTCGATTAGAATCAATAAAATCTCTTGACTTTACATTTTTAATAACATCTTCCAACGAAACCTCATGTCCACCTTCCAAATATTCTTTATATCTTCTAGCCGCTCTGATATCGAGATTGGCAGTTATCCACAATTTTAACTCTGCATCTGGAAAAACCACTGTTCCAATATCTCTTCCATCCATCACAACACTCTTATGCTTTCCCAAATTTTGTTGAAACTCAACTAGTTTTTCACGAACTTCTTTAATTTTACTTATAGCGCTTACAAAATTCGACACACGCATTTCTCTGATTTCATCTTCTACCCTTAATCCGTTCAAAAAAGTATCTGAATTACCGCTAGTCCTGTTATAATTAAATGATATATTAATTCTACCCAATGATTCAATTACATTTTCTTTCTTAATATCCTCATCATTATTTATTATTCCATTATTTAAACAATAAAGCGTTACGGCTCTATACATAGCTCCAGAATCAATATATACATATGACAATTCCCTTGCTAAGAACTTTGCCAAGGTACTTTTACCACAGGCTGAATGACCATCTAAGGCTATGACTATCTTCTTCATATTTTTCATCAAAAAAAAGCCGTTTACTTCGATATTAATCGCGGTAAACGGCTTTTTAGTAAATCTTTACAAAAGACTAAAGCTCTTCTACTTCAATCATTTTAAATGGAAGATCTATAATTGCTTGGTAATCCTCACCCGCTTCTAACATATCTTCATCATCTTCTTCATAATACCAGTTAACTTTAACCTCAGTACCAGACAAAGTTTCCAACTTTTTAAAAACATCTAAGATACATTTTGAAGAACTTGTATTAAAATACTCTAATTGGACATTTACTTCTGTAATATCTTTTGGTGCTCCCCCGTATGCTCCGATCCAATCAATAACTGGTTTATAAAATTCTATTGAATTTTCTGGTATAGAACGACCTTTTATTAAAAGTTTACCAACACCTTCAAACTCTACAGTTGGTGTTTTTGCTGATCCTTCAATTGTTAAATTATCCATTTCTAATTTATTTTTGTACTATTTTTACTATTAATGTGAAAAACGAATATTCTTCGTCTATTTTGATAAAATCATATATTAATTTCTGACCTGATTTTTTTGCTATATCAATAAAACCTAATCCTCCTCCTCCTTTAGAGCTCATCTCTCCATTGTTAAGAGTAGATTTATAATATGCTTTCAATTCCTCTCTTTCCAGCGTATTTATATGATCTATTCTTCCTTTTAACTTCTCAATGTTTTCATTACCTATAAAATTCCCCGTAATAATATTGTAATGCCCCTCATGACGACTAATCATGAAAATTGCGGACTTCTTTTTTGAAATTTCTTCTTTAGTTCCTATTACTTCGAAATCATCAATATGATGATATAAGTTTTGAAGACACTCTACTAAGACATTGAAAACCTTTTTTCTTGTTTTGGGAGCTTCATTCAAATCTTCCATCTTGTTCTCCATAATTTGAAGAACTGATGTCAAAAGTTCAGAAGTGATTGCTCCTTTGAACGACAGTAATATATCATTCCTTTCCATGTTATTATAAAGACCAAAAACGTCGATCATGTTTATTAGTTATACTAATGTGAGAGCAAATATAACAATTTGTTCTGTTTCGCCAATACTTTTCAAGAATCTCTTAAAATTAATAATTAAAGTCAATTAAGTCACTCTAGTTCAATTGTGTAAACTTTTTCTTCAATAGATATAATCACTTCACTATCACAGCTATTGGTTCCAAAATCCATCACTTGAGAATTGTTGTTATTAGCGTCCAACTCTGCAAAACCTCTTGCTATCAATTTGCAGCAATAATACTTAAACAATTCTTCAATCTATATTTTTCATTTGTAGGTAGATAATAAATTGAAAATTAAAATTTCAACTTATTATTCTTAAAGAGATATATTTGCCTCTTAAACATTGTTCAATGAAATGGTTTGAAACCTGGTTTGATTCAGAATATTATCATAAGCTTTATAAAAGTAGAGATGATAATGAAGCAGAACAGTTTATCAATAATTTAATTACTATTCTTCAACTTAATTTGAGTTCTAACATTCTAGATTTAGCTTGTGGAAAAGGAAGGCACTCCATATTCTTAAATAAAAAAGGATTTAAGACTATGGGGGTTGACCTATCTCCAAATAGTATTTCTTACGCAAGCAAATTCAATAATGCGAACCTGCGGTTTGAAGTAAGAGATATGCGCGAATCGTTTTGCGAAAGTGAATTTGATGCGATTTTCAACTTATTCACCAGCTTTGGATATTTCGAATCTAAAACCGAGAACTTAAAAGTTCTAAAAGCGATTGAGACCATGTTAAAAGATAACGGAGTGTTTGTTATCGACTTTATGAATGCAAATAAAGTTATTAATAATCTTGTTAGAGAAGAAACAAAATCTATCGACCACATCAGTTTTAGATTGAAACGTTCTTATGAAAATGGAAATATTGTAAAAACCATTGATTTTACAGATAAGGAAAATGATTTTCATTTTACCGAAAAAGTACAGGCGTTATTTCTAGAAGACTTTCAATCTCTAATTTCTCAATCAAATTTAAAAATAGATTCTATCTTTGGTGATTATAATTTAAATCCATTTAACAAAGAGATTTCTGATAGATTGATTATTGTAGGTAGAAAAGGATGAATACTTGGTTGGTAATAGGCGTTTTATTTGGCAGTGTTTCTATAGTCGGAATACTAACACTGATATTTGAGGATTTTTTCTCCAAAATAAAACAATACGTAACAACAATAGGGGTTTCCTTTGTTCTTAGTTTAATTTGCATTCATATCTTACCAGAACTATTTGCTAATGATGCACCTAACCTTGGGGTTTATTTACTTGTTGGTTTTCTAATACAAATAATTCTCGAATTATTTTCAAGAGGTGTTGAACATGGGCATGTGCATGGACATGATCATAACCATGAAGGAGGGCTAGAAATTACAAATAAGGTTATTTACACGCTTTTCTTTGGTTTATGTGTACATGCATTTATCGAAGGGATACCTTTATTCATTATTGAAGAGGCTCACCATCACGGTCATACACACGCACATGCTTCTCAAAGTGCAACTGTTTTTTTCTGGGCAATAGTCTCACATAAGATCCCGGTTGCAATTGTTTTGATGCTTTTCTTTATTTCAGCAAAAATAAAAAATTCTACCGCCTTAATTTTATTCTTCACTTTTGCTTTTATGACCCCTCTTGGAGGTTTAACAGGATCCTTTTTACAGAATCAAAACTGGTTTGATTCTTTAAGCGTTAACCTACTTGCAATTACTTCTGGAATGTTGCTACACATTACCACATTGCTTATTTTTGAAGAGTACCACAACAATAAAGATAAGGTTAAAAACATATTTCTCATTATTGGAGGAATTCTTTTAGGCCTTATCATTTTTAGCTAGCATTTTTTTATATTTGTCTCAAATCGAATTTAGATTTATTAAAGAATTTAGAAATGGGAAGAGCGTTTGAGTTTAGAAAAGCAAGAAAGATGAAAAGGTGGTCTAAAATGGCCAAAACCTTTACTAAAATCGGAAAAGACATCGTAATCGCTGTTAAGGAAGGTGGATCTGACCCCGAAACAAACGCTAGACTAAGAGCAGTGATGCAAAATGCAAAGACTGCTAACATGCCAAAGGAAAATGTTGAAAGAGCGATAAAAAAAGCTACCGACAAAGACACTTCCGAGTATAAAGAAATATTATTTGAAGGTTACGGTCCTTACGGTATTGCGATTCTAATAGAAACAGCAACAGATAACAACAACCGAACAGTGGCCAGTATGCGAAATTATTTCACGCATAACGGAGGTAACATGGGCACATCAGGCTCTGTAGAATTCATGTTTGAAAAAAATTGCCACTTCAGCATTCCTAAAGGAGAACTCGATTTGGAAGAACTAGAATTTGAATTGATTGATTATGGTGCTGAAGACGTATTTGAAGATGACGAGAATATAATGATTTATGGTTCTTTCGAAAATTTTGGATCACTCCAGAAAGAGCTTGAAAATAAAGAATATGAAATTCTATCGTCAGGATTTGAAAGAATACCAAATAACACCACCAAACTAACAGAAGAGCAAGAAGCCGAAGTTGAAAAATTGTTAGAAAAATTTGAAGATGATGAAGACGTTCAAAGCGTTTATCACTCAATGGGCTAATTATTACAATCTGCCTTGTAAAGTCTCATCCATTATGTACAACGCTAAATGCGCACTCCAATAACGCAGACGTCATCTACCTGCTCAACATCACCTTTCCAGTTAGCAAAGGTTTCTTTTATTTTTTGATGTTGATCTTGCATTGGTAAATGACAAATTGACAACACATATTCTCGCATATTTTTAATCATAAACTTTTTGCCTTTGGGACCTCCAAACTGATCTTGAAAACCATCTGTTAATGTGTAAATCTGATCTCCTTTTTGGAGGTCATATTCACCGCCATTAAAAAGAATATGGTCTTTATCATGTTTGCCAACGGGCATTTTTTCAGGTTTGACTTCGACAAGCTCAGCCACCCCATTTTCATTGTTTCTAACAATCCAGATTGGGTTTTGAGCAGCAACATAAGTCATTTTACTCTTATCGGGGTTGAATGATATCAAACTAGCGTCCATACCATCTTTACCTCCAGTTAAACTACCATCCTTTTTTAACCGTTCGATGATAGTTTTACGCGTTTGGTTAAAAATATCAGCTGGGTTAGTTGCATTTTTTTCAACTGCTTTCTCGATGGAGGAAATGTTTAAAATACTCATAATAGCACCCGGAACACCATGCCCTGTACTATCAGCATTTACCAATGCAAAGTTTCCATTACTCAATTTTCCAGCCCAATAAAAATCACCACTTACGGCTTCTTTTGGGTTAAAATACACGAAGTATTCGTTCAAGTTTTCATTCAATAAATCATCAGTAGCAAGGAAACTGCGTTGAATACGCTCTGCATAGTTGATACTATCGGTAATTTCTTTGTGTGCTTCTTCTAATCCATCATAAGCATCATCTACCTTTTTCTTTTGCTGTTCGATAATGCCTTTTTGTTTGTTGGCTAATTTAAAACGGTTAAAGATAATTGCTCCAAAGAGCAGCGCTATAGCCAAACCAGCATACAAAAAATACTGTTGCTGCTGGTGTTGCTTGTTTTCTGCTTTTTCTGCTACGAGCAAGGCATCTTTTACTTTGCCCGCTTCAGCAACTTTTACGCTATCTGCGGCAGCTTGTTTTTCATAAGCATATTTATATTCTTGCCGTATGGTTGCTTTTTGATTATCCTCACTAACCAGACTATCTCTGGCAGCAATGTAGAGTTCATACATCTCCAAACTTTCTTTGTATTTGCCTAACTTTTTATTCCCTTTCCAAAGTAATTGTGCGGCATATCTAATCTGGCTGGTATAATCTGTTTCTTGCGCTATAGCAAGGCTGCGTTTACCATAATCTATGGATTTATCGTAGTCTCCTAGGTCTATATAAACAGTTCCAATATTATTTAAAGAAACCGCAATTACGCTTTTATCTCCAATTTCTTCATGTATCTTAAGGCTTTTCGTATAATAATCCAGGGCTTTACCGTAGTCGCCTTGGTTTTGAAAAATGTTTCCAATATTAATGAAAGCAGCGGCAATTCCGCTTTTATTCCCCATTTCTTCTTGGATCTTAAGACTTTTCGTAAAATGATCCATGGCTTTATCGTGGTCGCCTTGGTCTTGAAGAATGGTTCCAATGTTATTTAAAGCAGCGGCAATTCCCCTTTTATCCACAATTTCTTCTTGTATCTTAAGGCTTTTCGTATGATAATCCAGGGCTTTACCGTAGTCACCTTGGTCTCTATAAATGGTCCCAATGCTACCCAAAGAAGCGGCAATTCCCCTTTTACCCCCAATTTCTTCTTCGATCTTAAGACTTTTCGTATAATAATCCAGGGCTTTATCGTGGTCGCCTTGGTCTTGAAAAATGGCTCCAATGTTATTCAAAGCAGTGGCAATGCCACTTTTATCCCCCATTTCTTCTTGGATCTTAAGGCTTTTCGTATAATAATCAATGGCTTTACCGTAGTCGCCTTGACGCTTATAAATAATTCCAATGCTATTAAAAACAGCGCCAATTCCGATTTTATTCTCAATTTCTTCTTGAAACTTAAGGCTTTTTGTATAATAATCCAGGGAATTATCGTAGTCACCTTGCAAATAACATGAAATTCCTTGGACATAAAGAGCGCTTGCAATGTGTTTTTTTTGCCCTTTTTCTTTTGCAAAATCAAGTCGAAGTTGAGCAAAGTAAAAGGCACTGTCTGGCTGGGTAAAAAGGTAGCCATTCCAATTAATATCAGCAATTGCTTTGAGTCTATTCGTATCCGCCTGAGCTTCGTCATTCCAAACACGCCATAGACTATCAAGGTTTACTTGGGCATTGGATAACACAGGAAGGAAGGTAAGTAGGAAGAGGATTCTTTTCATATTTTGGGGGTAATGCGTTATAACCTATAATATAAACCACATAAAAGTCATTCTCAAATATAATTAAATAACAAGCATTAATCAACTTCTGGTCTTCTAAACTTACAATATCCTTTTCGTGCCCATAACATATATCCCAATCCCAAAGTTATTTTTAACTCCTCGATAGACTGTGCAGGAATATCACTAAAATGTTTACCTCTTTGGTACTTTACATTTACAAAAACATTAAAGTATTTATTTGCAAAGAAGTTCATTCCAGCATTTACTGAAAATAAAGGATTAATTGTAGCTTCAAAGGATGACATAGCAACAGCATCAATAAACAAAGGTGATGCAGAATTTAATTGACTCAGAGAAACACCTGGTTGAATCCCAACATATGGATCTAAACTATTATTTGTTGGAAAATGATATGAAAAACCGGCAAACAAAGAATGGTTTTTTTTAAATACATCCTGCCCCCCATATTCATTCACAAAATAAAATATCCCACCATTAACGGAAACATTTCCTTTTAGGTAATAATCAACATCACCAGCAAAGTACATGTTAGTAGCACTTCGAGTCAACGGCGCTCCAAAGGCAAGGTTACCTTGAAACCTTAATAAGCCATATTCCACATACCTAGTCTCAAATTGCGCATTCGAACAAAATGAAACCATACAAAACAATAAAACTAATGCACTTTTCATATTTCCTATTTAGCAAAATCTGCAATTCTAATATTTATACTAAGCGTCAATAATAAATGTCCTTCCAAGACTTTACTAACATCTTCACTTATAACAAGGTAGTTTTCTTCTCCATTGTCATCATGAGCGACTTCCTCTCCATGGTGGTTTAATACATCTACATGTAATTCATTCCCGATATGAGACATATACTGCCCTGAAAAAGATAGATCCACTTTATCAGAAACATAAAAATTTGCTCCCAAACCCATCTGAACTGCAGTTGACCATCTTTTAACTGAATTTTGTGCTACTGAAAATGTTATAGGATCAACATAACTATTAGAAGAGACTTTGGCATAATCAAAACAATGCCCTCCAATAATATAAGGAGTGAAACTACCATTTTTTGCTTCTGCATTAAATGGATAAAACATAACTGACCAGCCAATATGCGCAGTTTCTCTTTGCCCTAATCCAGATATATCTGTTTTGATATAATCTAAATACCATTCCGTATTTAAGTGTTTTGAAGGTCTTACTCGGAATTGACCTCCAAAACCTAACCCAGGGTAAGCTTGATGATCAAAAAGACTAACGGTACTTCTCAATCCTAATTGAAATTGACCTACTTCTGCTGGCTTGACTTTTTTAATCTTCTCAGCCTCTTGACCAATAGCAAATAGGGACAACAACACCGAACAAGCAATTAGAATTACCTTTTTCATATTGAATGATTTAAGTTGTAAATTTAATGGAATCAGATTATAAACGCTTATTCATACATTATTATTTCACTCGTATCCCTCTAGACAACAAATTATTAACAAGGTTTAACATTCATGAATATGTATTTTGTATATATTGGATGCATGAAGTATATAACTAAAGTTGCTATATTTTTGCTCTACTCTTTGGAGATTTTGATCCTGTTTTTATGCACATATTTAACAATTGCACTTATAGGAGCATCCTTACCAATTAATACGGACTATAATCCTGAAAATGGAGAAATTGAAATATTCGTCACTTCTAATGGTATTCATACAGATGTATGTCTTCCGGTTGAAACTACTTTAATTAATTGGACTGAGTTTATTGATACTAAAACTTTCAGAGGAATCAAACAAAGTCCTGAATTTATATCCATTGGATGGGGTGATAAAGGCTTCTTTCTAGACACTCCGTCATGGAGTGACCTCAAAACTTCAACAGCTATCAATGCGGCTTTTCTGCCCAGTTCAACCGCCATGCATGTTACTTATTTTCTGAGAAAACCTGCTGAAAGCCAAAGAATTAAGAGATGTGTTATTACAAAAGAAAAATACACTGAATTGATTGGATTTATTATGCAATCATTTGTGATAAAACCAGACATGACACCACAATTAATCCCTAACGCTGGATACAAATCTACGGACAATTTTTATGAAGCTAAAGGGAGTTACTACCTATTCAGGACTTGCAATACTTGGACAAACGATGCTTTAGCAATTGCGGGTGTTCGAACCTCAGCTTTAGCCCTTTTTGAAAATGGAATTTTAAGGCATTTATAATCAATCTATTTATAGTTTGCAATTATTTTCTCACGAGCTTATAACTCTTGCGTTTATCTCCTGTCTTTACTAAAAAAGTATAAACACCGCCTGATAAGTGACCGAGGTCAATCGTTTCGGATAAATAATTATCTACTTTTTCGACTAATCTACCTTCAATGTCATAAATTTCATACGTAAACTCAATTCCAATTTCAACGTTCAAAATATTAATAACAGGGTTAGGGTAAACTTTCCAATCGCTGTATAATTGACTTTCTACCGAGGTAGTATTGATCGTATCCAAATATTTGATTTCGGTTAATGCACCAGACCTTTCTATAGCTTTAAATACTGGCGCCCCACTCCCTGGCTCGAACCATTCGTAAATATTTTCTATCGGTCTATCGATGTTGGTTCCAAACCCAAACTGGTCAACATATAAGGTATCCGTTTGATATAGAGTAGTTCTAACTCTAATTGTATTTGAATAATTAGCATAAGGAGTTGTAATATTACCCCAACCGTCAACCTCAACTTTCCGCCTAATCCATTGCCCATATGTCCCCAAAGTTGGAATAGCTAAAATATAATATGCAGATGTCGAATCGGTAGTCCCAAATGTCATAGGCAATGGATAAACTTGATCTATTGTATCATATTTAACAGATGCTGGAAGCCCATTTATGTTAGCTCCAAAACCTACTTTTTGTAGAGAATTTGAATTCACCTTGAAATAATCATATACGTTCGAAATTGTAATTTGTCCAAAAGCATCTACTGCTTGTCCTACCACTGCATAGTCTGCCTTATGATCAGGATATTGAGCGATATTATTAAAATACAATTGATACGCAAATGGAGTTGAAGTAACGTTAACTGCATTCAATGTATCTTGATTTAAAACAGTTAGTGCAGAATTATCCCAAGAATAATTTGCTCCTGTCAAAGATACATCTACCAATAAAAAATCTGGACTTGAACTATAAAAATACATTTCACCACTTTGTAGCATATCTGTATCTGTAATAGTTATTTGTGCTGTATAAAAAAAAGGAAAAAGAAAAACTAGAGATAATATTCTATACATACTTGATCTTTATTATTAGAAATCCTTCCAAATATAAGGATTCATTAGTAATTCATTTTGTAGCTTTGGATAATAAATTAAATTTTAAGGAGTTTTAATAGCTTTAATCATGATGAGAAATTTATTAGTAAGCCTACTTATTTGCTTTTCAACAGCTTTTAGTTTTGGACAAAAGGACACAACTAAAAATACGTTAATTCAATTTAGTGGAGTAGTCGTTTCCGGTGACAGTCTTGAAGCTGTGCCTTTTTGCCACATTATTGACAAATCGGTTAGAAGAGGTACCACGTCTGATTATTTTGGATATTTTTCGTTTGTTGCAAATAAGGGGGATACAATTATTTTCTCTTCTGTAGGATACAAAAAAGCCAACTTTATTATTCCAGACACACTCAAAACCAGTAAATATTCCTTAATTCAAGTGATGTATAAGGATACTATACTACTCAAAACTGCACATATATATCCATGGCCTTCTAAGGAGCAATTTGCTGAAGTATTTGTAAATGCAGATATACCAAATGACGATTATAAAAGAGCCAAAGCTAACTTGGAAAGAGCATCTTTAAAAGAAAGAGCGGATGCTACGCCTATGGATGGCGCTATGAATTATAAATGGCAAATGCAACAGTACCAAAGTAAGTTATACTATGCAGGACAAGCTCCTCCTATCAATTTGCTAAACCCAATTGCTTGGTCTAAATTTATTAAAGCCTGGAAAAATGGCGACTTTAAGCGAAAAGACTAGTCAATCAGATACATGAAAATTTCCTTATCCATTTTTATTTTCCTGCTGATTTGTGCTTTTCAAATTAGTGCGCAAACCACCGCTACAATAAAGGGAACTCTTTACAATCAATTCGAAGAACCTGTAGTGGATGCGAACATTGTTCTGACAGGAACATCAAGGGGTACCGTAACCGACGAAAATGGAAAATTCAGTATCGAAGTTCCGGCAAATGAAAAAATTACCATAAAATATAGCAGTGCCCAATACTGGAACAAGAAATCATCATATACTTTGTTCGCAAATGAGACGAAAGAGGTTAGAATTACGCTAAATTCAAGAACTTTCTCAGAACATATAGTAACGTTCAAAGACCCTGGAACTGGAGCCATTGGATATTTCAAGCCAATCCCTCCTTCAGAAATAACTGGAATCGGTGAAAATATAGAACAAACATTAAAATTTGGAAATTTTGGAGTTTCGCAAAACAATGAACTTTCTGCTGGATATAATGTTCGTGGAGGAAATTTCAATGAAAACCTAATATACGTCAACGACATTCAAGTCTACCGTCCTTTTTTAGTTCGTTCCGGACAACAAGAAGGGTTGAGCTTCATTAATCCCTACATGGTCAGTGATGTCCTTTTTTCTGCAGGTGGATTTGATGCCAAATATGGAGACAAACTTTCTTCAGTTTTGGACATCACTTATTCTGAAGCCACAACTCCAGATGAGTTTAAAGGTACGTTTACTTCTAGTTTACTAGGAGCTGCTGCCCATGTTGAACAAAACGTATCTTCTCGATTTAATTTTATTACTGGGATTCGATACAGAACTAACTCCTACCTATTAGGAGCATTAGACACTAAAGGGGAATACAAACCTATATTTGTAGATTACCAAGGAATGTTCAATTTCCTGTTAACAGAAAAGACAAAGCTTTCCATCTTTGGGACGTATTCTAAAAACAAATTTAGAGTTGTTCCAGAAAGTAGAGAAACAAATTTTGGTAGTATCAATGAAGCACTGCGCTTTACCGTTTTTTACGAGGGACAAGAAATTACGCAGTTTGAAACCTATATGGCTGCAGCTTCTTTAACGCATAAACCAAATGACTTACTCACTTTAAAATTTATTTCCTCTATTTACCAAACGCACGAAACAGAAAGCTTTGATCTATTAGGTGAGTATAAGCTAGACGAACTAGAAAGAGATTTAGGTAGTGATGAGCACGGCGAGGTTGCTTTTAATAGAGGAGTTGGCGCATTTTTGAATCATGCACGAAATGAATTAAACGCAACTGTAGCTAATATTTACCACAAAGGAACTTTTAAAGCAGGAAAACATAAATTTCAATGGGGAGCGAAATACCAACATGAAATAATAAATGATAAAATTAGTGAATGGAATCAGGTTGATTCTTCTCGTTTTAACATACCTCATCCACAAGATTCTGTTGGCTACGTTGATCCAACAGCCCAACCATACCAGTACCTTACATTAAGCAATGTTGTTAAGTCCAAAAATGATTTACAGTCCAATCGCCTTTCTGGATATATTCAAGATATGTACCGGATATCAATTCCAAAAACTATTTATTTCGAAGATTCAGTAAGATCAAAAGACAGCACATACAGTATAAAAGACACCATTGAAACAAATAGTTATTTCAGTATGACAGGTGGTATAAGAGCAAATTACTGGGATTATAATAACCAATTGGTCGTTTCGCCAAGAATTAGTTTCAATTTTCTCCCTGCTTGGTTTTATGTTCGTGAAGATGAAATTTATAGACGAAATATAAGTTTTCGTTTTGCCACTGGTTTTTATTATCAGCCTCCTTTTTATAGAGAGACTAGAAATCTTCAAGGTGCAATCAACCCTGAAATAAGAGCTCAGAAATCCATACACTTTGTTTTGGGAAGTGACTATACTTTCTTTATGTGGAAAAGACCATTTAAATTAGGTGCTGAAACATATTACAAACATTTAACCGACATTATTCCTTATGAAATTGATAACGTTAGAATTCGTTATTATGGAGAAAACAACGCTAAAGGATATGCTACCGGCATTGACTTAAAACTTAACGGTGAATTTGTCAAAGGAATTGAGTCCTACGCTTCCTTATCCTACATGAAAACACAGGAAGATATTTTGGATGATTATTATTATAATTATTATAATTCTGATGGAGAAGAAATAGTTACAGGGTATACTGCTAATGATGTTGCGACCGATAGTATTCGAACAGAACCTGGATATATTCCAAGACCTTCAGACCAGCGGGTATCTTTTGCTCTATTTTTTCAAGACAGAATGCCAGAAGAATGGAATACTGAAAAAGTAAAATGGAGCACGTTAAAAGTAAATTTAACTGTTGTATTTGGAACAGCTTTACCCTATGGACCTCCGGGTCAGGACAGATACAAAGACACTTTGAGATCATCTCTGTACAAAAGAGTTGATATTGGGTTTAGTAAAGAACTTTTGACTGACAAAACAAAATACAAAGACGGTTCTTTATGGAAAAAAATTGATAAGATGTGGCTCTCATTTGAGGTATTCAACCTTCTTGACATTTCCAATACTATAAACTATAATTGGGTTAAAGATGTATCCGGAAGACAATATGCTATTCCAAGTTTTCTGACTTCTAGAAGATTGAACTTAAAATTAGTTGCGCAATTTTAACGTTCCAACACAATGGAATCAAACTGAGCAGAGTCGAAGAATGAACATCTATCCATAAGTCATTTAGAAGAAGTGACTAAAAAATGAAAACACTAAAATATGGCAGGCCATTTTATTTTATTCCTTACCTTTAAGCCCTAATCATATTGTTTATGCAAGAATAACATGGGGAATGTAAAAACATTAATTCTATCTGCTACACAGGTAGAGCAAAAAATTCAAAGAATTGCACATCAAATTTTAGAAAAAAATTACGATGAAAAGGAAATTGTTTTAATCGGAATAGCTAACCGTGGCTATTTACTCGCTGAAAAAATAAATGCTAATCTTCAAAATATCACCGCAATAAAAGTAACATTACATAAGTTAAAACTGCACAAAGATAAACCGCTTGACAACGATGTAGATTTCTCTACAAATTTGGATTATTTGAATAATAAATCAATTATTCTTATTGACGATGTATTGAATTCTGGCAGAACACTAATTTATGCTACACGTTATATTTTAGAGTCTAATTTAAAATACCTTACTACCGTTGTATTGGTAGACAGGAAACATAGAAAATTCCCAATCAAGGCTAATTTTGTGGGGCTTACGCTTTCTACCACACTGCAAGAGCATATATCCGTCGACTTTAAAGAAAGTGGAATAAAAGTGTTTTTGGATTAAATAGACCTTCTAAACCTTATTTACGGAAATTTAACACTCTTTAACAAGCAAAACTGCCTTGAAAATAAGATTATTTCTGAACTTTACAGCTCGATAAAAAACCTATTTTTACGGACATTTAAAATAAAATAAGAATTAATGGAAAATAATGATATCACACCGTCGACTCCAACATCTATAGAGCCAAACGCAACTTCTGTTAAAACAGATATACAAGCGTTAAACGAATTGATACAAAAAGAAAGTGCTTTTCTTGACTTAGTAACTTCAGAAATGAAAAAGGTAATCGTTGGGCAACCCCATATGATTGAAAGCCTTTTGATTGCTTTATTAGCGAATGGCCACATTTTGTTAGAAGGTGTTCCGGGCTTAGCAAAAACCTTAGCGATTACAACTTTAGCCAAAACAATCAACGCTGAATTTAGCCGTATTCAATTTACACCAGATTTGTTACCTGCAGATTTATTAGGAACAATGGTATATAACCACAATAAGGAGGAATTCATTTCTAAAAAAGGACCAATCTTTGCTAATTTTATATTAGCAGATGAAATTAACAGAGCTCCTGCTAAAGTTCAAAGTGCACTATTGGAAGCCATGCAAGAGCGACAAGTTACCATTGGTGACACCACCTTTAAACTAGATGAGCCATTCCTAGTAATGGCGACACAAAACCCGATTGAACAAGAAGGTACTTATCCGCTTCCAGAAGCTCAGGTCGATCGTTTTATGTTGAAAGTTGTATTAGATTACCCAAAGAAGGAGGAAGAACAAGTGATCATTAAAAACACCGTTTCAAAAGAAGGTTTCCCAACTCCAAACGTAGTTATCGATACTAAAGCTATAATAAAAGCTCGTGAAATTGTAAAGCAGGTTTACATGGACGAGAAAATTGAAAAGTACATTGTCGATATAGTTTACGCAACTCGTACTCCTAAAGATTACAAGCTGGATGATTTAGAAGCACTTATTGAATTTGGAGGATCCCCGAGGGCAAGTATTGCCTTGGCAATAGCTTCAAAAGCATATGCTTTTATTAATAAAAGAGGATATGTAATTCCTGAAGATGTAAGAAGAGTTTGCCATGATGTACTAAGACACAGAATTGGATTAAGTTATGAAGCGGAAGCCGAAAACGTTAATACAGAAACAATTATTAATACTATTTTAAACAAGGTTGAAGTTCCGTAAGAGACATTAGGTAGCTTCGCTTTTAGACACTAGACTAGTCAAGAACCAAATCCAGTGTTTAGCGTCTATTTATCTAGCATCTATTCGAACAAAGTGAGCATGGATACAAAAGAACTTTTAAAAAAAGTACGTAAAATTGAGATTAAGACAAAAGGGCTTTCTTCTCAAGTCTTCTCTGGTGAGTATCACTCAGCATTTAAGGGAAGAGGCATGGCTTTTTCTGAAGTTCGGGAATATATGCCTGGTGACGAAATTCGAACTATAGATTGGAATGTAACTGCTCGTTTTAACCGTCCATACGTTAAAGTATTTGAAGAGGAAAGAGAACTAACTGTAATGTTAATTGTTGATATTTCTGCCTCGGAATCTTTTGGAACAAAAGAAATGTTAAAGCGTGAAATAATTGCCGAACTCTGCGCTGTATTAGCTTTTTCTGCAACTCAGAATAATGATAAAATTGGGTTAACACTTTTTACTGACCAAATAGAATTATACGTTCCTCCGAAAAAAGGAAAGAAGCATATTTTAAGAATCATTAGAGAATTAATTGAATTTCAACCAACTGGAAAAAAGACAGATATTAAAGAGGCACTTCGTTATTTTACCAATATGGTAAAAAAGAGAAGTATTGCTTTTATTGTTTCTGATTTTATGGATGATAATTTTGAAGATGCTTTGAAAGTAGCCAACAAAAAGCATGATATCGTTGCGCTAAAAATTGAAGATGCTATTGAAAATGAAATCCCAAATGTTGGTTTAATTCAATTGAAAGATAATGAAACAGGGCAAAGCAAATGGATTAACACTTCTAGTAAAAAGACAAGAACAAAATACAAAGCAAACGCAATCAAACGAAACAGAGAACTTAAAGAAACTTTCAGGAAAGCAGGTGTTGATTACACGACGATAGCTACAAATCGCCCTTACATTATACCATTAATGAATTTGTTTAAACAAAGATGAAACACTTTCTAAATATATTATTCTTGTTTATTGTTGTTTTAGGATATGCCCAAAACCAAACCAATTTTAGCTTAGTAGCAAGTAAAAATAAGCTTCTAATTGGTGAACCTGTACAAGTAAGGCTGTTATTTCAATATTCTGCAGATATTGATCAAAGTAAAATTGGATTCCCAGTAATTTCTGATTCGACAGTTTTAGGAGAAGCAGTTGAAATCTGGGATATTAGACCACCTAAACAGCAGTCTTCTCAAGACAACATAGGCGATGTACAAATGTACTTCGAACAAGATTTCACAATTACGAGTTTCGATAGCGGAATGGTAGAAATTGGCCCAATAAGCGCTTTGGTTGGCGATGATTCAATTCAGTCGAATGTTGTTTCCATTCTATTTCTTCCTGTTGCTATAGATACTACTCTTGATTTTAAAGACATAAAAGCACTTGTTGAAGACCCCCTTACTCGTTGGGAAAGGTTCAAAATGTGGTTTGGAAGTAATTGGCCTTGGGTAACTGCAATAATTGTAGCCATTCTTGCAACAATTATAATTATACGAATAAGAAAAAGAAAACCAGAAAAGGTAGTTTATGTGCCTCAAATTCCATTGCCGATAACACTTCTTGAACAACTTGAATCGATCGAACAAGAAGAACTCTGGCAGAACAATAAGAACAAATTATATTATTCAAAACTGACTGACATTATCTGGCAGTATATTGAATACCGTTACGGAGTAGCAACTTTCGAAAAAACAAGTAATGAAATTCTTTCTAAATTAAAGTTAAAAGCAATATCAGAAGATCATCACATCTTAATTAGCAAGCTATTCACACTGGCGGACATGGTAAAATTTGCAAAGACACTGCCCTCTCCACAAGAGAATGAAGAAGCAATAATTATTGTCCGAAAAACAATTCAAGAAACACGCAATGACTTGAAAAAAACTCCAAAAAAAGAGCAAAATTAAATTGGTACTTTTCGATACATATCAATTTGCGAATTCAGAAATCCTATGGGGATTATTAGCACTTCCTTTTATTATATTTTGGTATGTTATTACTCAAAAAAATAAAGCAGCTACTCTAGCTACTTCAAACTATAAACAAATAAGCGACATTAGTAGTGGGTTTTTGCCCAATCTACATCATCTATTTTTTGGTACAAAAACAATTGCAATTGGTCTTTTTATTATCGCTTTAGCTAGACCACAAATAAATGCAAATTCTGATTCTTACATAGAACAGTTTAGTGAAGGAATAGACATAATTGTTGCCATGGATGCTTCAGGAAGTATGTTGGCTACGGACTTTAAACCGGATAGATTTGAAGCTTCTAAAAGTGTAGCGAAGGATTTTATTGCCAAAAGAAAAAGTGACAGAATTGGGCTAGTAGTTTTTCAAGCTGAAAGCTACACTCAATGTCCTCTTACCAGTGATAATCGTATTGTTCTAGAGTTATTAGATGAAATGCAAAGAGATGTTGTTCCAGATGGGACTGCCGTTGGAATGGGACTCGCAACAGCTGTAAATCGACTAAGAGAAAGCACCGCTCCAAGTAGAGTAATTATTCTGTTAACAGATGGAGTAAATCGAAATGGAAAAATACATCCATTAACCGCTGCAGAAATGGCAAAAGAATTTGGAATTCGAGTTTATACCATTGGAGTTGGAACTAACGGAAAAGCTAGAATGCCCGTTGGAGTTAATCCAATTAACAATAAATATGTTTACGATATGGTAGATGTAGAAATCGATGAAGAAACACTTACAGAGATCGCATCTATGACTGGAGGTAAATATTTTCGCGCTACAGATAACGATAAGTTAAAAGCAATTTATGATGAAATAGATTTATTAGAAACTGAAAAAATTAAATCGATAGAGTACGAAGTAGATTTACCTGAAAAGAACCTTCTTTTTTTACTCATAGGTTTAGGTCTTATATTATTCGAATTTCTTGCTAAATCAACCATTTTAAAAGGTATTTCTTGAGTCAATTATATAAATATCGCTACAATACAACTACTGCACTGATTATAATTGCAATAGTCGAAATTCTCTTTTGGAGCATTGGATATGCCACGTATTATTATGTGACAGAAGAAGTGCCCGAATTTCGGTTTGAAAATGAATGGGCACTCTATCTCTTTGTCGTAATTCCGTTTATGATCCTTTTATTTTTCCGAATAATATCTTGGAAAAACAAAGCCATAAAGAGATATGCAGATAAGCAGCTCCTACCCTCTTTATTTAGCGGATACTCCACCGGCAAGTCAATAATCAAATTTATACTACTACGTTTGAGTGTTTCTTTTTTAATAATCGCCCTAGCAAATCCACAATACGGTGAAAATGAGAAAGATGTAGAAAGTAAAGGAATTGACATCATGCTTGCAATTGATGTCAGTAACTCTATGCTCGCTGAAGATTTGTCACCAGGTTATAGTCGGTTAAAAATTTCTAAACTTTCGATTGAAAAGCTAATAGACAAACTGCATGGTGATCATATTGGAATTGTTGTTTTTGCTGGGAGTGCTTATAAACATCTTCCTATAACTCCTGATTACCATGTTGCTAAAACATTTACTCAGAATGTCACCACAAGAATGATGTCGGCACAAGGAACCGACATAGGATTAGCAATAGACGAGTGCTTGACATCTTTCAATTTTGAAAACGGAGCCAATAAAACAATTGTTGTATTCTCAGATGGAGAAGATCATGAAGAGCAAGGCATTATTGCTGCAGAAAAGTCAAGCGAACTAGGAGTTGTGGTTCATACAATTGGAATGGGAACAACAAAAGGTGTCCCTATTCCAATTTATAAGAAAGGGAAAAAGACGGGGAACAAAAAAGATGAAAACGAGAATACTGTTTTAACAAAATTAAATGAAGAGAATTTAATCAACATAGCCAACGCTGGGCAAGGTTCTTACACAAGAGCAAATGGTATGAGTATTGGTTTAGAAGGGTTAATTAACCAAATAAATACGATAGAAAAATCTACTTTAAGTAGCGAGAAATACACTGGATATGAAGATCAATTTCAACCTTTTCTAGCAATAGGTTTATTACTTCTATTAATAGAGCTTTTCATGAATGAAAAGAGAACTAAAATGGTAGATAAAATTAAATTATTCGAAGAAATATGATATCGAATCTTAAACATATTACAATATTCATTTGTCTCTTCATGGCGGTTTCAAGTAGCATTGGACAAACCAAAGAAAAGCTAGATCTAAACCGAGGTATTGATGCCTACAATAATGGAGACTACGGCACTGCTCAAGATAAATTTGAAAAAGCTTTCGAGGCAAACAATCAATACAACGGAGCCTTATATAATGCAGCTAACTCTGCCTATAGAAGTGGTGATTTTGACAAAGCAACCGAATACTATGAGCAATATGCTGGAACGCTAGAAAACAAAAATGACAAAGCAAAAGCCTACCATAATATTGGGAACGTTTACCTGAAACAAAATAAACTGAAAGAAAGTATTGAGGCCTATAAAAACGCACTTCGAAACAATCCTAACGATGAAGACACTCGCTATAATTTATCGTATGCTTTGAGTAAATTGAAACAACAGCAGCAGCAGCAGGAAAACAAAGATAATAAAGACGATAAAGACGAAGACAAAAAGAAAGACGAAGATAAAAAGGAAGAAGGCAAGGACAAGAAAGAGAACGAAGAAAAAAAAGACGGAGATAAATCAGAAGAGGAAAAAGAAGGCGACCAGGAAAAAAAAGAAGGAGAAGGAGACAAAGAGGATAAGAAAAATGAGGACAAAGACAAGGAAGGAGATAAACCAAAACCCGGAGATAAAGACAAGGGGAAAGAAAAAGAAGTAGAAGGAAAAATGTCCAAAGGACAAATTAAAAAAGATTTAGACGCTGTAAACGCGGACGAAAAGAATATTTTGCTTAAAATCGCAAAACAAAAAGGGAAAAAGAAAGGAGACAATAACACCAAAGACTGGTAGTTAACTTACAATGAAGATCAATTTCAAAATACTGTTATTATTATTTTTAGCAAACATCTTCATTGTTACTCAAGGAAGTGCGCAAAAATTTACGACCAGTATTAACACCTCGAACAAATCAGTTCAGGTTGGAGATATTTTTAAATTAACCTATTCTATTTCATCGAAAGATAATTTTAGTATAACAGGAATTCAGCGACCTACTTATGAAGGGTTTTCATTTGTTCGTGAATCTAACGGAGAATCTCATCAATATATAAACGGAAGAGCAACGCATTCTCATGAATATTCAATTGATTTAAAAGCAAACAAAAAAGGCACTTTCAAATTAACTCCAGCTACTTTTATTTCAGGTAATACAGAAACAAAAAGCTCTTACTTTACTTTGCAAGTAGGAGCTAGTGACCCTAAATTAAATGTGGCACCACCAAAAAACTCAAATCTTTTTACGAGAATTTCTGTAAGCAAGAAAGCCCCGTATAAGGGGGAAGTTGTTTTGGTAACTTATAAAATATACTCCCGCTATGGAAATATAGCATTAGAGAATTATGATTACGCCATGATTGATGGTGTTTGGACAGAAGAAATTACCGTAGGAAGCAATGGTTGGCCAACCAAACAAGAATCCATAAATGGTGTAAGATACAACATATACACCTTAAAAAAGGAGATTGTATTTCCTCAAAAAACTGGAGAAATCATAATCCCCGCATTCGATATTACTGCACGCGTAAACAGAAGTTTTTTCAATCAAGGCTCGGTTATAAATGTAAAAAGCAATACACAAATATTAACCGTAAAATCACTTCCGAATAATGCACCACCTAGCTTCGAATCACAAGTAGGAAAAGGCTATAAATTTAACGTCACCTACTCTACTACTGAACTTAAAACAAATGAGCCAATTGATTTAAAAATTAAAATTTCTGGAAAAGGAAATTTAAAACAATTGAACGCACCAGTACTTAACTTCCCAACAGACTTTGAAGTTTTTGATCCCGAAACAAAAAACAATGTTAAAGTAAGTTCTTCAGGATTAAATGGAAGCAAAGAATTTACCTACCTAATTATTCCAAGGCACTATGGTGTTTTTGATATCGACGCAGTTGAGTTCAGCTATTTTAATACTGCAACAGGAAAATATGAAACACTTACTTCTGAAGCAGTAACAATTAATGTTTTAAAAGGAGATAGCGAGGATTTAACCAATACCTCATCTGGAAATAAAGAAGATGTGGAGCTATTAAGTAATGATATTAGACATATAGAACACAAATCCGAATTAACTCCGTTAAACGCATTCTTTTTTGGTACCACTAATTATTATTTAGCGCTTGGGAGTCCCCTTCTTCTCTTTATTCTTTTCTTCTTTATTAAAATAAAAACAGGAAAAGAAAAAAATGAAGCTGAACTAACTCATAAAAACGCATCAAAATCTGCTTTAACCAGATTATCTAAGGCAGAAGAACATCTAAAAAATAATAATGATTCAGAATATTTCGAGGAACTTCACAATGCCATCGACGGATATTTATCACATAAGTTTAAAATTCCAGTTTCTGGATTGAATAAAACGAGAATTGAAGAAGAACTAACTAAAATAAGCATTGATGTTACTACTATTACTGCCTTGCTAAAAGTATTGAACGATTGCGAAATGGCTCGTTTTACACCTCTTTCGCATAGTATTGCTGCGACAACATTAACAACGACCAAAACTCTGATTAACGAAATTGAAGAATATGTTAAGAAATAGTAGAGTTATAATCATTTTCTTTTTACTAGTATCAGTTGCTATCAAGGCTGAGATTTCAGACCCTACAGGTGTTTTCAACTGGGGAAACAAGCAATATGAGGAGCATAATTATGAGGCCGCAATTAATTCATATAAAGGTCTTTGCGAAGAGTTTTATTCCCCAGAGCTTTTTTTAAACCTTGGAAATTCTTACTACAAGGTAGATGACATTCCTAACACCATTCTTTATTACGAAAAGGCATTGAAACTATCTCCAGGTAATTTAAACATTCTACATAACTTAAAATTAGCAAACAAAAGAGTTTCGGATAATAATAATGTTAAAGACTCCGTACGATTAAACGATTGGTTTTTCACTTGGTTTAGTAATACACCTAATTACTGGGCATATAATTCAGTTTACCTATTTATAATTGGGAGTCTATTATTGATCCTATATCTATTTTCTAAATCAAGAAAGCTGAAAAAACTAACCTTCTATACTGCCGTTATCTCTTTGATATTAGGAATATTCTCTATTGTTTTTTCTGGCTTTCATAAAAGTAGATTAATGTCGCATGAAGAAGCTATTATTTTTAAACCATCTATTGACTTGATGTCTGAACCAACTGAAAACTCAAGTGTTTCATTTGTATTGCATGAAGGAACGAAAGTCAAAATACTAGACGAGACTGAATTGTGGTATGAAATCCGTTTTAGCGATGGGAAAATTGGTTGGTTACAGAAAGAGTTTGTAGAAACAATCTAGATGACCAAACAAGAAAAAGTAAAATACATCATTGATGAACTGGATAAACTCTACCCAGAGACTCCCATTCCACTAGATCATACAGATGAATATACATTATTAATAGCCGTTTTACTCTCTGCTCAATGTACTGATGTGCGCGTAAATAAAGTTACTCCTGTTCTATTCAAGATGGCAAATAATCCATCCGATATGATTAAACATACAGTAGAAGAAATAAAACAGATTATAAGACCATGTGGTTTATCTCCTCGAAAATCAAAGGCTATATATGATTTATCACATATCCTTTTAGATAAACATAATGGTATAGTACCTCAGTCTTTTGAATACTTAGAGGAACTCCCTGGCGTTGGACATAAAACAGCGTCAGTTGTTATGAGTCAAGCATTTGGCGTCCCCGCATTTCCTGTGGACACACATATTCATCGATTAATGTATCGTTGGAATTTAACGAATGGAAAAAACGTAGATCAAACTGAGAAAGACGCAAAAAGATTGTTTCCTCGTGAAATTTGGAATAAGCTTCACTTACAAATAATTTTTTACGGGAGGGAATATTCACCAGCCAGAGGCTCAACAAAAGAGAAAGATTACATAACAGTTTCGGTAGGAAGAAAAAGTGAAATTGATAAGTTGAAATAACTTACGGAGCTTGGTAATCAGGATTTGTTATAAAATTTGCGTCGTTAAGCGACAATAAAAATGCTTTTAAATCAATTCTATCCTGCGGGTTAAGTTGATTACCTCCTGACAATACATTTTTCATTAATGGGTCTACGGTTGCAGAATTTTGCAAGCCTACTGCATAGTGATTAATTACATCATCTAATGTTGCAAACCTTCCATCGTGCATATAGGGAGCAGTATAAGACAAGTTTCGAAGTGAGGGAGTCTTAAATTTACCATTATCAGCAGCATTGCCTGTTACTGCACCTAGCCCCAAATCCGAAAATGTAGCGTCCAATGCATTGTTATGATATATATTATCTGTCCAAAGGGGGTTATTTATATCTCCATGACAATGAAAGCAATCTCCTCCTGCTTCATCCATAAACACACTATAACCAGCAAACTCAGAAGGAGTTAAAGAAATCTCACCTCGCATATATTGATCAAATCTCGAGTCACCTGAAATTATCGTTCTTTCAAATTGAGCAATTGCCATGGTAACCAAACTTGAATCTATGATCTCCGTCCCAAAAGCAGTATTAAACATCGAAGGATATTCCTCATCCGCTTGCAGTTTAGCAACCGCATTCGACCAAGTTTCATGCATTTCGATGGGATTTGTAACTGGACCATACGCTTGAGATTCAACTCCAGCGGCTCTGCCGTCCCAAAAATAAGTGTCTTCGTAATTCCATACCATATTAAATATGGGCATTGCATTTCGATCTCCTTGCAACAAATCTATCCCAGTACTAAACTGAAAGCCATTATCAGTAAAACCGTTTGATTGTTTGTGACAACTTGCACAGCTCTGCGTATTATTCCCAGACAGTATAGGGTCATAAAACAATTTTCTTCCCAACAATACACCTGCATCTGTCAGAGGATTATTTTCAGGAATATTTGGAGCAGGTAAAAGTTGTGAAAATTGAGTTGGTATTTCTAGTTCGTAAGGATAATTTACACCAACATATTTACAAGACCCATTGTCCCTATTTGCTGCCGCATCATAATTTATGGCAGCAGAATCCGTGCACCCTTCATATTTTTTACATGAAGTAAGTGAAAGAGCAATTATAATTATGGAATAGATAAATCTCATGACACAGTTACTAAACAAGAGTAAAGTTAATTATAAAATTATAACAAAAAGCGCCCAGACATGGGCGCTTTATTAAATTTATTGTACAATTCCACCCCAAGAGAATACAGTACTTGCATTATCTTTCATCATTATTTGTGCTGTATAATTTGGCATCAACATATTATTATATGCATTTAAGTCCCATGTATTGGGGTTTTTAAACCATTCAGCAATATTCATATCAATTGAAACTGAAGCATCATTTTCAATATTGAAAGAAGTATTCAATTTGACAAACGCATGGTTATCGTGAAAAGTAGTGTCAGTAGCAGTTATTTCTCTAGCTGTACCCATATGGTAAGCATAAGATATTGTATCTGTATTGGTATCTATAAACTTCCCTTCAAACATCATGTTATGGTATCCACCCCCTAACATTTCAGGCCAACTCCAGTTTGCAGCATTTAAGTCAGTATATACTCCAGAAGTATTATTTGAAGAATTAAATCCAAAATCAAATCCGATACCCGTGTAACTTCCTTCTTCAATATGATCAGATAATTCAAAAGACAGGGAACTAGCATCAGATAAATTGAATAAATTATAATCAGAGAAGACTACGCTATCTCCATTTGATTTATACAATTTTATATTAGAAACTAAATACTCGAGGTGCTCAACACTGAGTGTATTTCCAGCTTGGTTTGAATAATTCAACTGATTAAAACTCGAACTCGAAACAGCTGACCCATCAAAATTGTGAGTAAAGCTCAATGTTATATGGGGGTCAACGTGTGGGTCATATGTACAAGTGCCATCATCTCTTTTAGCATTGGCATCATAATTTGAAGCCGCAGCATCCGTACATCCTTTCTTTTTGCAGCTGGTAATTACGAATGGTAAAACAGCTAACATTAAAATTATATAGTTTATTTTTTTCATTTCAATAAGTAATTTAATCCAATGATTAATCTTGATTTTGGGACAAGTTGATTTGTTCCATTTAAATTATTTTCAAAATCAAATTGCACATTAGAGGTTAATAATATATTTTTTACATTTAATTTAAACCCAATATCACTATACCAAGAGTTACCTCCTGTATCGGTGTAGATCTCTGATTCTCTATCATATTTTGCTCCTTCATAATAAGTACCAAAAAACGGAATAAAAGTAGCCTTTTTTATACTAAACATATAAAAAACGTTAGCCGTTACGTTTGTAGTATTTCCATATTGGTATTTATTTTCATTAGCAGAATTTAATTTAATATTTGAATTAAAAATTAATCCAACTTTTTGTTTTCTTACAACATACGAAAAAGAGCCTAACATATCCCAACTTCCCGTACCAGGTTGAAGGTCAAGATTTGGTTTTCCATAAAGATATTCTCTCTCAATACTTCCTAATGGTATTTTTATACCAATTCCAACAGTTACTCTATGCACAAATTTAGAAGTGTCTTCCGTAAGTTTTGTGTTGTAAAGCTGGAAGCGTTGCAAAAGCATAGGGTCACCTATACCGCTGACATTATATTTAGCTACATCATTAATGTATTGGACATTTTGAACAAATGGCAACACAATAATAGTGTTCCACCTTTCTTTAAAGTAAAAATTCCCTCTTACTTCATATATGTTGTATTCTTCTCTGACTTGATTCCCTAAAAATCCAGATTGCGAATTATGGCTTGTGTGTTTTAAATAATTATGTCCACTTAAATTATAATCCCCCAGCATAGTGCGAGACCTCATAAAAATTCCAAATGAATTTTTATAATCTCCTGGTGAAATATTTAAGTAAACATTACAATGTTCACATGCCAACCCGACAAGACTAGTTAAGAGAAAAGTCAATAATAATAACTTTCTCATTTATCAAATTAATTTAATTAATATTTAGCTAATTAAATTAATTGAGGTGGATGGAAAATATCGACTAACTGGCCCCTAGCCAAGTCAGTTTTTGAGTTATTTATAACCTGCAAATTCACTTCAAAAACCTCTATTAAACTGACCTGATATTTATCAATATAAGAAAGTAACCAAAAGTCAAGCGAAACAGTTGAAACTTTTACATCAACAGGTACCACAATTTCAACTATAGCCAATTGTTTATTCAAATAACATGCTCCATGACAGTGCACTTCCGGATTATCCTTATTAATGCACTTTTCGCTAATAATCTCTTCTTGGTGGAAAAGAAAATCAAAAACAACAGAACTCTGCCAAACCGTTCCAGAAAACAGAACGATGAGGAAAAAGGAAACATGTAAAAAAAGACGAACTCTCACTCTACAAAAATATAAGTAATAACCAACCTAAAGCTTTTTGATGAATTTTTTTAATTATTAAAACAAAAAAAGCACCTATAAATAGGCGCTTTTTTAAATATCTAAATGAAAATTTCTTACGAAGAAAAAACTCTCTTTTCTTTAATTCTAGCAGACTTACCTCTTCTTTCTCTAAGGTAAAAGATACGTGATCTACGAACAGCACCTTTCTTTACAATTTTAATTTCTTCCAAAAATGGAGAAGCAATTGGGAAAATTCTTTCAACGGCAGTATTACCAGACATTTTACGAATAGTAAATGTTTCGTTAACACCTTCACCTCTTCTTTGAAGCACTACACCTTGAAAAGACTGTAATCTTTCTTTGTCTCCCTCTTTAATTTTATATGTAACAACTAACGTATCACCAGCACCAAACTTCGGCCAATCTTTCATTTCGTTAAGTTCGTTCTCTAATTCTTTAATAATATCCATTACTTATGTGTTTGTTCTTCCTCAATTTCGGGCTGCAATATTACGAATAATTATTTATATTAACACCATATAAACGATTATTTAATCTAATAAATCAGGCCTTCGTTTTTTTGTTCGTTCAATCGCTTGTTTCATTCTCCATTCTTCAATCGCTCTTTCATTTCCAGAAGTAAGTATTTCTGGTACTTTCTCTCCATTATAATCAGCCGGTCTAGTGTATATTGGAGGGGACAATAAATTATCTTGAAATGAATCTGTTAAGGCTGAAGTTTCATCATTTAAAACCCCTGGAATCAAACGAATAATGCTATCTGCAAGAACTGCTGCACCTAATTCTCCTCCCGACAGGACATAGTCCCCAATAGAAATCTCTCTCGTTATAAACATTTTCCTCACCCTTTCATCAATCCCTTTATAATGACCACATAAGATAATTATATTCGTTATGGATGATAATTTATTACAAATCTGTTGGTTTAATTGTTCGCCATCAGGTGTCATATAAATTACCTCATCGTAATCTCTTTGGCTTTTCAATTTAGAAATACAAGCATCGATTGGTTGAATAGTCATTACCATACCAGCACCACCGCCAAAAGCATAATCATCTATTTTTTTATGTTTATTAGTCGTATAATCCCTCAAGTCATGAACAACTACCTCAACTAGGCCTTTATTTTGAGCTCTTTTCAAAATTGAATCAGCAAATGGGCTTATTAACAATGATGGAACAGCACTAATAATATCAATTCTCATAATACAAAGGTATGCTATTAATTAATGACTTTTAAAATAAGAAAACTGAAAAATATTGAAGTTTGGCATACTAATTACCTTAATAAACTTACGTGCCCTCTTATTACATTCACCTCTTCATTACCAGCTTCTCTGTATGAAATTTTCCAAACATAAACGTCCTGCTGTGCCTGCGAACCACGGAAGGAGCCATCCCATTTCTCAAGATAATCAGTTGTCACAAACACTAAAGCTCCCCATCTATCAAAAATATAGAAGGAATAATCCGTTTCTAATGCACATACTAAAGTACCAGGGATAAA